>Ga0255347_1003575_pt1 | contig 20010 bp, 17 predicted proteins | sample wastewater_treat_2_FD_192479 | JGI IMG/M metagenome (GOLD analysis project Ga0255347, IMG submission 192479) | Wastewater microbial communities from Lulu Island WWTP, Vancouver, Canada - plant24 | ecosystem: Engineered > WWTP > Wastewater > Unclassified | place: Canada: Vancouver, British...
CGTATCGCGCCCGCCTGATAGTCGTCCAGTTCGTACGAATTCAGCAGGATCAACTGATTGAACGCATCCTTCACCTCCTGGTTCGGAAAGTCCAACGTATATCCCAATTCCCTGTCATAATCCTTGAACGTCAGATAGCCTGACTGCACTAAGAAACTCTCCGGAGGAGACTTCTCTATCTCATAGTTGCTGAAGAGGCTCTCGGTCACGGGATGGTCGGTGAGTTTGTCAAACTCGATCCGGTGTGTCCGGATATACTGACTCAGAAAGTATGGCGAACCCGATTCGAACCAATAGTTGCGGTAGCGATAATCGCCAAAGAATCCCAACACCGAGAAAGGATTGTACACGAACTCCTGTCCATCGAAAGAAAAGCCATTGTAGTAGCGGCGCAGATCATCCAGGAAGACTTGGCGGTCTTGACCCAGCTTGTGAGACGCGGCATCGATATGTTCAGAGAAGACCTCTTCCAGTTCCTCCTGCGTATACCCTAACATCGTGGCATAGGACTCCTTGAAAGTGATATCGTTTAGGTTGTTCAAAGTGGAAAAAACGCCGGCCTTAGTGAACTTCGTAATCCCCGTGATAAAGACAAAGCGTAGAAACGGATCGGCGTCCTTGATCGTGGAATAGAAGTTCCGGAGCACACCGCGAATCGCGTCGGCCAGAGCCGGTTCATGCAGATGATCCAGTATGGGCTTGTCATACTCGTCAATCAGTAAGACGATCCTCTGACCGGTTTTTCTGTAGACTGAAGAAAACAAGCGGCGAAAGGCATCCTTCACCAAACGGACATCCAAGACCAGATCGAAAGAGGCGAAGCACTCCATTAGAAGGTTAAACAAACTCTCCTCGAGCCTATCAGGAGAAGAAGAATCCACCTCCGTCATACTGATATGCACAACAGGGTAGCGGGTATTCCAATCCCAACGGTCGTATATCCACGTATCTTGGAAGAGTGACTTCTCTCCCTGGAAAAGATACTTCATCGTCGACACCGTCAACGACTTCCCGAAACGCCGTGGTCGCGAGAGAAAAATGGGAGTCGTTTCTTTGGCCATTTCGTATAGAAAACGCGTTTTATCGACGTAGAGATACCCGTACGTTCGCAACTTACAAAAATCCTGCAACCCCACCGGGAGCTTCTTCACAGGCGCCCTCCTTCTTAGGATAGAATATCATTCCCGAAAAGATTATACCACAGGGTTAAACGGGATTATGGAGCCGTTGTAGGTCAAGTTATGGGACGACATAACTAAGAGGATCATCGCGGGGTTAGTACATTTACGACCCCGCGACTCCGCACCTGAGAGCGCCTGGGAACGCCAGCTTTCGCGGGTTATCGCGGGGTAACCAAAGGGACCCCGCGATCCCCGCTTTGGAACGTCTGGGAACGCAAACTTCAGTTTGGCATGTCTTTGGCTTTATTCGGATGAATTTGCTTCTCCGTGCCCTCCGTGCCCTCCGTGCGAACCCCATTTTTTGAAATGCGTATCGCGCCGTCGCGAAAAGAAGGGGTGCTTGCGCCGCGATGCCCGTGCAGGGTTATCGCGGGGTAACCAGCGGGCTGACTTCGGAAGCCCACGAAGTCTCGCGATGCGCCCTTTGCCCTTTCTCAAAAACGTATCGCGCCTGGGAACGCCAGCTTTCGCGGGTTATCGCGGGGTAACCAAAGGGACCCCGCGATCCCCTCTTTGGAACGTCTGGGAACGCCAAACTTCAGTTTGGTATGTCTTTGGCTTTTTTAGGTTGAATTTGCTTCTCCGTGCCCTCCGTGCCCTCTGTGCTCTCCGTGCGAACCCCATTTTTTGAAATGCGTATCGCGCCGTCGCGAAAAGAAAAAACGCTTACGCCGCGATGCTCGTGTGGGGTTATCGCGGGGTAACCAAAGGGACCCCGCGATCCCCTCTTTGGAACGTCTGGGAACGCCAAACTTCAGTTTGGCATGTCTTTGGCTTTATTCGGATGAATTTGCTTCTCCGTGCCCTCCGCGCCCTCTGTGTTCTCTGTGCGAACCCTTCTTTTTTCTTCCTTCGTGCCCTCCGTGTTCTCTGTGCGAACCCTTCTTTTTTCTTCCTCCGTGCCCTCTGTGTTCTCTGTGTGAATCCCATTTTTGTCGTTCCCCGCGTGCGATTTGATACGTCGACGATATTATGTTATACTATACACATAAGGCGACCAACGAATACAAATGCGAGGGCAAATGAAAAAGCTACCGATCGGAATCCAGGATTATAGGAAATTGCGAGAAGAAGGATACCTTTACGTTGACAAAACCCGCTATCTGTATCAGTTAGCGAATGAGGGAACACCCTATTTCCTCTCACGCCCTCGCCTATTCGGGAAATCGCTGACGCTCTCAACGCTGAAGTATCTCTTTCTCGGGGAGAAAGGACTGTTCAAAGACACCTGGATAGAAAGCCGATGGGATTGGAAAGCTTATCCGGTAGTACATATCAGTTTGACAGAAACAGACACGTCTACTCCGGAAGCGCTACAAGCAAGCCTATTGAATTTGCTCGAAGATATATATAAGACCTTCGGATTGACGTTGGACAGTCGCTTACTGAAGGTCGCCTTTCGTCGCCTCTTCTCTTCAGTTTACGAGAAAACCGGGGAGCGCTTGGTTTTACTCATCGACGAATACGACAAACCGATACTCGACCACTTGCACGAACCGGAAATCGCGCAGAAGAACCGAGACTTGCTTCGAACGTTCTGTTCCACGATTAAGGACGCGGACCCGTATCTGCGGTTCGTCCTGATGACCGGGATCACGAAATTCACGAAAGCGGGGGTCTTTTCCTCGCTAAACAACTTATACGACATCAGTTACACCGAACGATACGCGACGATGCTGGGGTATACGCAGGAAGAACTGGAACAGGATTTCCGGGAGTATATCGAAGAGGGGATCAGACAAACGGGACAAAGCCGAGAGGAATACCTGGAAGAGATCCGACGGTACTACAACGGATTTTCGTTTGACGGGAAAGCCTTCGTGTACAATCCCTTCTCGATATTAGGATACTTCAAGGACTACCGGTTTAAGAACTACTGGTTTGAAACGGGGTCACCGTATTTCTTGGGCGAGTACATCAAACGCCACGAGATAGAAATTGACGAACTAATGGAGTACCCAATAAGCGAAAGCCTATTCAGCGCCTATGAAATAGAAGCGGCGCCGGCGGCAAGTTTTCTGACGCAATCGGGATACCTGACCTTCAAAGGATATCGTGAAAAGAGGGGGTATGAGTTAGATTTCCCGAATCAAGAAGTGAAAGACGCCTTCAGCCAACTCCTGTTGCTTCACCGCTACGGGCTGGAACCTCAGACGAACGACGCAATCCGGAACGGAATCCTGGACGGATTGGACAAAAGGGACTTCGGAATAATCTTCGACCAGATGCGAATAACCTTCGCCAGCATTCCATACACTCTCTACCACAAACGCGAAGAGCAAAAAGACAATCATCCCGAGCGGTTAGAACGGTTCTATCACGTAGTACTGCTGACTCTATTCCGGGGATGCGGGATAGAGGCGAAGGCGGAAGAGATGACGAATCTGGGGCGCAGCGACTTGGTCCTCGTCTACGGAGAAGACGTGTACATAATGGAATTGAAGAAAGCGCCAGCGGAAAAAGCGCTGCAACAAATTCGCGAAAAAGGGTACGGAGAGAAGTATCGTGGAAAGAACCTGTACTACGTTGGGATCGAGATCGACACCGAACAGCGGAACCTGAAAGGGTATCGGATCGAACAAGCGACGCCCGCCGTGTAAATCAAAACAATTCGATCTTCCAAAAAAAGGGTAGCCCTCGACTGGCTCCTTTTATTAAGTGTTCCGTGCCGTCGAAAAATGTAGAACTGCTGACGCTGAGTTCCAGAACGGATGAGTCCTCGACCTTCCGTGCTGTATGGGATTTCCTGTGGCCTTGACGGACTCTTAGTCTTATTGGTTACGCGAATTTCCTTGCTTGAGCCCTTCTCCGTGAACATAAGAGGGCAGCAACTCGTCCGAAAGGCGATCCTCAGGGTTTCGAATAGCAAGTTTTTTTGTTACTGCTCCGAACTCGCCTTAACCCGTAGGATGCGTTATAATATTCCAATGAATCACTGCATCGTAAAGGTGACAAAAATGGCTATATTTCGCATCAAACCAAAAGTAAGTTCACCCGCTTCGCGAAGAGATGCTTTCGAATAGACATCGGGCAAAGTATTCAACAGCGAAACTGTGGATAAAAATCAAACGGAAGTGGTATTTATCAATCAATACTATTACCCAGTCCAGACCACGACAGTTCAGTCAATGGTAGAGTTCGCAAAATACCCTGAAATACTATGCTTACTCAAGTCATTTCTAAAGGGCAAATTAAGAAAAAAAAGAATTTGGGAATCCGAAAGCCATAGTAATTCGGCGCTTCAATATAATGAGATTACTAAAAATAAGGATTAATGATGAAGATCCTAATAATTTCTCAAAATTATCCACCGGATTTAGGGGCGGGCGCATTTCGTATAAAATCCTTAGTAGACGCACTTATAGCTAGAGGACATGAAATCACCGTCCTAACGGGGACTCCTAATCGCTACCATACGCTTCACAAGGGTTTAAAGTTTAAAAAAACGAAGGAAACGATCATCCGAGTAAGAATCCCCAGACAAAAGCGGGATTTTCTTAGAAGGAGTATTAATTACTGGTTTTTTTATCATAAGGCAACTAGAGTTGGAAAAAAGATTGCGGATTCTGTTGACGGGATCTTAGCAACAACTCCACAATTGTTAGTGGCTTATGTTGGCGCTACTATCGCGAAAAAATCGAAAAAGCCCTTCATTCTTGATGTCCGTGACCTATGGCCGGATGTGCTCCTGGATTTAGGAATAGCAAAGCCTTCCTCCATTATCTATAAGGCGCTAAAAAAGATCGAAAAGACTTGTTATGAACAGACTAAACAGATCGTCATTAACTCTCCAGGTTTTTATCAGCCGATTCTCGAATTTAGCAACAAAAAACCTATCGTCATCACTAACGGAATAGAAGACACATTCTTTGACAAATTAGCTACTATGGGTACGCGAAAACCAGGACCTAAACCCTTTCGCATTCTTTATGCAGGTAACATAGGTATTGCTCAAGATTTGTCCATCTTATTGTCCGTTGCTAAGGCTTTTCAAGATACTTTTATATTTGAGTTGGTCGGAGATGGCAGCGATAGGAACCAACTATACCAAGCTATTAAAGAGAACGGGATAAAAAATATAATGCTATCGCCACCGGTTGACAGAGTAGAACTCTTTGAGAAATACAGGAATACGGACGCGTTTTTCATCCACTTGAAAAATGTTTCCATGTTTGAGAAGACGATACCGTCAAAGCTCTTCGAGTACGTAGCAACCGGCAAACCCGTTGTTTATGGTTTATCAGGGGTATCGAAACAAATAATGGAAGAACTGAAACAAGTAGATTTTCCATTCGAGAGTGGTAACGCGCCTTCGTTAACGCTCGCTTTAAATCACCTACAAAGAAAATTAGAGGAGGGAGCATTGTTCGATAGCATCAGCGGACGCGTCGCCCTTCGGGAAAAATACCTTCGAAGCAAACTAAACATTAAATTCGCCGAAATAATAGAACGCACGATAAACTGTGTTGATTGAAACGCTTCTTACGAAACTCGTCGAGAAAAGCCTTCAAAGAGCAGGGGTTTATTCTTGGCTATTTAACCCAAGCAATGTGAAGAAGCGAACTTATATTTGGGAGAACATCGCGGCTGCATCTCCGAATTCGACAGAGCACTATTCTCGTTTAAAAAGAGGCGAATATTTGGTTTTCGGAAATATCACACCAGAAGATGGAATATATAGCCGTTCCTATTATGATACACCTTTTTGGAAAACCCATTGGACCGATAGGGATCCGAAAGATTTTTGGGAAATCGCGAGAGGATGGCAGTGGTCCGCGGCCTACTTCGAAGCGAAGTTATTCGGCGAAGAAAACTTAGTAGTTGACATTATTCACGAATGGTTCAAAAGAAACCCCTATCCAAACGGGCTAGGTTGGGCAGTGGGGTTGGAAGTCGCAATAAGAGCGATTAATCTGTACATTATTGCTTGCGACAAGGAAGATACTGGATTTGGCCCTCTCCTGGATCAACATACAGATTTTTTAAAAAAAACTTTGTGGATATCGAGACACGCAATACGCAACAACCACTATTTAGGTGAGCTGGTCGCGCTAGCGATATTGACGAAGAAAAAAACGCGAAAAGTTGAAAAAGAGATCAAACGACAATTTCTCGAGGATGGCGTAAACATCGAACAATCCATACAATACCATCGGTTCTCTCTAGAATTTTTAATCATTGCTCAGGAGTTATTATCCATTCATTCTGAGAGCTTGTTGAAAGCTTTGTTTTTTTTAGACGCGATAGAAAAACCGGATGGGTCTTTTCCCAACATAGGAGACAATGACGAAGGATGTGTTTGCCCGATTATTACAGACCCTTTTTTCGAGGGGCGAAATCGAATCCGAGCTGGAGCCTGGCAATTCGAAGAAGGAGGTTTTTTTATATACAAAACCGAGGAAAGTTATTTTTTAGTAAAATTCGGCCCCCATCGATGGCACGCGCACGCGGATCTATTCCACATCGAACTATCCGTAGACAGGAATGATATCCTTGTCGACAGCGGTACCTATCGCTATAATTCTTGTATAAAGGAAAGAAAATATTACCGAAGCACACAGGCGCATAATACCCTCGAATGGAACGGGAAAGACCAAACGAAACAATGGCGAACCTTCCGATGGAAAACCCCTGCGAAAGTGATACAATGGGAAACGGATCATACTGATTGTGAGCTAAGGTTTCAAGGGGTTCTACAAGGATTTGATTTTAGTAGAGTTAAACATACAAGGGTAATAAACCTAAAAAGGGATTTTTCAGTGCTATGCGTCCGGGACAAAATTGCTGGGGCAGAAACCGGTGTGGCTAAAGTGTATTGGCATTTTGACCCAGGAATTTCGTTGGTGAGGGATCCTGGAAAAATCCTTCTCTTGAAAAATGAAATTATGGTCGGAAAAATCATTATCCATTCAGAAGAGCCTTCTGATATAGAAATCAAAGAGACTTTGTACTCAAAAGCATACGGGCACCAATTGAACAAGAAAACTCTGGTTATTACAGCGCAGAAACCAGACCAAAACTCAATAAAGATAGAAACTACCTTTTTGAAATCATAATTAAGTCTTAAACAACAGCAATCCATAGGGGGAATCATTCGTTGCCCAAGCAAACGATAAACGTTATAGGAATGGGTTACATTGGACTTCCTACCGCGACCATATTTGCGGCGGAAGGATATGAAGTTTATGGGTATGATACCAATCCTAAAATCATACAAACCCTAAAAAATGGTGAAATCCATATCAAAGAACCAGATTTGCTTGGACTTTTCAAAACCGTTCTTGAGCAAAAGAAGCTCATTCCATCAGAAGAATTGAAAAAGGCGGAGGTCCATATCGTCTGCGTACCGACGCCGTTCCAAAAGCGCGAAACAAAAAGAATTGCCGATCTATCCTTAGTCATAGAAGCTGCGAAATCATTGGGTGACGTTATAGAAAAGGGAAATACCGTTATTCTCGAGTCCACTGTACCGCCGAAAACTACTGAGGGAGTGTTCGGAAGGATAATCGAAGAGCGCTCGGGTTTAGAGAAAGGACGTGACTTTCATCTCGCTCATTGTCCCGAAAGAGTCTTACCGGGAAAAATTCTCTACGAACTAAAAAATAACCATCGAATCATCGGTACCTCTGACTCCGAATCGGCTCAAGTGGTAAAAGAACTTTATTCCGCTATCGTGAAAGGCGGAGAAATTTACATTACAGACACCAAAACAGCAGAAATGTGCAAATTGATAGAAAACGCATATCGAGATGTTAATATCGCTTTTGCTAATGAACTCAGCATTCTTTGTGATGAAATAAATATCGATGTCTGGGAATTAATCCGCTTAGCAAATAAACATCCGCGAGTTCAAATCCTTTCTCCCGGAGCAGGTGTAGGAGGGCATTGCATTTCTGTGGATCCGTGGTTTCTAGTCGAAAGTTTTCCAGCCAACAGTAATTTGATAAAACAAGCGCGACAAGTCAACGACAGCAAACCTCATTGGATCGTGAGTCGGATCGAAAATCGAATAAAAAGCCTATATGCAGGAAAAGAGAAGCGTATCAAACTCGGAATACTCGGGTTAGCTTATAAACCAGATATAGGCGATCTCAGAGAAAGCCCTTCCTTGGAGATTGCAGATTCGTTAGTGGGAAAAGGGTATCAGGTCTTAGTGTGCGAGCCGAATTGCTCCAAAAATGAAATAAATGGCCTCAAGAATCTGTGCTTACAGGATATTTTGGTACAATCGGATTGTATAATAACTACGGTAGCGCATCAGGAGTTTAAAACTCAAAAAGAAGCAATCAAAGCAAAAGAGATATTTCGAATAGTCGAACTGTAGAGGGATAACCGATGAAACAAATTTTCACAGACGTAAAAACCGGAGAAATATTGATCATGGAGCTTCCTAGTCCGGCATGTAAAAAAGACGGCATACTAGTTAGAACCCGATACTCTCTGGTCAGCGCAGGGACAGAAAAAACGCTCATCGATTTCGGAAAAATGAATTTACTCCAAAAAGCAAAAACTAGGCCAGATCAAATCAAAAAGGCGATAGATAAAATGCAAACTGACGGATTGATTGCTACGATAAAAACGGCGTTCAATAAGCTGGATGAACCATTACCGTTAGGATACAGCGCTATGGGAGAGGTTATTGAAGTTGGCGGTTCCTGTGACCAATTCCAGAAAGGAGATTACGTAGCGATAGCGGGCGCCTTATATGCCAACCATGCCGAAATAAACTACGTTCCCCGAAATTTGGCGGTGAAACTTCCCAGCACCTTTCAAAACTTAGAACACGCCGCTTTTGTCGCGTTGGGTGCGATCGCTCTTCAGGGAATAAAACAAGCGGAAGTCCAATCTGGGGAAAAGGTCGCAGTTATTGGTTTAGGGTTGTTGGGACAGATAACTTGCCAAGTCTTGAACGCTTACTCGAACACGGTCATCGGTATAGACATTGATGACTCGAAGTATATTATCGGAAAGCAATACATCAACCATTTCATCAACGCGGCTGCGCCGGATTTGGTTGAACGGACTAATTACCTTACAAACAGTTACGGAGTAGATAAAATCATCATCACCGCAGCGACCGAAACGAACGACCCGATCGAAATTGCAGCCGAAATCGCTCGGGATCGTTCCATCATTTCTATGGTCGGTGTAACGAAAATGGATATCCCGAGAAGAAGCTTCTACCAAAAAGAATTGACTTTTAAGCTCTCCCGCTCTTACGGCCCCGGAAGATACGATAGTAACTACGAAGAAAAAGGTATTGATTATCCTATTGGCTACGTTAGGTGGACCGAAAACAGACTTATGGAAGAGTTTATTAGATTGTTAAGCGAAGGGAAACTTCATATAAGTGATTTGATATCTCATCGGTTTAGCTTGGAAGAAGCGAGAGATGCTTACGAACTAATAACAGAGAAACAAAACAAAAAGAATTATTCAGGAATATTATTCGAATACTGCGAGAATACTGAACCCGTAACAACAATCGTAAGGAAGGAACCGAAAAAAGTAACGGGTACTATCGGTGTGGGCATTATCGGCGTGGGAAATTTCGCTCGTAGCGTGATAATTCCGAATTTGAAAAAAATAAAAGACTTCCGATTAATAGGGATGGCAACCACATCAAGCACGACAGCTGGACAAACGCTTAGAAACCATCAGTTTGATTATTCAACTAGCGATTACAAACGATTATTGTCTGATCCGACTATCGACTTGATTATTATAGCAACACAACACGACTCACACGCCCAACTAGCGACCGAATCTTTAGATGCTGGTAAACACGTCTATGTCGAAAAACCGCTCGCAATAACAGAAGAACAACTTGAAAGCGTAAAAGTCGCTTACGAAAGGAACCAGCAACACTTATTCGTCGGTTTTAACAGGCGCTTTTCTCCTTTCGCGCGGTTCATTAAAGAGAACATGCAAACAGACAAGCATCCGTGTATCATTCAATATACCGTGAACGCCGGGTATATCCCCAAAAAGAATTGGATTCAAAGCCCGGAAAAAGGGGGGGGGCGGCTCATTGGGGAAGTATGTCATTTTGTGGATTTATCTGGATATTTTACAGAATCGACACCAATTGACAAATCCCTTTTCTCCCTTAACTCTTTATCGATACAGCATTCGGGTTCAGATAACCTGAGTCTGACCCTAAAATACGCTAATGGATCGGTTGCAAATATCATATATACGTCTATGGGCGCGAAAAGTTATCCTAAAGAAAGAATAAACGTATTCTGCAACGGCATGGTTGGTAGAATAGATAATTTTCATAAAGCCGAGATTTATGGGAAAACAAAAAAACGGCTCCGAAAGCTCCAGCAGGACAAAGGGTTTTCCGGCGAGTATGAATATATCGTAGATTGCCTACTGAAGGGAAAATTCGACGAACGGGATTTTGAAAACGCTTATGAAACTACCAGAGTCGTTCTATGATTTTGATTTTCAACCGCCTTTTATGGGAAAGAACCAAGCAATGGACAATAAAGACTTAGATACCGTACGTCATATGATAGAATACCCAAAGAATAATACCCATTTAGAGGCTATAGAGGTGAAATAGAGACTTCCTTTTTTTTGAACAACAGCTTGGGTGAGTGGAACTGTGGTACGTCAGAAAAGTAGAGCTTAAAGAGCCGGAAGCGCTAAGCTACATTGATTCAAACGAGGAGCGAATTTCCCTACGAAGATGAGCTGTGTTTGTTATTTAGCAGTGTGGCATATGAACCTGTTTCATTTTAAGACCTATCCGCACGCGAATAACTCAAGAATCCATACACCGCGGATGGAGTCGAAAAGCATAAGTCTTCTGGGCGCAGGCAGGTTGGCGAAGTGGCACGTAGAAAAGGGCGTGGTTAACAGCTATGCTAACAATCTAGGGTACCCGAAATGCTGATAGCGGCTCTAGCACTTTTAACCCATCATAAAGGGATTATGACCTATTCTTCCTTCCGTGTGATCGACGCCGTAGATGCTCTTTTTGGGCTTCGGGAAACTCAAGTTCGACGTACCAAGCTTGGTATAACTGTATTTCTATTCATCTAACTTAGAAGAGAACTAAATTTTATATACTGGCAATACGGAACGTTCTCGCGAACACAAAGCGCTATACTATGGGTTGCAAAGGCTATCTGAGATCGAAGAAATCGGTTTTTAAGATTAGAGGAGGGCATAATTCCGAATCGTCCAAGAAAGTGGGCAGAAACGAAAGTCTAAAAAAGCCGCAGAGATTAGCCACCATCTGTAGACTGGCCGTTTCGGATTCCAGATACCCAAAAATGGGGTTGAAGACTTCTATCAAGTGATCAAAAGCGTCGTCGATAAACCAGATATCTTGTCGGAAATGAGCAGAAACGCCGCCACGTACTATTCTACGAATCTCCGTCGGGACTATCGCTTGAAAGAGTATTTAGACGTGATCAAAGAAACGGAGGCAACCTTTGCAAAGTAAAAAAGCGTTGATTACAGGAATAACCGGACAGGACGGGTCGTATTTGACCGAATTCTTGTTAGAAAAAGGATACGAAGTCCACGGAATCATCAGGCGGTCGAGCAGTTTCAACACGAACAGGATCGACCATTTATACAAAGACCGACACGACAAAAACGTGAACCTATTTCTACGCTACGGGGACTTAACCGATGCCTCGAATCTCATTCGTTTGATACAAGAAGTACAGCCCGACGAAATCTACAACTTAGCGGCCCAAAGCCACGTGAAAGTGTCCTTTGAAACACCGGAATACACGGCAAATGCAGACGGCCTCGGAACCTTAAGGCTCCTGGAAGCGATCAAATTCCTTGGACTCCAAGACCGGACGAAGTTTTACCAAGCCTCGACCAGTGAACTGTTTGGAAAAGTCCAAGAAACCCCGCAAAGAGAGTCGACACCCTTTTATCCTAGAAGCCCCTATGCGGCAGCCAAGCTTTACGCCTATTGGATTACCGTGAATTACCGAGAGGCTTACGGTTTGTTCGCGAGCAATGGAATCCTATTTAACCACGAATCGCCTAGGCGCGGAGAGACGTTCGTAACCCGGAAGATCTCGAAAGCGGCCGCCAGAATTCGCGTGGGGCTACAGAAAAAACTCTATTTAGGAAACCTCGACTCTAAGAGGGATTGGGGATACGCGCCGGATTACGTGGAAGCGATGTGGTTGATGTTGCAACAATCAGACCCCGGCGACTACGTGATCGCGACGAACGAAAACCATACGATCAGGGAATTCTGCGAAAAAGCCTTCTTACACGTGGGAATAGAGCTCGCTTGGGAAGGAGGCGGAGATCAAGAAAAAGGCATTGCGCGTACAGTAGGTGGTGCGCCACCGTATGGCCAAGCATCACAGAACCAGTCTGAGCAACACGATTTAAGAGAAGGGGAAGTCGTCATAGAAATAGACCCCGCCTATTACCGACCGACAGAAGTCGAAACGCTCCTCGGGGACTACTCAAAAGCGAAAAGACAGCTCGGCTGGGAGCCGAAAGTGAAATTTGATGAACTCGTCCGTATAATGGTAGAATACGACTACAAGAAAGCGAAATACGAGAAATACAAAAGGGAATACAAAGAATAGTGAGTATCTGACGAAAAGGTAGGGAAGCGGGATTTGAACGATAGCGATACGCCAAGCGGAGATAGCTATTTCCATATAGACTCCAGAATATACGTGGCAGGTCATACGGGACTGGTAGGTTCCGCCATCGTCAGGAAATTGAGAGAACAGGGATACCGTCACATCATAACCCGAACCAGCCAAGAGTGCGACCTAACGAATCAAGCGTTAACGAATCGGTTATTCGAGCAAGAAAAACCGGAATTTGTATTTCTTGCGGCGGCAAAAGTGGGGGGGATACAAGCCAACCATACCTACCCGGCAGACTTCATCTACATAAACCTCGCGATAGAAACGAACGTCATCAAGGCCGCGCACGATCAAAGAGTAAAAAAGCTGTTGTTTTTGGGAAGCTCCTGCATCTACCCGAAAGAATGCCCACAACCGATCAAAGAGGAATACCTCTTGACGGGACCGTTGGAACCCACCAACGAAGCCTACGCCATCGCCAAGATTGCGGGACTCAAGATGTGCCAGTTCTTCCGAAAACAATACGGTAACAACTTCATCAGCGCGATGCCGACGAACCTTTACGGTCCAAACGACAATTACGACTTAGAAACCTCCCACGTATTACCCGCTCTGATACGGAAATTTCACGAAGCGAAGGTAAGCAACTCTCCTTTCGTAGAACTGTGGGGCACAGGAACGCCGAGACGGGAATTCTTGTATGTGGATGATTTAGCCGATGCCCTTATCTTCCTTATGAAAAACTACGAAGATGATGAACACATAAACGTAGGAACGGGCGAAGACATATCGATCCTCGAGCTCGCTGAAATGATCAAAGAAATCGTGGGTTTTCGGGGCGAGATCACGTTCGACCGCTCTAAGCCGGATGGGACAATGAGGAAGTTGTTGGATGTGAGTAAAATAAGTAGACTCGGTTGGAAAAAGAGAATTACTTTGAAAGATGGGATAAACGAATGTTATCGCAATTATTGTCGCGCCGAAATTTAAATTTAAAGTATATCGCCCTATTATTATCTTGTATCTCAACTTGTGCGTGGCCATTACAAAAACCAGATAAGCGAAAAACTGAATGAAATCGGTCTTTGAAAAGAAAGCGAACACGGAATAAGAAAAATCGGTACTCCATCTCAAATTATTAAGTGTGACCAAAATAATAAGGAGGAGGAGTACCGACTTGACCATTCTACCACTTATTAAGCGAATTGTTCAGGAAAGGTTCGGAACGTTTTTCGACAGCATCGAGAACTTCTTCATTGCTCCGCTTTCTTCATTCTCACGACGAATTCTGGGCAACGATGAAAAATCTCTTGTTCTCGCTCTTCAGAAGACAGATGGTGGGGGAAGGCACAAGCCAACACCGCCACATTCTGGTCATCGACGACACTCAGATCGCTCGCCGAGGGAAGTTGATACCGTTTGCTTCCAAGCATTATGACCATTGCGACAAAAGGTTTATCCTCTCTCAGGTCATCCTGACCATAGGTGAGGTAAAGAACAAGGTCTTTCACCCGTTGGAGATGCTCTTTGCCAAATCTTCAAAAGAGGAAAGCGAGCCCTATCGCTCTAAGATAGAGATGGCCATATCCTGGCTCAAAGATCAATTCATACGCCACGCGATAATCATCGCAGACAGCTGGTGCACGAATGCGCCCCTGATAGAATCTTGCAAGAAGCTGTTCGAGTCAGACTTCATCGGCCGGTTCAAAAACAACATCATTCTATGTGTTGATGGAGAATGGAAGAAAGTGAAGGATTTGGTGGCCAACGCGCCTATGAACCGTACATCTAGGTTGGGAAATAAGGTTATCCGCTATCATTCTTTTGATGCCAAGGTTCAATCCTTAAGAGTACTGGTGAAAGTCGTGGCGACGGATCTGGAAGACGGTTCCCGAGCCCTTTTAGCCTGTACCGATAGAAGCCTTCCGAGCGAGGCGATCATTGAGTACTATTCTCTTCGATGGACGATTGAGTCATTCTTCAAATTCGCGAAACAGAACCTCTCTTTGGCGAAATGCCATTCGCGTAAAGAAAGCGCGCAAAGCCATTTTTTGATCCTGATAGCGATCGCTTATCTGATTTTCAATGACCTGCTAAGAATGCTACAAACATCAGAACAAAACTTGACTCACTGCAGACTATATTATTACTTTTGATTGGCTGTTTCGTTTTTTGCTGTAACCTATTTCACTCGGCCTTTTATAAGAACAACGGAATCCTTTTTCTCTGAGCGCTAGTATTCACAGGCTTCACAACGATGTAAAGTTGCATTGTTACATCCACGCCCAAGACGAGTGGTATTTCAATCTCTAAATCGTTATATTGTAATAATATAATGATATGAATACGATTTCGACTTAGATATTTCATAACCTACTGTTTTGCTTTTCCTAAATTTAAACCAGCTACCGCTTGGTCCGATATTTCCTTGTTTACTAGAAACCAGAAGAGGTCGTATGATTACTCAGTACCATTATGAAATCTTTAACTGCTACTCTAAAATAAGTACCACAGATTACACCTTTTTAAAATTAGCCCGACCTTCGAATGATGTTTTTTGGTAGACGCTTTTCAAGGAGGCGTTTTTTATATCGTCAACATTGAGATTGGAAAATAGCTCAGAGCGTTTTATGAATAGCATTTTCTTCTTCATTATTCTGTTCATGAATTTTAAAGTATTCGATTTGCACGGTAAAAGTGTAGCACTTTCTGAGCTTCTAATAGTCCTAAGCGTGTTTCACCTTATTCTAATACTTTTCTTTAATAAGTATAATTTCAAACCCAATATTATCGTTGCTTATTATTTTTTAATTCTAGTAATTCCGGTTTTTAGCGCGTTACTTTCTACCGATATATCTGAGGGAGTAAAAAGCTGCATACAACTGTTCGTGTCGTCGTTATTTGTTTTCTTAATATATACCTGCGCTAGGTATAAATATAGAACTACTTATATCACAGCATTCATTTCCGCTAATTTAATACTTGCTTCAGTCGGAATATTTCAGTTTATTTTTATTAGTTATTTTGGTTTTACAAATCGTTTGTTAGTTTATCCTTTTTTGGATCAAACGGTCAAAGTCCAAACCCTACTCTACAATTATGGGCCGTCATCTTGGCGTTCGCCTTCCCTGTATTTTGAACCGAGTATCTTCGGGCTTTACGGTACGTACGCATTTTTGTTAGTAGAGTATTCTAATTTCAGACAACGCAGGCTAATTAAAGGCATATTATTTTTTGGTATAATTTCAAGCCTTTCTACTTCTGCTTTTTTCATATTAACTATCTGTACCGTTTTGCAATATTTAAAGACAATCTCAAGACGGTTTTTTCAGATAAAGAGAATTCTCCTGTTGCTTGTATGGTTTTTAATTATCATTTTTCTTATTCACCCGTTTTCGCCTATTTCCGCTAGGGTTATTCGAACTTTTAACAAATTTGATCAATTATCTGCCATAGGAACTTCTGGTTATTTTCGTATTATTGCACCTTTTCAATTAGCAAAGTATGTTGCAACGAATTACTTCTTTGGAATTGGGATTGGGAATACGGATAAATTTATCGAGCAACATATAGATAGCGACATCGCATATTTCTTTCAAAAAACTAGCGGTACTGTTGGGACATCGATCGATAACACTGCAATGTTGTTATTCATTTCGTTTGGGTACCTAAGCTTCGTCTACTTAATAACCCTAGCAATCTTTTTCAAGCGTGTAATGCTTAAAATGGACGTTTCTATTGTAATATACCTGATACTATTTCATTTTGCAACGGGGCATTTATATACACCTTTTTATTGGTTAATATACGTTCCTTTAGCTGACCATTTAGTACTCCCCCGATTGTATAGTTCTAATAAACGACAAAAAAGGAAAACTATAAATTGTTGAACTTGTTTATTGATTTTGAATAAACTGTCAGCATGTTCAGGTGACGCCTATTTCAATAAGGGGTACAAAGAAGCTGATTAGACGCTCCGACGAAAAATGAGTACACCATTAATTATAACGAAAAAATGTTGAAAAGAGTAAAAAGCGAACATTAGGCGTTCCCTGCGATTTCGAAAAAAAGATCTCACAGATAAAAGGAGGAGCCCCGCGAAAGATTATATCTAAATTCAGAAACCACCAAGAGTGATGGTAGTAGGGATCTAGATCGAAAAAAAAACAAAACGTTTTAGAATTTGCCAATCACAGGGCGAGATCATACTTTGCAAGGCCTTTAAAAACGAAATCGACGGTTTTTTAAGAATAAAACGCTACGGAGTGAAAAAGGGAAAGGCTGGTCTATCGATATGGCTATCACCGGGAGCGGCAGAGCCATTTGGGGCATGGGGCCGGAAAAGGACAAACAGCCAAGAGGTGGTTTTTAACTATAACTTCGAGGTCCTTATATAACCCAAAGCGCTGAAGGGCCTGCCGAAAGACGCGGAGGAATTGCTGACAATCTATGATTTTCCAGCAGCGCACTTCCAGCATATCAGAACCACGAAACTGAAAGAATCGAGCTTCTCTACCATACGTCTCAAGGCAAAAAGGCTCAAGAAAAAATGAGGAATGAACTGTCGCAACCGAAAAACAACGTTTGCGATGATGTATAAATTATCCAACATTGAAGAAGGCATGCACAAACTGCGAGGTTACAAAGAGATTCCCTAGGTTTTGGAATGGATGGCATATTCCAGCAGTTCCAGAATGGAAACGCGTCGTTAAACGGATCGCTGGAGATATGCTCGGTTACGCTTTTTCCCTGCATTTATCAATAACTCCGAGGTGTTTTATGAAAGAGGATTTATACTATTTTGGCATTTATGCCGACCCAGAAGATATTTACGAAAGAAACCCCATCCCCGCTCCCGGATCTACAAACAAAATGAAGTATATTATCTCTAAGATAAACTCACGTTTCAACGTTCGTGTTGTATCGCCTGGATTTGCCGGTGAATCGGGAGTCCATAGGACGAAGAGAGTTAGAAAAGACAATTACGAGATAATATATTTGAGCATTAAAAGTTCGGGTTACGATTATATTAAACTTTGCGATGTCATATCCTCGCTTTCTTATTTGAGGAAGTTTATTAAACATGAATTAAAAGATAATTCGAAAATAATAATCTATTCTAATCCCTGGCAAACCCTTACAATACTCAATTCTCTAAAGAAGAGAAATGACATCCCGAAAGATAATATAATCATTGAGATTGAAGAATTTCACGGCCAGGCTAGAGAAATCAACCTAATTAAAAAATCATTATACAATTATTTCGAATTTAAGTCTTTTAAAAACGTTTATCGCTATATATTTGTAAATGAATATATAAAAAATAAAGTCATTGTCTTAAATCCGAAGGCCCAGGGCCCAATATGTTACGGAGAATATCGAATGCGATATAGACAACGGCAAACTCTTTCAAATGATTCCATCGGGTTATTTTATTCAGGAAGCATTGATTACGAGAGAGGTATCATGAATTTCTTAGAGGCCTTGTCAGTATATTCAGACAAATACACTTCTAGAAACCTAAAAATCGTTTTAGATATTTGCGGGTATTTTCATGGAAAAAAAGGCGGAGAGACAAAGAAATCGTTCTTTAAGGCGATAGATGCTCTAACTATAAAGGGCATCAAAGTGGTTTTCCATGGGTTTCTTTCTGAAGAAGAATTGGAGAAAAAACTCAAAGAATCTGATATCTGCATTGCTCCACAATTAATCGCCTCTTCGTTTGGAAAGTATTCTTTTCCCTCAAAGGTTCTACAATACCTAACTTATGGCAAAATTGTTTTTGCTTCCAATATTGAAGCTATAAATAATAGTTCTATAAAAGATCACCTGTTTTTATACGATTCAGATTTTCCAACGGTGATTGCTGATAGACTTCACGAATTACTCGCAAATTTTCATTACATTCAAAAGGAAAACTCAGGCGAATTGAACAAGTACCTCAATGAAAAAGATCGCGACTTTGAGATCGAGTTGCTTGAACTTTTAAATTAATTGTAAGGGCTCCTTCTTCGTTATTACCGTAATAAATACAACTGTTAACGTAATTATGGCAAATTAACGGTAGGTAATGCTTGCCTTTGATAGAGTTACCAAAGATAAAGGGCTCATTGGGTCTTTGTAATGGAGAAGGGACTTCCGCTTTTTTGAATCTCTGATAGGGTTAGTAGAACCGAGCTATTTCAGCGAAGTAGAACAATAAAACAGGGAATAAACTTTCCTAATCAATTTCAAAGGAGGAGCGAAATTTATCTACAAAGGCAAACTGTGTAAAGTCCACGAAAAGATTAGTTCGCCGCAGTAGCGTATGAACTTGTTTCAGTTTAAGGCCGAGGTCTGTGCCTACGTGTACCGAGAACGCCATACACCGAAGGATGATATAAAGTATAAGCACCCTAAAGCCTTCCTAGGCAGGGAGATTTTTCAATCGATGCTTCAAGCTATTCTAACACTCGGCAGGCCCCGAACCGCTGAAAACAGCTCATAAGATTTTGGGCTCTCGAAAAGCAAAATGTTCCATTTTACCTACCGAGTGGGCAACGTTTAATGATCTTTTTGTTCACCGTGAAACTCGATTTTTATGAGTTATAAACAAAATGTTCGGAAAAGGGTAAAAAGCGAAAAAAAAGGCGTATCCTACGATTAGGAAAAAAGGTCCAGCGAGACCAAAAGGAGGATACGCCGTGAAAGATTATAAACGAAAAAGCAGGAACATTCAAGAGGGATGCATTGAGTGGGAATGGGACGAAAATGTGAACATCAACAGTTTAGAAGAATTGGCCAGACACGGGGCGAGAGTTATGCTTCGCATAGCCTTAAATGACGAAATTAAAGAATTTATGGAAAAGACCGAAACGCTACGGGATGAAGAAGGAAGAAGGCTGGTCTACCGAAATGGCTATCACCGAGAGCGGGAGATCCAAACGGGAATCGGGCCGATAAAGGTCAAACAACCAAGAGTAGATAGCCGGAAAGCGGAAGTGAAATTCAACAGTAAGATACTGATATGCCCCCAAAAGTGAGACAGTTTTCATGAGAAAGTATAGCATAAAAAGTGTCTCACTACCGATGATTCATAATGAATCATCGGTTCATCAAAAAGTCAATAACGGGCAATGTGATATCTAATAGGCACTTCGTACTGTAAACTCGAATGCGGTCTTTGATAATTGTATTGGTTGACCCAGTCTTGTATGGCTCTTTGGAATTCCTTTAGCGAAAGCAGATTCATATCTAAG
>Ga0255347_1003576_pt1 | contig 20010 bp, 12 predicted proteins | sample wastewater_treat_2_FD_192479 | JGI IMG/M metagenome (GOLD analysis project Ga0255347, IMG submission 192479) | Wastewater microbial communities from Lulu Island WWTP, Vancouver, Canada - plant24 | ecosystem: Engineered > WWTP > Wastewater > Unclassified | place: Canada: Vancouver, British...
CAGATAAAACTAGAGCCTGTTTCAATCCACGCGCCCGTAAAGAGCGCGGACCTTACAGCTTTAAAGGCTGTGTATATAACAAATTAAAGTAGTATTTTTGCGAACCTACTTTAATCATAATTTATTTATTTTTTTTAGATTTTTAGTTTTTATATTATAAAGAATTAAAAACACAAACATTTTGTGAGCTTCAGGTTCGCTACAGAATTAAAACATCCTTTTCAAAATTAATACTTTCTTTTGCCCCATAATGTTCAACCCTCCTCTCCCAATTTTTTCCTAAATAGTAGTATCGCAAACTATCCAATTCTTTATCAACAATGCTTTCTAGTTTTGATTTTAGTTCAATCCACTGTGTAGGATCGACTAAGCATTCAAAAACCGAATACTGAACTCTTTGTCCAAAATTCTCACAGGTTTTTGCAACTCGCCTTAATCTTTTTGCCCCATTATTGTCACTTGATACATCATAACTTACTAGAACTAACATTGCAACTATCTCCACATATAAGCAGGGTATTCGTCAATATCCCCTCTGAGAAAGCGAGCAAATAAAACCGCTTGTGCATGAAACATCAAGCCAATATGCATTTCTTCATCTAAGAAAAAATGCGTTAAACTATCTTGCTTTTTCTTTTGGTATGCCCCTAATAATATTTTCCGAGCATCATCATCCATTAACACAGCTCCAGACTCTGAAACATCAAACTGATTTCCTGAAACTTGTTTCAAATTTACCAAACTTAAAACTAATCTGTCTGCTATAAAACTTCTAAACTCCTCCATTAAATCTAGGGCTAAACCATATCTTCCAGGTCTATCCCTATGTAAAAAACCTACTGCAGGGTCTAAGCCAACCATTTCACAAGCAGAGCGCATGTCATGATATAATAAGGTATACGTTAAAGAAAGGAGTGCATTTATTCTATCACGTGGGGGGCGTCTATTCCTATCAATAAAAAAGAAATCTGATTTCTGATTTGTTATGAGCGCATTAAAATGTGAAAAATATTCCTTTGCCGCTTCCCCTTCTATTCCTCTAATTTTATCTAAATCACTTTCTTCCAATACATTCTCTGAAACCCGTTTTAAATAAGCAACAGTTTTCTCAATTGATTCAACCTCAATTTTATCTCCATGATCGCGAATCCCCCTACTTAAAACCAATCTTGAATTATGCACCTTAGCTGAAACAATATTACGAGCAATTCGTGCACTCTGTATTATGTCATCAGACATCCTATATTGTTCTTTTCGCAACAACACATTTCCAGAAACCCTTCCTTGGATACGAGCCATAAACCTTCCGTAATAACTAAGATAAGTTACCGTTACATCATTTTCTGTACATAATTCTAAAGCACCAGGTGTAACAAGGACATTACCAAAACAAATTACCGCTTTTATAGTAATTATTGGTATTTTAACCTTGTCCTCTGTCTCAACACGAACCACAAGAGCTTCACCATCTTTGTGTATATAAGAACTCTGTGTCATGACATACAAAGTGTTAAGCATTCGTTTCATTACTATCCTCAATTAATAATTGCTTTTTTAAAAAAGTTTTTACATTAAGTCTTTTTTTTGACATTTTTTCTGGTAAACAATATTCATATAAAGAACATCTTTTACAATTTTTTTTATAATTAGGAGGAGGAGTCTTTCTTGATTCTAATAATGATCTTGTTTTGTTTATAGTATCAACAGTTGCTTCTCTTAAATTTTCATCAAAAACAACCTGATGCCTTCTTCGAGTTTTTCCATAATAAATAGCCCCTGCATCAATATGGGTTTCTTTCATCTCCTCTAAGCAAAGTGCTTGAGCACACAACTGCACTTCATCTTCTTTTCCAATTTTTGGAGATCCTCGTTTATATTCTACCAGTATAATATTTCCATTTGTATGAAATTCAACTGCATCAACTTTTCCAGTAATGCCATATTTGAGAGAACGAACAGGTATACCAAATTCAGTTTTTTTCTTTGGCCTTTGTTCAAAAGTTTCAGAGTGAGCTCTTCTATGCAAAAGCTCACCCTGAATGGTAAAAATATTATCTGTCCAAATTTGTTCTAAATGAATAAGAGCACATTGTCTTTCACAAAACATAAAATGTTGTAGAGAAGAAATCATTAATAAATCTTCATCCGAATAAGACAAATTAGCTCCTATAACTTTTCTTCAATAGTTATTCCTGCGGGTAAATTATTTTTATTGATTTCAACAGTGTAATCAGTCCAAGATCTTGGAAGCTCTACATTTTGTTTAATTTCTATCCTATCGAATAATTCACCACTGCGTGCATTACCCAAAACTGAATCATGTTTAAAAACAATTAATTTCCGAGGATTCATTTCACCTCTTGCTGCTGCTCTGTCATGTTCAAAAGCGTTAAGAAGTGCTTCCCAAAATAAAGCAAGGTCATCATTTGAAAAACCAGTCTTAGCTGCATCATTTGCAGAAATAAAACCATGCATCCTATAAAGTCCATACGGCACTGTTGATTTGCGACCAAAAGTCGAAGCGCTTTCACGTTTCTCCTGCGCTTTTGCTTCTTCAGGAGTAGTTACAGCACAACGAGTTATAGAGTGTTCTGCTTGATAAATTCTATCTAATGAGCGCGAAAAAGTTAATTGTATCGGACCACGAACTGTGCCTGCACCTTTTTTACCTGTACTCATTACTGCCCCAAAGGTTCTTATATCATAGTAGTGTTTACACAAATCTTTTTGCCTATCAAGAATCTCTTCTCCCGATGCGCCATCTATAATATTATTTAAAATACTACCTTGTTGTATAAAAATATTATAAGGGCTTTTACTGGCATGTTTCAAATGAACATAATTTCGCACCTTTCTCTTAATACAAACATCAGTCACTAAACCTTCTTGGTTCTCAACATCCACTCTAGGCAAATTTGCTTGGTCCGGATCACCATTTGGGTTTCCATCCTTTACATCATACAAAAAAACAAAATCATATCGATTTTTAATTGCATCACTCATTTTCTTTCTCCTTATAAATTATTCTTCAACAGCTTCTCGAAGCTCTTTGTTTTCACTTGCCTTTCTAAACGATTCTTGCTTTTGATGATAATAACCAATTGCAAATCTTCCCTGATCTTCTAAGTTAAACATTACAGGGAAAGAATTAATTTTAGAAATCAACTCTCCAAGTTCTTTATCTAGCACAACGGCAAGACCTGGCTTTTCATTTTTCAATTTTGTTAAATGATTTTGTGCCATTTTCAATAATCTTCCAAATGCTGACGAAGGGGTCATTGATGCGGAGGAAAAGAATCGTTCTCTAATTCCCGCATTAATGTTTTTCCCTAAGGCAGCTCTTTGTAAATTTTCTAGAACACAGAAAATCCTTCCACACAGATAAGCCGTAGATACATTTTCATGGTCAAGTTCTTCTTTCATACTAAAACCTCCTTTACTAGAATTCTGATTTAAAATTAGCCGGATCAGAGCAACTCTTTCCGGAGTAATTCCTTTTTCATCAACACGAATGCGTTTCAATACAGCATTTAACACCCAAATCGGAACAGCTGCTTGTGACAATGCTTTTTTCCAAAGGTATACAGAAGTTCTCGAAGCAGAAATATCTTTACTTTCTTTAGAATTTTGCGTTGCATTTGCTAAAGAATAAAGACTTGCATAATATGGCAGCATTTTTTGTTGTGCATAATCAAAGTGCATAATTCTAATTTGTTCAAACCATGATGCAATAGATTTTTTTAAATCCGTTAAAGATTGTTCTATCCAATCTCTTATAAAAATTCTTGCAGCAGCTCCTGACAAAGTGAATGAATAAAAATAATTCGTGTTAATATTTGAAGCTTGACTTTTACCTGTAAAGATTGAATCAATTAACTCTTTGATTTCAGCTTCATTCGGTTCTTCCAATAAATCTAGCTCTGCTACATCATTTCCATCCTTTAACCAAAAAACCATTGCCGTATCTTTTCCAAAGTTTTTTCTATTTGAATACTTGAAATATTCTTTGCCTTTATCTGTTGTCTGTGTTTTCCCATTGCCTAACAACCAATTTAATCCTTCTACATAAGTTGTAGCACAGTTACTACATACAGAAGAATTTAAATTTCCTTTTAAACCATAGGACAAAAACACGCTCTCATTATACGAAACAAGAGCACAACCTGTAGCTTGTCCATCTGGGACTTTTTTTATCATTCCATGCGGAACATCTTCTATCGGATAATTTGATTTTCCACAGACAGAGCATATTCGATCAGAATTTTTAAGTAAGGCAGCTTGCTCTTTTTCAAACTTTGATATTATAGAATCGTAAACCGTTCTTTCTTCATGTAATCTTATTGATTTACCTTGAATTCTGAAAGCGATATTCCCATTCCTTTGTTTCTCTGGTATTTCATAAAAAGATTTTTTCGCTGTATCTAAACCTTTTTTTTTATTTTCATTATAGAACAAAAAAACAGACTGTAATTCTTTTAATTCTTCATACTCGTGTAATTTTTCCATAAACAAAGAATGCTTATATTCACTTCCTTTTTTTTCTTTTTCTGATGCATCCTCTGAAACAAAGTTAAGTACTTCCTCTGCCTTATCTAACAATAATCTCGCTTTTCCCTTTTTTGAAGATAAAGCTTCTGCAGGTCTAGTAATCTTATCCAACACATCAAACTGAACAAAATCGCCCTTCTCATTTATAATCAGATCTATAGATATTACTTCATCTTTTAAAGCGTTGTGGATTATTTTGCCTTCGCCAAGTTTTTGTTCTCGATTTCTTTTACCTAAATCACTCAATTCCTTTAGCATTTATTCCTCCTCTTGTTTAGCAAACTCATACAAGGCGGTTGCAAAAGGATATTCATTATCGGGAACAATATGGCTCGATTCCATCATTTTATAATTTTGTTCTACATCGCAGTTTAGAACCCCATTTACTATTGCAACATCATAAAAAAAGATTGGACTAGGTACGCCTTCTTTATCATAAAATATATCAAAAAGCATGCTCCCAATAGGTATAGTTAGATTCTCTAGAGCTTTATCTGATTCTGCAACAGGCATAAACTCAGCTGAAAACTCCCGTGTACCTAAATAAGGTCTTCTATACGATTGACCTTTTAAAACTCTTCGATTAAACATTTCTACATATTTTTTGGGAAGATTTTTTTCATCAAAACTTTTTTGACAAACAGAGGCTTCTATTATGTAACTGACATCTTTTAGAATAATGCTATTTCGTTGAGTCCTGCTATCTTCAATAATTATTTCACGATTCCCTTGTAAGTTTTTAATTTCATTACGTTTAACCGAGAAATATGTTACCGGTTTTAATATTTGTATCGTCCTAACAAACCATTGAAATTCAGGTTTCCATAAAATAGAATCAAGAATTCCTCTCGCTGCAGAAGGAGTCATACATGGATAACTCATCCGCTCAACCTTTAAATCAGGGCGAGTAAAACACGCAAAATCCCCTGTAACTTTAACCTTCACCACATTTTTGTCAATAAACACCTGATACCTCCTAACTAACGATAAAATCATTTATTGTAAACTGCTCACCTTTTATACCAATATTTTCATCATATTTTCCAACCCAAACTAAAACTTCATTAACAACCTGAACAAAATGCTTATTATTTTCTAAAAAATCAATATAAACCTGTACCGAATATTGTTGCATTTTGCGAAATAAATCTTTAGTCACCGATAGTTTTAGTGTATCACGCTTTTTTAATTCTGCAACTAAAAGTTGGCTTTCTTCGTTATAATTTGCAATAAGCAAGGGTTTTGTAGCTTGGTTAATAAGCTTATATGATTGTGCTACATCCTCAAACTGAAAATTTTTTCTACTTTCAGAAATACGATACTTATCTGCATCCACATATAAATTTACTACTGCTTCATAATAACTTTCATAGCTATCAAAATTGTGCAAACGAGAAATATCTTGTTTAATTAGTTCCAAGCAAAAAGTGGCGAGATTTTTATATTGCAGGTCTGGAAATCCACTTTCTAAAACTCGAAAGACATATACCTCACCCTTCTTTTTCATCTTACCCTCGCGGTTACATCTTCCTGCTGCTTGAATAACTGATTCCATTGGAGCGATTTCTCTATACACAAGAGGAAAATCAAAGTCGACTCCTGCTTCAATAAGTTGAGTAGATACTACCGTAATTTGTTTTTCTTCTTTTAAATTATTTCTAATTTTTTCAATTTTTAATTTTCTATCTGAAGGACACAAATCTGTAGAAAGGAATACAATATTGTTTAAGCGTTCTTTTTTTAAAGAATGATAAACACTTAAAGCAGTTTTTTTAGTATTGACTACTATTAATTTGCTCCTTGTGTCATGAGAAATTATTTTTGAAAAATCTTCAATAGCTAGCGCTTTGCCCTCACAAAGTAAAAAATAATCAACTCGTTTAGTTTGTTCAAATAAATCACTTGGTTTATCTACTAAAGAAGTTATTTTGTTTAATCCTTTAAATCCGTCACGAGAATGAAACGCTGGCTGGGTTGCTGTACAAAATAAAAACGATGTTCTTAAAACAGTATTTATGTCCTGTAACATTTCTAAAGTTGGCAAAACAAGTTCTTTTTTTAAAGACTGCACCTCATCAAAAATAACAACAGATTCAGCAATCCTATGAATCTTTCTACATTTACTTGTTCGATTACTAAATAATGATTCAAAAAACTGAACGGAAGTCGTAACGATTATAGGATAATCCCAATTTTCAAAAGCTAAACGTTTTGAAATAAGCGAAATATTAGCATCATTAATTTCTTTATCTTCATCGAGAACCTCAAATGATGAATGATGCTCCAATACAAGATCCTCACCAAATATTTTTTTTAATTCTTTTGCTGTTTGGTCAATTATACTAATAAAAGGCAAAACAATAATTAAGCGTTTTAAATTGTGGTGTTTAGCATGTTCTAAAGCCCAAGCCACTGAAGCAAGTGTTTTTCCCAATCCAGTAGGTAAATTCATAGAAAAAAAACCTTGTGCATCTTTTGCTTTTGTTAGAGCATAATCTCTAGTTTGGTTTCGTAATGTATTAATTTTTCCATCTTTACTAAAATTTTCGAGATACTTATTTAGCAAAGTTGATAATTTTTCCGGATCAAAATCTTCTCTTACCCGCAAAGAAAACTTTTTAAAATTTGCATGTTTTTCTGTATCTAACCAATCTGCATCAGTTAAACAGCTAAACAAATAACGAACTAGCAACTCTCGTTCAGAACGTGAGAAATCTGCTTGGTTAAATTGTAAATTAAGTCTATCTATCTCTAAAAGATTAGGTATTTCATTGTTTATTTTTTGGATTAACAGTGATAATTCTTGTTCTTCTTCGTTACTTTTAGAAAAATCAGCCTTTAACCCTTCCTTATTTGGCAAGCCTTTATGGTGTCCATTGATAGCAAAAGCAATTTCAGGATATTTCACCCCAAGGTAAAAGCCACCCCATTTTGCATGAGGAACAGAACCTCTAATGCCACCATTGATTAAATAACGCTGAAAAGCATCTTGATATTTTCCAAAATCGTGCAATAAACCAGTAAGGTAGAACATTTTTTTTAATTCTGGAATAAAACAAAAATTCTTCATGAGTTCAGCTGTACCCATTAAGTGTTCTTTTAAAAGATGCAGATTTCCTTGTTCATTTTCCGTATGCGCATAATACACTTTCATATCTTTCTCTATTTCGTATACAATAACACGAAAATTATTTTTGTCAAACTTTTTTTTATTATATTTAATTTCTACATTTGTCTTTCATTTTTTAGCTTTTTACAATTTTTAAATACGGTTTAGTCCCTTTTTCTCCTTCTTCTCAAATCTCACAAATCTCCCTTAGTTAACACACAAAGCAATCTTTCCCTTTGCATATGATTATGCAACAGTTTTTCTGTAAATTACGTTTTTAGCAGGCCAATCGTTTGACTCTGGTAAGTACCGTTTATCTTTCTGCCATTGATCATTTTGTTCAATGAGCAGTGCACCAGCGAGACGAAGCAAGCTGGCAGAATTTGGAAATACTCCTACGACTTTTGTTCGTCGTTTTATTTCCTTCATTTGGCGTTCTGCCAAATTTGATGTACGTAGTTTCCTCCTATGTTTTACTGGAATATGAAAGACAGTCAATCCTTCGCGAATATTTTCATCAGCCCACTGTGCTAGTCGTGGCTGATTTTTTTGATGTTTTTCAACAAAAAGATTTAAAAAGCGTTCTGCATTTTCTAAATCTGGTGCATTAAAAATACTTCTAATTTCAGCTGCAATGATTGGTACATCATCTTTTTTGCTTACATAGTGTTGTGCATTTTGTTGTAAGTGAAACTGACATCGTTGCCACGAAATACCAGGAAAAACGGCAGCGATAGCTGCACGTAATCCTGTGTGATCATCGCTTGTTATCATTACTAGTCCATGTAGCCCACGCTTTATTAAGCCTTCGAGGAAGCTTCTCCAGTTTACTTCTGCTTCACTAAAAGCAACATCAGCGTCAAGAATATACCTATTTCCGTCATAATCAATACCTATTGCAACTAAAAGTGCTTGTTTCATCACTTTTGAGCCTTCTCGCACTGATTCATATGTTGCATCAAGTATTAAATACTGTATTGCTCCTATTGGTTGTTCGCGCCAAGAAGTTATTTCTTCATCAAGCTCTTTTGCAAGACGACTTACCTGAGAAGAACTCACACTTGTACCACACAATATTTCAACGATATCAGAAACTCTACGTGTGCTAACTCCTTTGACATACATTTCTGCTATTGCTAATTTAAGTGCTCTCTCACTTCTCATACCTTTATCGATACAGCTCGGATAAAATTCAAACCCTCGCACTTGAGGAATTTTTAATTGCACTTTACCTGTTGCAAGTGTAACTGCTTTATCTTTAAATCCATTTGCGTAACCGAGACGTTCTTCGGTTCTCTCGTAAGGTTCTGCTTGCAGTGCTTGGGATCTCTCAAGTTTCATTGCTTCATTTACCACCTTTTCTATAACTCGAGAAAATTTATTCTCTTCATTTGCTGATAACACTTGGATTATTTCGTCCATAAGTGTATAATCTGTTTTGTAGGCCATCGGGTTCTCCTTTATGGTTTGATTGGTTTTATACTTACCATTGAACTCGATTGGCCTGCTTTTTTCAACCCAATTTACAGAAAGAATTGTACACTAACTTGCATATTTTTAACTCTCATAGTATACTATGTTAAAGAAAACTTATTTATAAAGGAATAATAGAATGAAACTACGTACACGGATATCACTGCTTTTTATTGGAAATGCCTTAGTTCCTATTATTTTAACTACTGTTTTTGTATCTATTCTCATGGCAAAGCATGATGAGCGTATTCAATACGAACATACAGGAGAGTATGCTGTTGCGACGGCGCGCTATTTGGAGACCTATTTTACGACCCGTACAGATCTCATCAACACTTATGCACAGCTTTATAATCAAGGACTGACCTCTTGGGAAGACTATAAAGATATTGTAGAAATATCTGTTACAGAACATATTTTTGAAAAAATTATTTTAGCTATGAAAGATGGGACCTACTATGCGACTGGAAATGAAGGCAATCCCTATTTTGGTGGGAAACAAACGTCTAACAACGCAAGTCCAAATGCCACTCTTTCAAATATTTCTTCTCGAGACTATTTCAAATATCTCATACATGACAATACTAGGGAAGAAAACCGTAGGCTCATATCGGACCCAGTTATTTCACTAAGCAATAAAGAAAGACAAATTCTCGTAACGCAAACGATTTTTGACAGCAATGGAAAACTTGCTGGAATTGTTGCAGGTTCTATTACGCTCGATTTTATCGATACCTATATAGAAAAAACAAACCTTGAACTGAAAGCAAAATTTAGCGAGGATGCAAATTTTATTATCCTTTCAAATACAGGTGCCTATATTTACCACTGGATACCTGAACTCAATTTACATATTGCAACTATAAATGGTGTAGAAACAGCTGTATCTCCTGGACTACAAGACGCAAATCCTGAATTGCAAAAAATTGGGGCCGAAGTTATAAAAGGAAAATCAAATACGGTTAAATATGTCGATCCTTCAACAAAAGAAAAATTTTTATGTACCTATCTACCTGTTCCAGAAACTGCATACTCACTTTTAATTCTCTATCCTGAAAAAGTTATTTATGAAGATCTAATGTTTGTAATCAAGACAAATATTCTGGTCATAGCTATCATTGCGCTTATCGTATTTATCCTCTCCGTTCTTTTTAGTAAGTCTCTCATCAATCCACTTTCTATTCTTTCTGGAACCCTAAAGGGTATTTCCATGGGTGGAGCGGACTTAACAAAACGCTTGAGTGAAGAAGGTAACGACATCGTCTCCGATATCGGAAAAAACTTCAATGCATTTTCTCAATCCTTGCATACTATCATGAGTGGAGTAAAAAACAATGCGCATCAACTGCAGGGTGTAAGTGATAATTTACATCAAAATATAGGGCATACAAAAGACTCACTTTTAGAAATAGATCAAAACGTAGCTGAGCTCTCCAATGATGCAATAGATTTAAGCGCTGCGGTTGAAGAAACTTCATCGACGATTCATCAAATCTCACGCAATATCGAAAGTTTAAATATGCAGATCGAAACACAATCTCATAGCGTAGATGATTCTTCGGCTTCTATAGAAGAAATGGTTGCAAACATTCAAGCGGTTTCAAATAACTTAAACAAGGCGAAGGCTGGTTTTGCGACTTTACGAAAAGATAGTGATACAGGAAAAATTGCAATTGAGTCGGTTATAGAAAGTATAAATAAAACGGTTGCGCTTTCAAATGAACTTCTTGAAACAAACGAAGTGATCGGTGCTATTACTAACCAAACAAATATTCTTGCGATGAATGCTGCAATTGAAGCTGCTCATGCAGGGGATGCAGGAAAGGGTTTTTCTGTTGTTGCCGATGAGGTTCGAAAGCTTGCTGAAGATTCGGCTGAGCAATCCAAAAAAATTGCAGAAGTATTAAAGCAAACTGTTGATAATATTAATCGTGTGCTTGAAGAATCAAATTATGCAAATAAGGCCTTTGACACAATCACGAGTCAAGTTACTTCTGTACTTCAGTTTATCGATGAAACTGACTCTGCAATGAAAGAGCAAACAGAAGGCTCGAACCAAGTATTAGAGGCGCTTAAAAAAATACAAAATATTACGCAAGAAATTCTTTCTGGGTCGACTGAAATGGCAAGTGGTGCTGGTATGATTTTAACCGAAATGGAAAGGCTACAAAACATAGCAGTACACTTAAACACAAGCTCTAGCTCGATGAAAGAAAATATAGAAAAAATAAACACAGCGATACTATCGGTTGCATCTTTATCTGATAAAAACAAAGAACTCGGTGATGCACTACAAAAAACATCTGATGGGTTTATTTTATAATACGATTGCATACAAGGGTAGATAAAAATCTAAGTACAACTCAGGTTTTTAGCTATCCTTCGCAGTCAAATTTTTTTTCCATTGTGCAATCGATTGTAAGGCTTCAAGCGGGGTGAGATTGTTTGGATCGAGGGAGAGAATTGCATCTATAACAAGTTCTTCTTGGCTAAATAAAAAGTTTTGCACTTCTCGCTTTGTCTCTTTTTTTTCTTGTGGCTCAGGAATTTCTAATGCGGTATAAGGTGCTGTTTTTTGCAAGGAGCTAAGTATTTCATTTGCTCTGTCAATAATGGACAAAGGAAGTCCTGCAAGTTTTGCAACATGTATACCGTACGAATTTTCTGCAGCTCCTTCTTTTATTTTTTTCAAAAAGATAATTTTTTCTTCTGTTTCAAGAACCTCTAGGCAAAGAAGTTGCAAGAGTGAATGTGTCAGTCTTGTTAGCTCATGATAGTGGGTTGCAAAGAGTGTTTTGCATTGTATCTTATTTAAGATATATTCAGAAATAGCCCAGGCAAGTGAAAGCCCGTCTTCGGTTGAGGTACCGCGTCCTACTTCATCCATTATAACTAAACTATTTTTTGTAGCTCCCCGAACGATTTGGCTTGTCTCTGTCATCTCTACCAAAAAGCTTGACTCACCTCGTGCAAGATTATCAGAGGAACCAACTCGACAAAAAATTTTATCCACGATGCCTATGCGGGCCTTAGTCGCGGGAACAAAGGAGCCAATCTGTGCAAGTAAAACAATGAGTGCGGTTTGTCTCAGATAGGTGCTCTTCCCTGCCATGTTTGGACCTGTGATGAGTGCAAAAGGTTTTTCATTTAACTCGAGAGAGTTTGGTATAAAGCTTCCATCCTGCATATGAAATTCTACCACAGGGTGGCGTCCTTCGATTATTTCCAATTCCCTTGTTGCAAGAATCTCGGGGCAAGTCCAGTTTTGCTCGCTTGCTGCTTCGGCTAAGCAAGCTGAAACGTCTATGAGCGCAATATCTTTTGCAAGTGAAAATAAATAACTATGCTCCTTTGCAAGGTTTTCACGTAGCTCAAAAAACAAACTTTGTTCAAGGGCGATAATTGTTTCATCAGCACTTAAAAGTTTTGTCTCAAGTTCTTGTAAGCGCTCTGTTGTATAGCGATCAGCATTTACCAATGCACGCCGTAAAATAAAATGGCTTGGAACCGATGAAAGTTTTCCCTTTGTTACTTCTATATAGTAACCCATATTTCTGTTATAGCGCACTTTTAGATTTTGTATGCCCGTTACATTTTTTTCTTCTTCGGTGTAGTCCTTTAAAATTGACTTAAAGTTTTTTTGTAAAAGGTGCAACTCATCAAGCTCTTTTGACCAAGCTGTTTTTATAAGAGAGCCTTCAGTAAAACTGGTACTCGGTTCATCGAGAATTGCTTTATCGATTGTTTCAATTATTTCTTTTGCCTTGAGCGTATCAAAGGAGATAAATTCTTTTTCTTTCAGAAGCTCTCGTATCTTATACCAAGCCATAAGACTTTTTTTCAAAGCAACGAGGTCCTTTGCATGTGCTTTTTGCATAACAATGCGAGAAGTTAAGCGTTCTATATCAAAAATTTCTCGCAAATGTAATTGAATAGCGGAGCGTAAAAAAGAATCATCGTAAAAAAACTGTACTCGACTTTGCCTCTGTTGTATTTTTTCTATGCTTAAAAGAGGAAACATCAAATAGCTATGCAAAAGTCTCGAGCCCATTGCGGTTTTTGTATATGAGACTGTTTCCAGCAAACTATAGTGATAGGAGCCATCGCGTAGGTTTTGCATTATTTCCAAGTTGCGCCAAGAAGAATCATCTATCGAAAGAGAGTCAAAGTCTTTATAGACTTCTAAGTCTTTTATATGTGCAAGGGAACTCGATTCAGATCCTCTGTCTGAGCTATCTGTGCTATAATTTTTTTGTATATACTCAAGAATAAAACCGCTCGAAGCTATTTCTGGGGATTCAGGAATCAAGCCGTATCCATGGAGATTTTGCACTTCAAATTGTGCTAAAAGGCGCTCGTATGAACGATCAACATTAAAATGCCATCCGGGATAATAACTTAAAATCAGTGAGGGGTATTGTGTTAATACAAAGCGAAGTGATTCACAATCGCCTAAGCGCTCATCAACTAATAATTCTTTTGCTGCTATGCGAGAGAGTTCCCGAGCAAAGGCGTCTTTCATATCTTCGATGGGCCATGAAGTTGCTGAGAAAAATCCTGTTGAAATATCTATAAAAGAAAAAGAAATAAAATCCTGTAACTTCTTTGTATTTTGTTTTTTTCCCGGCACAAGGCAAATACAAGCGAGAAAATTGCTTCCTTGTTCTAAGTATTCATCTTCGATTGCAGTTCCTGGTGTTATAACTTCAACAACTTTTCGCTCTGCCAAGCCCTTCCCATCTTTTGGTAAACTTATTTGCTCACAGATAGCAATCTTCTTTCCAAGTCGTAGAAGACGTGCTATATAGACTTTTGCAGCATGATAAGGCACTCCACACATGGGGACATCGCCTCTTTGCGTAAGCGTTAGGTTTAAAAGTTTTGCAACTTCTATAGCATCGTCAAAAAACATTTCATAAAAATCACCGAGGCGAAAAAAAAGAACCTCATCTTTGTATTGATTTTTTATAGAAAAATACTGTTTCATTAAGGGGGTTTCTGCACTCATTTTACTTGCATTATAAGATTTTTAAGGGTAAAATACAAGCATGATTAGTTTTACTCACAAAGATGGTGTTTTGTATATAATCGCAAGTGGACATGTCAAAGCACATGACTGTGGTCCCATCAAAGATTTTGCAGCAAAACACATTACAGAAAAAGATATAATCACGGATGTATATCTTGATATGAAAGAATGTAAATACATGGATTCAACTTTTATAGGTGTAATTGCAGGTATAAACAAACAATTACGTAAAAAATGGAAAAAATCCATACATCTGCAAAATACAAATAAAGCCTGCATGGATCTACTCGACGATATGAGCCTCAGTCCCCTACTCATCTTTTTAAGTGAAGCGATTTCCTTTCCAACTGAAGCTACAAAAGTTGATGATAATATTTTAATATCGAAGATTGACATTGCCGAAGCACATGAAGAACTTACAGAACTCTCCGAAGACAATAAAAAAAAGTTTGGGCTTCTCGCAAAAATTCTGCGTGAAAGCTAATTTTTTATTGCTTCTTTGCTAACTGTGTAATTATTTTGTCGGTGATATCCACACTGGGGCTATACCATAAAATATTTTGTGCTTGTTGTAAACTCAAAATAAGGCTATAGCCCTCGCTTTCAGCTATCTGCCCAATAAGTTCATACAAGGACTTATAAAAACTATCTGAATTTTCAAGTCTATTGCGTATGGAGTCGAGTTCGATTTGCTTTGCTTGAGTATAGGAGCTTAGGTAATCTGTTTTCTTTGTTATCTCGGCTTCCAATCTGAGTGCAGCTACAAAGTTCTCATTTTCTTCATATTGTATTTTTTGTTGTAAGAGTTGTTTTAGCTCCTCGGTTTTTTTATTTATTTCATTTTGAAATTCTGCTTTTTTATTTTCGTAGTTTCGAACCGCAACCGAGTCTCTAAAATAGGTTTGAAATACACGAGATGTATCAACTACACCGATTCGAGGAATTTGTTGCGAGAAAGCACAAAAACCGATAAAAATAAAAACAAGTATTATGGCATTTTTTTTCATATTCCTTCCTTATCTATTTACAATGTTAAATGAAAGCACAAATTCTATAGGGAATTGTGTGTTATTTTTCCACTGGAAATTACCATTTTCATACTTATAGGGAAAGGCCCAAAGAAATTTAAGGGGGAATTGCGGAACTGAAATACGCAAGCCAGCTCCAAAACTATAGTAAAAATCATCTTGTGAAAGATGAGCAAAATCTTGAAGAGAATCCTTGACGGCCGCTATATCGTAAAAGGCATCGAGTGAAAGCATTCCAGGGGCAACGGGAAAACGCAATTCAAGGTTTGTGCTCCAGAGTGCATTTCCACGATTGTCGCGTACAGTATTCCAGCCACGCCCATTGAACATTCCGTCAACCAAGAGTTTGCTGTCGTTCGATATTGCAGTATTCGACGTGGGAACAAGGAAAGAGAGGCCAGTGTAGGCAAAAAACACAAATTTTAAGTTCCATATATCTGTAACTGGCTTATCGAGGAGCGTAAGATAGCCTTCAAACTTTGTATCTGATCGAAGAAAAAATTCAGTTTCAACAGCAGGGATCAAACCAGTCCAAGAAAGTCTTTGACTTGCAAACCAGCCTTTTGAAGCGTCATAAAAAATATCTCTATCATCGAGTGAAAGGGAGATATAAAATGAATTTGTAATGCCGACCATATCGTAGGCAGATTTTACCTTCTCTTCTAATGGTACAAAGCTTTCTGCATCATAAAAGTTTTTAAATAAATTGACTGTAAACCCGGAATTAAACGAAAGAATTGCAAAACTTGGATACCAGCGGCGTCCTAAACCAAAGCTAAGGTTTGTAGAAAGTTCATTATAATCCATAATGTAGTCGTTTGTGTTTTCTGGGAAGAATGTTTCTTGAAAAGTGGTAAGCGTTTTATAATTCAAATTTGCTTGAACAAACAAGGATATAGGCTTACCAAAGAGCCAATTTTCTAAAAATGTACCACCAAGTGTATAATTCCCATCAGCAATAGTTAATTCAGCACCAATAGTTCGCCCAGTTCCCATAAAATTTGAATCGGTCAATTTTGAGAAAAAAGAAATAGGCGGGGTATCCGGGTCTGCAACACCTGAAAAAGTTACCCCAAATTCCAGAGAAGTTGTCGATTGTTCGTCTACTTCAAAAATTAAATCTATAAGATTTTCTTCAGAACCTTGTTGCATGTCAGGTAAAACATTTGAAAAATACTGGGTATTGTACAAATTTCGTATACCGTTATACACCTTCGTTTGAGAAAAAACATCGCCACTTTCAAGAGGTATTTCACGTAAAATAACTTCTTCCTTTGTTTTTTCATTTCCTCGTATAATAATATTTTCGATATATGAACGTGGTTTTTCAATTATTTCAATAGTATAAGCAATTGTTTTTGCTTCAACATTTTTATATTCTTGCGGTGCAAAGTAATTTGAAGTATAGCCTTTTTCAACATAGGTATCATAGATTGCACGCAAACCAGCGCTAAATTTTATAACATTGAAGACGTCACCATCTTTCAGTTGTATTTTTGCTAAAAGTTCTTCAGTGGAAAAAAGTTTATTTCCCGTTATGCTTGTACCCTTATACACATACTGACTGCCTTCTCGTATTACATAAGTTAGAGTTAATTCATCTCGATTATCGGCTTCGTTAAAAAAAGTCTCTCTTTTAACATCGACAATACTCGTTTCTATATATCCTCGTTCGTTATAAAAATTAATAAGATTTTGTTTATCGAGCTCGACATAGGCTTCTTGAAAAATACCCTTTTCAAAGAGTGTTTTTTCTTTCTGTTTCATTTCTTTTTTTAATGATTTTTGTGCAAATGTAGCATTTCCTTCAAAAGAAATACCTGTTACAATGGTCTGTTTACCCTCAGTAAGAGTATAAACCACCTGAATAGAGCCATCACTTTGTTCCGATGTTTGAGAGCTCACACGAATATTGGTAAAACCTTTATTCAAATACAGATCTCTGAGAGCACGCTCATCGAGGAGCAACTTTGCCTCATTAAAAATAGTTTTCTCTTTAATTGACAAGGCATCTTTTAGTTCAGAGTTTTTTATTTGGCTATTTCCACTAAAGCTCACCTTAGACACAAGGGGATATTCAACTACAGTAAAGCGAACCATGAGAGTCGAGCCTTGTGCATCAAGGGGAACAATGTCCGTTTCAATATCTTTGAAATAATCTAATGAAAATAATGAAGATAAAAGCTGTTCAAAAACAGCATCTGTAAATTCTTTGCCTATAAACTGATTTGTAACTGCTGAAACATCAGTGTTACTAACACTCACTAAGCCTTCAAAATAAATTCTTTTTATCGTTTTGTTATAATACCATTCAGAATCTTGTGAAAAAGCAAAAAAACTAACACAAAATAATACAGCAGTAAAAAACACAAGATGTTTACGAAACATATATCCTCCAACCTTTTTAAAACAGTATTTTCCAAGACAAACTTAGGGAAGTAAAAGGTACCCACAAGTTTTTTATAGATTCAACATCGGGAGCAAGCCCCCAACGAATTGTTGCAAATGGAGCTTCTATTTCAAAGCCAAGTTCGGGCTGAAATGAAAGCCCGCTTCCAAAAACATTTGGGTTTCCTTTTGATTCATCATACGATAAATGTAATAGAAAGTCTCCATAGAGAACATCGCCAAAGTATTTACCTATGTAAACACTCGAATCATCTAAAAAGTTACCGGGATTTATTCCTTTTCCAGAATTATCTTCAGAATATAACTTAATAAGATTTTGCGCAACTGACATCCGTAGTGTTAATATATCAAGTTTAAAGAAATCACGCAATCGGTCTTCAGCCTCCCTCATAATAGTGCTTTGCACAAAGGTATCTAAACCTGCTCCAAGTACGTTGAGCATATCTTGCCCAACAGAACCTGAGGGGTCATAGACAAGTGTTTTACCCAATAAACTCATGATTTCAACTTCAGATTTCGGAGGAGATGAAGATAAGGTATAATTAAAGTCGCTCAATCGTTGATTTAGTGCACTGAGCGTAATCTTAACAAAGTCCCCTGTACTATCCCGCTCCCTCATTTCTGCAATAAGGTTTACAAGCGGGTCGAAAGAACCTTGCCCTTCTTCAAAAGAAAGTTTCCCTTCCTTAATATAAAAACTTCGCCCAATATTTACCTCACCACCTTTTAGAACAATATCTCCTTCTAAATACGATAGATTTTTCCTTGAGTCCATAACAAAGCGCAGCTGAGTATTTGGGCTAATAAGGGAACGCACAATAGGGTTTATTTGCCGAAATAAAAATAAGGATACTTGCGACCGCTTGCCAACTCGTATTTTTAAATCAGTATATATATCAAGAGAGGACTCTTCTATATCTTGGCTTATCAATTCGGCGGGGTAAATCTTTGCTTGAGCGTCTTCGGCATCTATAAAACCTGTAATTGAAAATAGATCTTGATATATTTCTAAATGTAGATCGCAGCTTGCGTTTCCTTGCACATTGAGCAAACCAAAATCTGTAGCAACGAGCACTTTTTCATTTTTTGGGGTTTCTAAATCAATTTCAACCCGTTCGACATCCCATTTATCAAAATGCAGGGCTACATCGACCACACAAGAACCTTTTTTTGTTAGACCAAGGATTTGCGGCATTTGAATAATTTTGTCCTCTGCAAGAATTGTTCCTGTTTCTGCTCGAATGATACCAGGAACAAAATGCGGAACCTCGCATTCAAAATCAGCAACTTCAATCATTCCAGAAAACTCTGGGTCTTGTACATAGCCACCGATAGAAAAGTTTCCCTTACCGAAACCTTGTAGGATTTTGAATTCACCAAAATTTAAAAGCCAGGTAAAATGTGAGACATCTAAAACCAAATCAGAAAAAGTGAGATTTATGAGCTTTTCTTTTATCTGCCCATAAGCTAATAGACTTAAAGGTAAACGTTCGTCTAAAAGCAATAATATATCGCCGAGGTCTGTATAATACCCCTGTATAGAAGGCGTAGAAAGAATACCTGCTACTGCGGCAAAACCACCTTGAATATCAAAGCGCGATGGAGAGCGTATAAATGAAAGAGTGAAGTCGTCATGCCTTCCTTCTGCATTTTTCTTTGCCTCTGGTATGCGTAGGTTCAGAGAAAATGTTTCAGGTATTTCTAGAAAGGAGAGAAAGCCTTTCTCTTCTATTTTTTTCGGGGAAAACGGTGAGAAAATATCTATTATAAATGCTTTTTCAGCCTTTTCAGCTACGAGATTTTGGATGCTTGCTTTTCCTTGGATAGAACCAGAGAAAGTCTGCGCATCAAAAACGGCCTCTATGTTTTGGAGACTAAACATATTGGTTTTGATACTTGCATTAGGCACAGTGATGTTGCCGTTTTCAAAAAGGCAGTGAGCTGTCAACTCTGTACGCATACCTTCTAAGTCAAGCGAAGTGTCATAGAGTGAAAAAGAAATACTTGGTTTTCGTATCGTTCCCAAAACGTGCATGTCGGCGCTAAACTGATTTGCAGTATTTTGTTGGCTCAAGAAACGTTCTACAGGACTGTTCTCAAAGGCTATTTCTGCGGTAATGTATGTGTCGTCAAAAAAATCAGCTGTGCTTAGTGCTAGTTCTGACGGATTTGTTAAGGCAAAAGAAAGACTATACGCCTCTTTGTTTGCCTTTTGATCACTTAGGTCTTGAAGGGCGAGATGTAAATCTGCTCGAGAGAGAATGCCCTCAGAAAAAGCCCAAGAGCTCAGTAACTGTCCCTTAAGCGATGATATTGTATCTGTATACAAAACAGAATGCATTGCCATTCCATAGGTGTCAACAAAGCCCTCCATGAATATCTGCGGAGAAAGTCTATTCTCGCCCCCTGTTTGA
>Ga0255347_1003582_pt1 | contig 20000 bp, 14 predicted proteins | sample wastewater_treat_2_FD_192479 | JGI IMG/M metagenome (GOLD analysis project Ga0255347, IMG submission 192479) | Wastewater microbial communities from Lulu Island WWTP, Vancouver, Canada - plant24 | ecosystem: Engineered > WWTP > Wastewater > Unclassified | place: Canada: Vancouver, British...
ATTCAGCGGATGAACTCAAGTATATTATAAACGACTGTTCAATAAGAATTCTATTCGTGGAAAAACAGGATCATTATGACAAGGCTATGAAAATTATTTCAGAAACCCCTTCAGTTGAGAAGGTGATAATTTACGACCATCGCATTAATTATGACACTGAAGATAAACGTGTAATGCTCTTCAGGGATTTCCTTGAGACCGGGAAAAAATCCGGAAGAAAGGCTGAGCTTGAAAAGAGACTGGCAGATGCGAAAACTGATGATCTCTCCACCCTGATATACACATCCGGAACAACCGGCGTGCCAAAGGGCGTTATGCTGACACACAAAAACTGGATGGCCATGCTCTTTGCAACAGGCTACCATATTCCGATTATTGAATCAGATGTGAATCTTGCGTTCATTCCCCTTGCTCATGTTTTTGAAAGAGCATGGAGCTATTTTATACTCTGCTGCAATGCCAGGGTTGACTACTGCCACGATGCCAGGGCCGATGTGCTTATGCAGTTCCTCGCGGAGAGCAGGCCTCACTACATGTGCAGCGTGCCGCGGCTATGGGAAAGGGTGTACGCAAAGGTTACGGATGGTATAAGCCAGGCGCCTGAAAAGAAACAGAAGATATTCAAATGGGCCCTTGAGGTAGGAGGGCAGGTGCAGTTCCTTAAACGCGATATGAAACGTGTGCCATTGGGATTAAAGATCAAGCACAGGGTTGCGGATAAGCTTGTTCTTCACAAGATCAGGAATCTTTTCGGCGGAAGGAACAAGGTGTTCAACTGCGGCGGAGCGGCGTTTTCCGGCGAGATCGCGGAATTCTTTTTCAGGTGCGGTGTTCTGCTACTGCAGGGCTATGGCCTGACCGAGTGTTTCGTTATCAGCGTGGCAAATCCTACGCATAACAAGTTCGGCACATGCGGGCCCGTGGTTCCTCTCATGAAAGTAAGGGTATCACCCGAAGGGGAAATCCAGGCTACAAGTCCCAGTCAGACTCCGGGTTACTGGAACAAGCCGGAGCTTGACAAAGAGCTTTTTACTGAGGACGGGTGGGTAAAGACAGGTGATGTTGGCATGATTGATGATGAGGGATATATTATAATAACTGACAGGATCAAGGATATCTTCAAGACTTCAGGCGGCAAGTATGTTGCTCCACAGGGGATTGAAACGCTGTTTAAAGATGATATTTTCTTTGAACAGCTTGCCGTAGTCGGTGATGGAATGAAGTTTGTTTCGGCCCTGATCGTGCCGGCATTTGAACAGTTGGAGATCTACTGCAAAAAGAATAACATACCCTTCACATCAAGGGAGGAAGTTATTAAGAGGCCCGAGATTATCCAGTTTTACAGGGATAGGATCGATGCCCGAACCGAATCGCTGGGCCAGGTTGAGAAGGTTAAAAAGTTCACGCTGCTTGCGGATGAATTTTCTCAGGAGACTGGCGAGCTTACCCCGACACTAAAGATTAAGCGCAAGGTTATTGCAGATAAATACAAGGGCGTGATTGATTCTATGTACGTTGAATAGAACTTCAGTTAGTTGTATGTTGAAACCTGCCGGAATGTACAGGTTAACCGGCAGGTTTCATTTTGTCCATGTACTCCTCATCCGCACAAGGTCTTTTGCCTCTGAATCTTTCGCAACTGAATGGATAAATGTATCCCGGTTCCCGGATTCAGCAGTTTTTAAAATGAGCGAGTCGCCAAGATTCCCCTCTGCCCTGAAATTTATATCTATTTCACGGAGGGTGTTGCTCTTGAGGTAATCATCAGGCAGGGATTCTACGCACCACTCTATATACTTCACGTTGTTAATATGGTAAAAGAAATCGCAGTCAAAATAGCGTACCTGAATGATATTTTCTGTGTGGGTGCCGGTGATTTCGGGTATTTTGAGAAAGTCATGGGTCAGGGCGTCCTCTCTTTCAATGGTGAAAGAGTTCAGGTCGCCTGAAAATATTCCGCCAGTCCTATCTTTAAGGTTGAACGGTACAGCCGAGCTAATGGCACGGCCTATAATTTTTCCGTCAGCGCCATGAAGCAGAAAGTTTCTTCGCGCATACCTGTCGGAAGAGGGGGACAGCCATGATTCAACTGTTACTTTCTCCATCCAGGACGGGTACCTGTCCATGCGGACGTTCAGCCTTGTAAGTACAAAAACTATTTCACTTATATCAAGTCCCGAGTGCCGGGCTATTTGCAGGGCGTGCTTCATGCCTGCTTCCTGCAGCCAGTTGCAGATCATGGGCATATTAGATGACCTGCGTATATCCAGGTCATAGATCATCACTGTGAAGTCTTTTTTAAATAGCAGTATTCCCGGATTGGATTTATCTTCTGCATTCATATTCATTGCCCTTGTGAAATCATCAATGACAGCCTTTGTATCGGCAATATGCAGATAGAGTCAATATTAATTTACAGTGCCCCGGTATCCCGGGGTAAAATTGATAAAAATAATCAGCATATCTTCTGCTGAGGCGCTGGAAGTCGCTTTTATAAGGAATTGTAGTTGAAATAAAAAAAGTTTACAGGATCAATGTCAGTTCCCTGTATCGCAGGCAGCGGCATGATTTTTGCAGCAAAGTGCCTGTTAATAAAAATATATGAAAGCGGTATTATGATAAACGAAATTTTGACTAAATGGACAGCCGGCATCGACTGGCACACAAAGATGCTCGTTGCGGCGGATATATCCCTGAGGCTTGTTATTGCCATTGTCGTAGCTTATATAACAGGCAGGCTTGCGGGCAGTATACTCAGCAGGATAATCAGAAAGACGGCCGAGGATGACATTATTCATTTTAACAGGTCAATTCTAAAAAAGAATGTCATGGGCCGTTTTGTCAGGATGCTTCCGTTTATTGTACTTTATATACTCTCTGAATTTATCTTTTCAGATACCGGGCGTTTTTTCACAATATTTAACAAGCTGCTCTTCTGCATACTTATAGCCCTCGGAATCCACACATTGAACGGCTTTCTTGATGCCCTTGATGACTACTACTGTGAATTTGAAATAGCAAGAAAGAATCCCATCAAGGGCTATCTTCAGCTTGTTAAAATATTCACCGGTATTGCGGCTATTATTATAATTACTGCAACTCTCTTCAATATGTCACCGTGGGTTATGCTCAGCGGTTTTGGCGCTATGACTGCCCTGGTCGTGCTTATATTCAGGGACTGGATTCTGGGGCTTGTTGCCAGTATTCAGATCAATGCCAACAACCTTGTGGTTATAGGTGATTCAATCGAAATGGAAAAGTATGGAGTAAACGGCGAGGTGATTGAGATTTCTCTCAGTACGGTAAAGGTGAAGAACTGGGACAATACCATAAGCATGGTTCCGGCATATTCGCTTATCTCGGAAACATTTAAGAACTGGCACGGAGTGAAGCAGTCGGGCGGCCGGAGGATCAAGCGCGTCATATACATAGACATGACCAGCATTGTTCAGCCAGACGCAAAGATTGTTAAGAGGATTGCCTCACTCGCCCTCCTTAAAAAAACAGATGAACTTAAAGCTCTTCAGAACTCAGTAAAGTCCGGTCTTATTGAACGTATAAACTCCGACGGGCTTACCAACATAGGTATATTCAGAAAATACATTGAACTCTACATGGCAGGGCGCCCGGGTATAAACAGCGAAAGGACGCTTATGGCAAAGCTGCTTGAACCCACTGCGCAGGGTGTACCTGTTCAGCTTTACGCATTCACCACAATTGTTGATGTAGTAGAGTTTGAACGTGAACTTGCAGAGATAGTGGAACACCTTGTGGCAGTGCTCCCCATTTTTGGCCTCAGGCTCTTTCAGAACCCCTCGGGAGCAGATCTGAGATAAAAAAGGTCATAATTATTTAATTAAACAAGCTCCAGCATTCTGTAAATATCGCGTCCCTCGTAAGTGCCGGCCTTTATAAAATAATTTTCAAATTCGCGGGGTATAAAATTATAAGCCTCTTCGGTCAGGTACATTTTGCCGGCACCGGCAAAGTTCTCTTTAAGGTGATATATCGAGTTAACCGAATCTGACACAATCTTGCCGGTGTCGCCTCTGCTCTGGTAAACCGTGCTGCCTATGTGTATGGCTATGCGGTACGAGAAGAGCATGTCGTAGTCGAAGTTTTCGAAGCTCGTTATACGCCTGTTAAGCATCATTTTGAAGCCCGTGAAAATAGCCGGGCATGTTTCGCCGTCAAATGGTACAAGCACCAGTCCGCCAAGATCTGTCCACATCCATATCTTTCCGTTTATGTTCAGGACTGACTGCTCTACAAAATTATGGAATTCCCTGGTAAAATCTTCCAGCGCATTTCCCGGGAACCGTTTCTTTATCTCTTTCTGGTTATCGAGTTCAATATACATGAAGCTGAAGGTGTATTCTTTGCCCTGTGTTATTTTTTTCCAGTCATTACCCGATACCGGGCTTGTGAATTTTACCGGGGACGCAGTTTCTGCCTGCTGAATATTAAGCGATTTAATGCCGTATTCATACACCTTTTTTATTCTTGCCTTATTGACTCCGGACTTAAAGGGCGCCTTGCCGATGTAGTCGCACGCTCCTGCATGAAAGAAGAGTGCAGGGTCGTCATAGGATCCCTTCGCGTCGAGTATGCCGAAAATTCTGTTCAGTGATGAGAGTATTGTGAGGTTTTTTTTGACCGCGGGTTGTGTCAGTCCCGAGAAATCAGCGTAGATTACAGCGTCAGCGGGCAAGGATTGCCCTTTCTTTTTAAGCTCGGAGAGCGTGTTATAATTTACAGAGAATCCCTTTGATTTTTCCAGAGCGGAAAAGCATGAACTTACGGTTTTTGAATCGGAAAATACAGAAATTTCCATATCGTTCTCCAGTTGTTATACGGTTACTCCGCAGCTTCCCACTGCAGGCTGTAGTTATAATATGTTTTGCTGCCCGTGGTTACGGGTTTGAATTCCTCAAGCATGCTTTTGCAGAATCCTTTGGCTACCATGTCGCTTATTGTAAGTGTGTTCGGTTTTGTGTAGTTGGCTTCAATATCTGTTATTGTTCTTATGATGTCGCTTCTTTTGAGATCTTCCTCTTTGTCCGTATAATCCATGAGTCCTGAATGCACGGCTATGCGAACGCCCAGCGGCTCTTTAAGCCTGCATTTTGTAAGGTTATACAGAAAGAGGCGGTTAACAATATCCATGCCCGCAAAAGTGGCGTAGAGGTTTTTGTTGGAAAAGAAGAAAGCTACAAGTCCGCCGTCACCTTCCCAGCTCCATATACGGCCATTGCGCCTGTCAACAGCATCGTACACCATATCTCTAAAGTCCGCGTAGGTGGCCTGGATTATATCATCGGGGTATTCCCTTACAAGCTTTGAGTTGCCCGCAATGTCAAGTCTGAGCAGCGCAAAGAGGTACTGTTCCCCTTCGTTCAGTGCGCCCCAGTTCTTGGTTTTTCGTATGGCCGGGTCTTCCACAAAAATATGGTTCTCAATGTCGTATATTATACCCTGTTCACGTATATTGGAGATGATCTCCTTAAGGTATTTGATAGGATATTTTTTCCCCATGTAACCGGTCGTGTGCATCTCTATCAGAATCTGCACAAGCTTTATAAAGAGTCCTTCATTCTTTACGTCTGATACGAACTGTTTGGCCGCTACCTGCCGGGGAATGTCCAAGTTATACGAAAAGCCCGTTTTCTTGTTGAAGTCGTAATAGTCAAAGAGTTTGTCAGCTATTATTTTCATGTTCTCCAGTGTGAGTGATTCGGCAAGGGCCTTAACTGTGAGGCTTGCCATGCTGGCTGGTATCTTCATAATATCCTCTCGTGGCATTAAAAATGCATTCCGTAAACAGGGCGCCGCGTGATAATTGTTCGCGCCATCAGTGGTAGTAATTTCACATGGACATAAACTGTCAAGGATGAATCTGTAAAGAGATATCTTTCAGGCCTGTGCTGTTGTGCAAAAAAGTTGTGAATTGTTGATGCCCGGCGTTAAATGTGCCGGGTCTGCACTTCTACCTGTTAAGGTCGCAGTCGTTGCCGTCTTCGTGAAAGCACTTGTTGCACGATGTACAGCGTGGTTTATAGTTGCGGTCCTTTGCCCATTTTTTTACCAGGTCAGGTTCAGAGAGCAGGGGCCTGCTCAGCGCCATGTATTCAATACGAGAGCTGTTAAGAATTTTCTCCATGACATCAACTGATCTGTTGCCGCCCACAAGTATGACGGGCACATCTATACTGTCTGCTATCTGCCTGGCGTATCCTGCAAAATATGATTCTTTGCCTGCAAAGTCAGCGCCGAAACCGGACGGGTCCTTTTCAGGTCGGGGCGCGCGGAATACGGGGCCTCCGCTTATGTCTATGGCGTCTATGCCTTTCTCTGCAAGCGTTGCGCAGAGCGACATGCATTCTTTGAAGGTGAATCCCCTGTCTCCCATAAAGTCAGAACAGTTAAGCTTCATAAGTACGGGAAAGTCTTTGCCTGTCTTTGACCGCGTGTCGTCGTATATTTCCAGAAGAATCCTTGACCTGTTTTCAGCGCTTCCGCCATATTCATCAGTTCTCCGGTTAAAGTATGGAGCAAGAAAGGTGTTGAGCATGTAGCCGTGAGCACCGTGTATTTCAACGCCGTCAAACCCGCTTTTTTTTGCGCGGAGCGCCGCGTTGCCGAATGCGTTTATAAGAGTCTTTATTTCATCCTTTGACATTTCTCTGGGTGTTACATTGCTCAGCCTGTTGGTGACTGCCGAAGGACCCCAGATAATGCGCTGGCCTGTGTTGAACCATGTGAATGAACCGCCGTATACAACCTGGAGTATTATTTTACTCCCCTTTGAGTGCACCATATCGGTAAGTTCTTTGTACTCCGGAATAAACGAATCGTCGTATATACCCATCATGCGCGCGTTGGGTTGTTCGTCCTCCATGACAAAGGCATAGCCGGTAATTATTGCAGCAGCGCCCCCATCCGCGAGATCAGAGTAGACCTTCATCAGCGCGTCTGTCATGTGCCCTTTGTCGTTCGCTTTGCGTTCCCATGTGGCGGAGCGTATGAACCTGTTCTTCAGTTCAAGGCCGTTAATAGCTGTTTTGTCAAATAGGGTTTTCATGGTGCGCCTCGCACGGTTTAATTGTGATAGTCAGAATTATCCGGTTTCTTTTCAATTATTTTTCATAATGAAAAGAGGCTGGCCGTTATTCTTTCCTCCGTAAATTATTCCATCTTTTACATATACACCAAGAGTGCGGAAGTTTTCCTTTGTCATTCGTTTCATTCTTGTTTTGTCAAACAGGGTATCGTCGTCGTAAAGGTATGAGAATACTGCCGGGAATACATCCTGAAGTATTTTTATGTCATACCTGTCCCCATGCTGTTTTTCAGGCCATCTTATGGCAAGGAACATGCCGAATCTGTCCTGAACATCATACCTGTCAATGTCGCCGGAACTGAAATTCCCGCGCCCCTTGCTCAAACCGTAACCTGTTTTTGTTAAAAACGGGCCGTGGTCGCCGGCGATTATAACAATTGCATCGGGATTGAACCTGATTAAGGTTTCAACATCCCTCCTCATCTCATCATTAGCTCTGGTCATCCCTTCAAGGTAGTTTTTGACGCGGGCATCTCTCTCTTCAAGACTCATCCCCATTCCGCTGGGGCCGTGTCCCGGCAATCCGCTGTGAGAATACATGAAGACAGGTGAGGCATACTGTTTCATGATTACTCTGTGTTTTTGCCTGAGATATGAGTCAAAGTTTACTCCTTCAAAACTTACTGTATCGCTGAACTCTCCGGTCAGTATGGCGTTTACGAGTACACGGGCGTCCATAGCAGTTGAAGGGGCAGGGAATGTCATGTCGTACCTGATTTCATCAATCGGCAGCCCCCTTAAATTCCAGTTGGTGTCAAATACGCCGCATGTTTTGTATCCGGCGGATCCGAGAATACTGTGAACCGCGCCTGCACCCGCGAGGTATTTTTTGTGCCTGGTAATATCACGGTCTATGTTGAAAATTTTTGACAGGGAGTGTTCTGTCGGTACGCCGATGGAATATGTTCCGTCATATACCCGGAAACCGTTTTTTTCAAGATAGGCTGCTTGTTCACTGTTGTCGAACCCGTAATATTTAAGGGTTTCGGAATTTGCATAACCCTCAAATACTATGAAGAGTATATCATTATGTTTTTTTATTTCCCTTCCGGCCATAACAGACATGATCGGGAGGTTCTTCACGTTTTGCGGCATACCGCCAGCCGGCTGTTTGAACAGAATGCCGGTCAGGATGTTTACTGCGAAAAAAATTATCACTGCAGCGCTGAACAGGTTTTGCGGGATAATCTTCTGTAATGAAAGGGCCAGGAGCACTGCGCCAAAGACAAGGCATTGTATTGCAAGCAGACCCCTGTTGCTCCAGCCGTTAGCAGCAGAAAGGGCTGCCATGCTCATAAGCATGTAGACAAAGGCTGTTGCAGCGGTAATAGTCATTTTCTTGGAAGAAAAGCGTGAAAGCAGTACCGGGATTATAATTGCGAAAACTGATGAAATTGCAGCAAAAATCATAAAAACAAAAAAAGAACTCAGCAGGCTTAGTGAGTTCTGGTTGGATATTATATACTGCACAACCGGGGTCATTGGTATAAAGAGAAAAATAAAATCTGCTGCGTTGAATGATTCAGGCTTCTTTTTAAAGATGTGGGACAGGTCGCGTTTAAAAAGCAGGCACAGCAAAAAGACTGATGCCGGAATTATTAGATACCATGGAATAATTTTCCACATCCACGTTGCGAATGCCGCATTTACTCCTTTTGGCAGGAGTAATGAGCAGATTACGGAATAGACTGTTATCAGTGCGGCTGGAATCGCAGATGTTATCAGGAATTCCGTCATATCATGCAGTATAAAGTTCCTGATTCCTGTAATTAGTTTTTCGCCGGATAATTGCTGAAGTGCCATTATTTACGCCTTTTTTTAATTTTGTTTTTTTATAACTGACTCTATAAAATCCGCCGCACGTTTTCCGGCTTCGCCGGGGAACTGCGCAAGAGCCTCCTGCGCCTCCCTGATGACCCCGGGCAGGGATGTCTGGTCTGTGAGGCTGCTTTTTATAATTGATATTAGTTCAGGGATGTCAGATTCCTGCAGCGTGCGGCCGATCCTGTCCAGGAGCTTTATGTCTGCCGAGTCGTCACTCAGGTCCATGGCCTCCCTGCCGCGTTTTTCAAACTGAGCTTTAAAAGTGAGAACAGGCCGCTCGAACAGGAAAAGAAAATCGTATATTATTCCTGAAAAGTCGCTTATCATAAGATCCGCATGGTACATGGCTTTAAGGGGATCTTTCTCTCTGTCCCATTTAAGGTTGTCGCTGTCCGGGTAGTTGGCAACCAGGTCATCCATAAGTTTTTTTTCGGACATAAAGGACTGCGGATGGGGTCTCACTATGATGTTAAAGTCCCCGGCGCCCGTAAGCAGGCTCAGTATCTGTTTCCCGTACCTGTTCAGGAGGCCATGCTCGCCCCAGGTGGGAGATATCAGTATTGTCGGCCGTTTTGATGAAAAGAGTTCGTAGTCGTACTGGCCGTTTTTAAGCTTGCTGCGCAGAATGTCTAAATAAGCGCAGCCGATTATCTCGATCTGTTTTTTTTGAGATTTTCTTTTCGCTTCAAGTTCACGAAGTATCTCCCTGTCCGCAGAACCCCCGACCAGCACACTGTCGAAATAATCAAGTGAGTACGCCTTGTAGGTGGCGCATGTACTGGTAGAGTGTGTTATATGGCTGTAGTGCTTTACCCATTTGCTTCTTTTTATCTGGAGTACCCCCAGACCCGGCGTTGTCATCAGTACAAAATTTGCCCTGAGCCTGTTCAGTACAATGAAGGCATTGTTGCCTTCGCCAATATATTGCTTTTCTATGTGTTTGAATTCATGCTGCAGACCCGGGTCGTCCTCTCTGCTGGTAAAATATACAGAGGGAACTCCCCGTGCATCTAATTCTGACAGTACGGGTAAAAAGACATTCCAGTACTGTCCTCCCTCGGAATAGACAACCACATTGTATTCTCTTTTTAAATCAGGTATATTGCTCTTTTTGCCAGTGATTTTAATCCTGTCATAGATGAAGTTTTTAGCCATGAAAATCAGTATTGTCACCAGGGCCACCAGCGCCGAGATCAGCATGCTCCCTGACCCGGGGTCCAGGTATGCATAAGCTCCGTCAGGAAGCATTAAAAAATAAATCAGGAAAATTCCAATAATATAATACATGTCAGGCTCCATTATTTTGTTTTTTTTGTCTTTGTTCAAGCTGCCATGCAAAGACCATGCTTTTAAAAAGACTGAAGATATTGTTGCATGTCCAGTAAAGCAGCAGGCCTGAAGGCGAAGCGTATAATAACACAAGGAAAAAAAGTGCTATGATATAAATGTTTATCTGTTCAGCCCTTGTGATCATTTTGCCGTAAACAAAACTGGCAAGAAGGTTGAAACCGGTCATCACAAAAGGGAGCAGATTTATATGATAATTCATGAGGGGAATAAGCATGTCCGGTTTTCCCAGGTCATCTATAAACAGGAAAGGGACTCCCCTTACGGCTCCGTAGTGGGATAAAAAATTATAAGTGGCCACAAAAAAGGGCAGCTGGATAAAAAGCCCCAGCAGAGACCGCAGCGCATAAACAGGATGGTAGCCGTGATGTTTATACAGATTCTGTATGTAAAGATGCAGTTCGTAGCCTTTGAATACGCTTTTATATTCCTGTATCTTGGGACGCATCGCAGCCTGGATGTCGCGTTCTCTCTGCTGCAGTTTTTCCGCGTACCAGAAAATAGGGATCATGACAGTATTTATTGTCAGGCTTGTCAGTATCAGGGAAATTCCATAAGAGCCGGTCAGGCTGAAGAAATGCTCCAGCAGAAATTTCATCAGCAATTCGATGGGGTAGAAGAAAATCATGTAAAAAATATTCAAATTTGCACCTCATCCATCAGTCATATAAAGGATATGCCGTGTACTGCAAGCCTGCGGCATGGCGTCAAAAGGTATCCGGGCTTATGTATAAGATTAAAGAAAACTGAGCGCCGATTTGTCAATAAGATTAGCACTACAATTAATACCGCGGGCCGGCCATTAAACTGGCACACCCCCTTTACTGTATTCTTTTAAAAACCGGGAATATTTTGATAAAAGCGGGACATGGCTGATATATTAATCTATTTTCTGATAAAAGGTCTTGACTTGGAATATAACTGGCTTTTCTGGAAATAAACTATTCTTCCGGGTAATATCAATAGCCGGAATAAAGGAGCCTTCTAATGAACTGGATGCAGGCATAAACAGCATTGCAGCCGACTCCAAAAAAATTTGTAAAGAGATTTTATTATGAAAGAGACAACAGAAACAGGCGAAAAAATACGGACTATATATTTAGGCCTGACCGGAGATATAATTCACCCCGGAATAATCAATATTATCACCGAAGCTGCAAAACTCGGCAGGGTTATGGCCGGGCTTTTAACCGATTCGGCAATCGCAACGCATAAGCGGCTTCCATTCCTTTCGTATGAACAGCGCAAAAGGGTAGTCGAGAACATTAAAGGCATAGACATTGTTGTACCTCAGGAGGAATGGAGTTATGTGCCCAATCTTCTTAAATATAAACCCGATGCCATAATACACGGCGATGACTGGAAGAGCGGCCACTTGAGCAGGGTGCGTGATGAAGTGATAGAGGTTATGCAAAAGATCGGCGGAGAAGTCGTCGAGATCCCTTATACACAGGGAATTAATTCATCCATGCTTGCTGAGGCGAAACAATCAATAGGCACAACGCCTGAAATAAGACTGAAAACACTCAGGCGTCTTCTCGATGCCAGACCGGTTGTGAGGATAATGGAAGCGCATTCGGGATTATCCGGGCTTATTGTTGAAAATCTTGAAGTTGAAAAAGAGGACGGCATACACCGCTATGACGGCATGTGGTCCTCAAGCCTTACTGATTCCACAAGCAGGGGTAAGCCGGACATTGAAGCTGTTGACCTTACCACAAGGCTGCAGAGTCTTACAAACATTCTGGAGTGCACGACCAAGCCTATTATCTATGACGGCGATACCGGGGGTATTCCCGAACATTTTGTATTCACCGTAAGAACGCTTGAGCGCAACGGCGTCTCCGCTGTTATTATAGAGGACAAGGTCGGCCTTAAAAAGAATTCGCTTTTAGGCACCGGGGTTGAGCAGCGCCTGGCATCCATACCCGAATTCTGCCAGAAGATAAGCACGGGCAAAAAGGCGCAGGTTACGTCTGAGTTTATGATTATCGCGCGGCTTGAAAGCCTTATAGCGGGTAAATCCGTTGATGATGCTCTTGAAAGGGCCTCGGCTTATGTAAATGCCGGAGCCGACGGAGTCATGATACACAGCAAAGAGAAGTCCGGTGAGGACATAAAGGAATTCTGCCTGAGGTTCAGAAGGGATTTTTCCTCTGTCCCGATTGTGCTTGTACCTACTACCTACAATCAGTTCACAGAGAAGGAGCTCCATTCATGGGGCGCGAATATTATTATCTACGCGAACCACATGCTCAGGTCATCATACCCTGCGATGCTTGAAACTGCAAGGGCCATACTCCTGAATGAAAGGTCTGAAGAAGTTGATTCAGTATGTATGCCTATAAATGAAATACTCGAACTTATACCCGGTACAAAGTAAAGGGGAATGGAATGATTGATACACAACAATTTGGTAAAGAACTTAAAAGATTAGGATACGATTTCTATAGCGGAGTACCCTGTTCATTTCTGAAAGACCTGATTAACTACGCGATAAATGAATGCGAATATGTCATGGCCGCCAATGAAGGCGACGCGGTGGCAATATGCGCGGGCGCGCAGGCAGCGGGCAGAAAAACAGTAGCGCTGATGCAGAACTCCGGCCTGGGCAACGCGGTTTCACCGCTTACATCGCTTAATCAGATATTCAGAATACCCGTACTCGGTTTTGTTTCACTGCGCGGAGAACCGGGAGTTGCCGATGAACCGCAGCATGACCTTATGGGTGTAATAACTGCTGAAATGCTCGATACTATGAAAATACAGAACGCGATACTTGACAAAGACCCTTCTTCTGCCGCGAGGCAGCTTGCCGACGCGGACAAAATTATCAGCTCCGGCGAGTCATTCTTTTTCATAGTACGCAAAGAGACATTCTCTAAGGTCATACTTAAAAGCGACAAGAAGCCTGCTGCAAAAGAAGGACTTGTTACACGCGGCCGGATGTTAGAAGCGGTTCATAATACGGCGGACAAAGATTCGCTTTATATAGCAACAACCGGATTTACGGGCAGGGAACTGTACGAGATGGGCGATAATGAGCATAATTTCTACATGGTGGGTTCACTGGGGTGTGCCTCTTCGTTCGCGCTTGGCCTTTCACTTTCGAGGCCCGACAAAAAGATTATTGTGCTTGACGGCGACGGCGCTCTTCTTATGAGGCTCGGCGCGCTCGCTGTTAACGCCGCTTACAGCCGGGGGAATATTGTCCACATTCTTTTTGATAATAATGCCCATGAGTCCACGGGCGGGCAGTTCACAGTATCGGGAACTGTTGATTACCCGGCGCTTGCCCGTTCGTGCGGATACAAAAAGGTCATTTCTGCCGCGAATACTGAATCGCTAAAAAAGGCCCTTGCGGACGCTCAGGCTGAAGGGGGCTTGCATTTTATTTATGCGCCCATTCAACAGGGGGCTCCCGCAGACCTTGGAAGGCCTAAGATTAAACCGAAAGATGTGGCGCTAAGGTTTTCCGCGCTTATTGGAGGAAAAATATGATCAGGCAGGCAGTCATCATGGCGGCGGGGCTCGGTTCAAGGCTTAAAGGCCGCACAGAGTCCATGCCTAAAGGGTTTATCGAGATTGACGGTATGCCCATTGTTGAGTCGTCAGTAAAGAAGCTCTTTGCCGCAGGCGTTGAGGAGATCATAATAGGCACGGGGCATTGCAGCGAATGGTTTGAAAGGCTTGCCGATAAATACCACTGCATAAAACTGGTGAAGAATGAACGCTATGCCGAAACCGGCAGCATGGGCACGCTCGCGTGCTGCATACCGCATGTATGGCAAGACGCCTTTATACTTGAGTCAGACCTTATCTATGATGACATGGGCCTGTGGGTTCTTATGAATGACAGCCGTAAAAACGTGATACTCGCTTCAGGAAAGACGCTTTCAGGCGACGAGGTCTATCTTGAGGCTGATCCGGACTTTAACCTTCTGCGTCACTCCAAGAATATAAATGAACTTTCATCAGTTTACGGCGAGCTTGTGGGCATAACAAAGCTCACGCGTTCAGTCCTTGATAAAATGAACAGATACTGCGCAGAGCAGCTTGCGGCCCAGCCGAAAATGGAATATGAGACAGCCATGTCGTACATAAGCGGCGCTGCCGGCAGCAGCGGTGAAAAGATAGGCATAAATAGAATTGATGATTACGCGTGGCGCGAAATAGACAATGAAGAACATCTGAGAATGGCCGCGGAAAAGATCTACCCCGTGATAAAAGATAATGAATCGCGGCGGAGGATAAGGCGCGAGGTGCTGCTGAACCCCGGGCCGGCGACTACAACTGACAGCGTGAAGTATTCACAGGTTTGCGCTGATATATGCCCGCGCGAAAAAGAATTCGGCGCCGTGATGGAATGGATATCCCATGAGCTCTCCGCGTTCGTCGGCGGCAGGGATAATATTGAAACAGTAATGTTCGGCGGTTCGGGCACTGCCGCTGACGAGGTGATGATATCATCATGCGTGCCCGACAGCGGCAAACTGCTTGTAATAGATAACGGCGCCTACGGCGACCGTTTGGCGCGCATAGCATCGGTATATAAACTGAACTTTGATGTTTACAAAAGCAGCGGGTTCATGCCGCTTGATGTAAATGCGGTAAAGAATAAACTGATTGAAGGCAAATATACTCACCTCGCCATTGTTTACCATGAAACAACAACCGGCCTGCTTAATCCTGTTCCGGAAATATGCAGGTTCTGTCATGAACATGGCATAGTCACCATAGTGGACACGGTCAGCGCGTTCGCCGCGATCCCCATTGACATGGAACGCGACTGCATCGACTTCATGGCGTCAACCTCGAACAAGAACATACAGGGTATGGCAGGCGTGGCGTTCGTCTTCTGCCGTAAAGACGCACTTGAAAAGACAAAAGACTATCCCATGCGGAATTTCTACCTGAACCTGTGGGACCAGTACGCCTATTTCAAAAAGACATGCCAGACCAGGTTCACCCCGCCTGTGCAGAGTATGTACTCGCTGCGCCAGGCCATTATCGAAACTAAAATTGAAACCATAGAGGGCCGTTACGCGCGCTATTGCGCCTGCTGGGATGAACTGGTAAAATCTGTTAATAAACTCGGGCTGAAGATGCTGGTACCTGTAGAGGCCCAGTCAAAACTTATTACAGCCATTGTTGAGCCCCACACTCCCGGGTACAGATTTGACGATCTGCACGGCCTGGCAAGGGAGCATTCATTCACTATATACCCTGGCAAGCTCTCGGACGCGAACACGTTCCGCATAGCAAACATCGGTAATATATATCCTGAAGATATGAAGGCGTTCACCGTGATCATGGAACGCTATTTCAGGGATATTGGTATTTAGGGCCCATTCCGGTCAGGCAGAGGGTATTTTTATCAGCTTCAGTAAATTTCTGAAGAAGATCTTCTCTTTCTGTTCCTGTGAAAGAGTGGGGGAATTGCGTATAAGATTAACGTATTTATTCTGGTCGCACCAGGGGCTGTCTGTTCCGAATATAAAATAGTCCTCGTTCTGCCTGTAAAGCTGTCTTGCGGTTTCATCACCCTGCATCATTTCAATCACAAATGCCAGGTCAAAATAGCATCCTTTATTCACAAGGTTATCCATAACCTTTTGCCATTCATACATTCCCCCGGCATGCGCCAGTATGATCTTTGCTCCGGGAAGGGCTTTAAGTATATTGCTGAACCGTTCGATCGATGTATAGTCGCAGTCTGGAAGGCTGGGGTCAAATCCTGAATGAAAGTGCAGAACAAGGCCGCTGTTAAGCGCTTCGTGGTATACCCTGAGCGCCTCTGCGCAGTCTGCCGGAAAGTTCTGGTAGCCGGGATGAAACTTTATTCCCTGCAGTCCAAGGGACTTTATTTTTTTTATGATGCTTTTATAATCAGAATCAAAAGCATGAACTGAACCGAAAAATATTATGCCGGGGGTTTCAGGCGGTATGGAACTTATCCACTCTATTATACCCGCGGCCTGTCCCGGGGCAGTGGCCACGGGGAGTACAACTGAATAATCTATCCCCGCCTTCTGCATTGAGGCGGTCAGGCCCCTGATTGTTCCGTCTGTATAGTGGGTAACCTTGCCTCCGCCGTTTTCTATGATCTTGCTTATGGCCTTTTCGGCTACTGAGTCATGGTATATGTGTGCGTGCGCGTCAATAATCATATAATGTTCCTGCTGGCTCTGTGGTTAAAATCCGGGTAATGATAGATTTATTCAGGCAGCGGGTTTTATGCCTGTCAATAATAATTCCTCCGCAGCGGATGCATAAGGGTCTTGATTTATTTTTACATGACTGATAGATTGTTCAAAATTATTTTGTACGGGTGACAGAACAATGATCAGCAGAAAGGATGTTGAATTCAAGTCCGGCAATGAGACCTGCGCGGCGTGGTACTACAGGCCAGACGGCAAGTCCGGCTCGCCCATTCCGTGCGTTATAATGGCCCACGGTTTTGCCGGTCAAAGGGAGCTCAGGCTTGACGCCTACGCTGAATCTTTTGCGAAGTCCGGGTATGCGGTATTAGTCTTTGATTACCGCCACTTCGGCGGCAGCAGCGGAATTCCGCGACAGATAATCAGTATTAAAAAACAGCTTCAGGACTGGCGCGCGGCCGTTAAATTTGCGCGTACCCTGGATGATGTTGATCCAGGAAGTATATGCCTCTGGGGGACTTCATTCAGCGGGGGCCATGTCATAAGGGTCGCGGCATGGGACCATGATATCGCAGCTGTTATTGCGCAGGTACCATTTGTAAGCGGAATATCATCTGCCCTGTCTACTGGCATAAAACAGGCTGTCAGGCTTGCCTGGGCTGGTTTAAAGGATATTTTCTGTTTATGTTTCGGCGGGGTATTCTATGTGCCAGCTGCGGGTGAACCGGGTTCTGTGGCTGCGCTCACTGCGCCCGGCGCGCTTGAGGCGATCGAAAAGCTCTACCCCGAGGGATTTGTTCCTGACGAGAGAGTTGCGGCAAGGATATTTCTTTCCATACCGTTCTATAATCCTGGCAGATGGACGCGGATGCTTAAAATGCCGCTGCTTGTTCAGGTGGCGGCAAAGGATGCAACCCTTTCTCCGAAGGCTGCTTATAAGGCAGCCTCAAGGGCACACAATGTCCGGAGCATTGAGTATGATATTGATCATTTTGACATATACATCGGGAAGAGTTTTGAAACAGCGGTCAGGGATGAAATAGATTTTCTTGATGAACTCCTAAATTTTTTTGCTCCATAAGTCCTTGAAAGCGCTCAGTATATGCTCCATATATATTTTTAAAAATCAAATATTTGACAAATATCATGGGATTGTATTGCTTATTTAAAATCCCGTAAATTGCCGGATAAAATATAAATAGATCTGGGGTATGCTAATGAAGCAGAGAGGAAACATCATGAATAACCTGAAGATAACCACCAAGTTTATGGTGATGGCCTGTGGGCTTATCGCAGTATTTATAGTGACACTTTCAGTCAGCCTTGTGCTGGTAATAGACATTATACTTGGCGATTACATGAAAAACGAGGTGCGGGAAAAGTCTGAAGTGCTTCGTCAGAACGCTGTAAACATGGAGAAGATGGCTGCGCTGGTCAGTTCTGACCTGAGTAATGACCCGGGGCTGGCCTTGCTTTTCAGGTCGGGCAACCGCAGAGGCGCTGCCGGGTTCGGGAATGCATTAATTAAGACGATTGGTTTTGATTATTTTGTCATAACAGACAGGGAAGGAAGGGTTTTTGTAAGGGCTCACGCGCCTGAAAAATACGGCGATAGCGTCATCGGCCAGTTATCTGTAAAAAAAGCGCTCAGGGGTGAAAAGAGTTCGGGCTGCGAAGAGGGGACAGCCGACAGGCTTATCATCAAGGGTACAGCGCCTCTTTTTGATAATGGGCGGATTGTCGGTTCTGTTTCAGCGGGATATATACTCAGTAACAACGCTTTTCCCGATGAACAGAAGCGCCTTCTCGGTTCTGATGTTACTGTTTTTTATGGTGACGAGAGAATATCCACATCTCTTATTGAGGACGGCAAAAGACTGGTCGGGACAAAAATGGAACACAGGGACATACTTGACACTGTGCTTAAAAACGCCAAGCCTTATTATGGCGAAGCGACCATACATGGTAAACTTTTTTACACTGCATATACGCCCCTTAAGAGTGACGAGGATAAAATTGCGGGTATGCTTTTTATAGGTAAGGACGCGGGAGTAATCCGCAACCTGAAACTTCAGCTTTTAGGTTACCAGACAGTTGTACTGCTTGTGGTGTGCGCGGTCTTTATGGCGGTTTTCTATGCTGTCATCAAGGGGGCAATACTGATGCGCCTCGACAGTCTCAACAGAAGGCTCAGGGATATTGCCGAGGGTGAGGGTGATCTTACCAAAACACTTAGGGAGGATGGAAGAGATGAACTTGCCGTGCTTTCTTTAAACTTCAACCGGTTCGTTGTTAGAATACGCGATGTGATCTCTGAAATGAAAAACATATCGGCAGATATGACCGGTGTGGCCAATGAGCTCTCTTCGGGAACGACCGTGTTCTCGGACAACGCGCAGAACCAGGCATCGTCCGTGGAAGAGGTTAATGCCACGACCGAAGAGCTTTCTGCCGGAATGGAATTTATCGCTGATATGACCAGGGTGCAGTTCGATAAGCTTGCGCAGATGGTTTCGCGCATGGACGGTCTTTCGGAACTTATAAACGGCATGGACTCTAAGGCAAGGGAGTCACAGATACTGGCCAACAGCATGTCAGACAGCGCGAGGACAGGTGAAAGTTCTTTACAACAGATGAACGAAAGTATGAAAAAGATAACCGAAAGTTCGCAGAAGGTGAACAATATAATCCAGATGATAAACGATATATCCGACAAGATCAACCTGCTCTCGCTGAACGCAGCGATTGAATCTGCCCGCGCCGGAGAGGCCGGGCGCGGATTCGCAGTTGTCGCAGACGAAATATCCAAACTGGCGGAAGAGACAGCCGGCAGTATAAAGGAGATCGACAGGCTGATAAAGCAGAACGATTCAGAGATCATAAAGGGAATGACAAACCTGAACGAGACCAGCCGTAACATAGGGCAGATAATTCATGGCGTTGAATCGGTCACGGCTATGATGAATTCAATTAAGGAGTTTACGGGCAAACAGCTTGAAGCGCGCGACGAGATGATTGAAGTTTCCGAGGTGGTGAAAGTCAAGACCGAAGAGATAAAGGACGCGACATCGGAACACCTGGTCTCAACTGAGGAGATAGTCCGCGCGTCAGGGAATATAAACGAAATGACCCAGTCGATAGCCTCGGCTGCCGAAGAGATGGCATCAATGGCACAGGAAATTTCCGATATGTCCGAAAAGCTCAAGGGCAAAGTTGATTACTTCAAGGTGTAAAGGCTCTCGTTTTTAGCTCATCCGGGACCAAAAATGATTTGACGATTTGATAATATTAGTTGTTTTTATTAAGATAATATAACCGGCGGCGGTCAGTTCAACCGCCACTTTTTTTTAATGCCCGGACAGCCTGATCTATCCGCGCGGATAACGGAGGTATAATTTGAAAAAGATATTTTCATTAGCAGTATGTGAATTCAAGGATGAAGTGCGAAAAATAAAGTAGCCTCATAGAAAGACATCCATTAGGATTTTTGTCGACGAAACACAAATTCAAATGGAGCGATCTATGAGGCATTATCAACAATTATCAGA
>Ga0255347_1003586_pt1 | contig 19991 bp, 16 predicted proteins | sample wastewater_treat_2_FD_192479 | JGI IMG/M metagenome (GOLD analysis project Ga0255347, IMG submission 192479) | Wastewater microbial communities from Lulu Island WWTP, Vancouver, Canada - plant24 | ecosystem: Engineered > WWTP > Wastewater > Unclassified | place: Canada: Vancouver, British...
TGGAGACACACAACTGCTTGTCATAATCGCCATAAAAGGTTGCCGCGCAACACCTGCCCCCTGAACCCTTTGACCTTTTGCGATTCAACTTTATTGAATCGCACCCGTTTCGTGGTCAAGAATGTGTTTCATATAGGTACCGTATTCCGATTTGCACATCTCTTCGGCCAAACGCTCCAGTTGCCCTTTGTCAATGAAGCCCATGCGCCAAGCTATCTCCTCGATACAGGCGATCTTGAGGCCTTGACGGTCCTGAATGGCTTTGACAAAAGCCGTCGCATCGGCCAATGAATCATGTGTGCCGGTATCCAGCCAAGCGAACCCGCGCCCCATCAGTTTGACCTTGAGCGTGCCCTGCCGCAGATAGAAGCGGTTCACGTCGGTGATCTCGTACTCGCCGCGCGCGGATGGCTTTAAAGATGCGGCCACGTCCACCACGTCGTTGTCATAAAAATAGAGGCCGACCACCGCATAATTGGATTTGGGCTGCGCCGGCTTTTCCTCGATTGTCTCCACCCGGTTCTGCGCGTCGAAACTGACCACGCCGTAACGCTCAGGGTCGTTCACGTAATACCCGAAGACCGTGGCGCCCGAAGATTCGTTCGCCTCGCGCAACATGCGGCGCATACCATCGCCATAAAAAATATTGTCGCCCAAAACCAAGCACACCGGCGCGGTCCCGATAAATTCGCGCCCGAGCACAAAGGCCTGCGCCAAGCCGTTCGGCACCTCCTGCACTTTGTATTCCAGGCACATACCCAACTGCGAACCGTCGCCCAGCAAGGCTTGGAAGCAGGGTGTGGCCTCCGGTGTGGAGATGATCAGAACCTCACGTATGCCGGCCAGCATCAGCGTGGCCAACGGATAGTAGATCATAGGCTTGTCATAGACCGGCAGCAACTGCTTGCACATGACGCGCGTCACTGGGTGCAGCCGAGTGCCGGCTCCGCCGGCGAGTATGATTCCTTTGCGTTTCATCACTGCGCACCTCACTTTCTTCGGAAATCAGTGTTCTGATTTCCTCTGTAAGTTGTAAATGTAAATTGTTAGTTGTGAACAACACCGATACCACCGAGCGGGTTTTGCATGGCGTCGTTGCAAATTGTGAGTTGTGAGCAACACCTCGTACCTTTCGTCAACTGCAATTCAGCCCTTCTCAGTGTAATGTCTGCACCATTGGTCCGCATTATCGCTCATTTTGTTTAACATACCACAAACTTTGTTACACTTTTCGATCAGATCTTTATGAACACCGTATTTGATCAGTTAACCTATAATCGGCAGTTGAGCACACGGTTTTCGCGCAAATGTCCGTATTCATTGGCTTTCATCGCGTTCCCCGCCGCACCTATTTGGTGTGAAACACAACTTGGAGTGCGGTGACAAGAACCGCGCTGTGCGCGGGCCGCGGCACCGCTTTCCGACCTGTCCGCGCTAAAGCGGCGTCGCGCGGGATACCGCTTGCCGCCGCACTCCAAATCCGTTCGCTAGACCTGCGGAGCATCGGTATCGACATCAACTGCTCTTTTTAGGCTCAAATTCCTGTTTCTAAAATCAGCTTGCTAACTTTCCCAAAGAATTGCCACAACCCACAACTCACAGCTTACAATTTACAGCGTTCAGGACGGGCTATGCCCGTCCTAAACGCTCTCCCGCATAGCGCTTATCGCGGATCGGTCGCCACCACCATTCGTTGTCAAGATACCAGCGGACAGTCTTCACTATGCCGCTCTCGAAACTTTCCTCCGGTTTCCATCCGAGCGAGGTCTGCAGCTTGGATGAGTCGATCGCATAGCGCTTGTCATGTCCGGGCCGGTCATCGACAAAAGTTATCAAATCCCTATAGCTTGATAACTCTTGGCCGGAGGCCGTCGACGGAAACGCAGCCCCCTCTTTTCTAGCTCCTGAACGCTCAGACAAAGGAACGAGCCGATCCAGAATGTCACAGATGGTTTCGACAACCTGCAGGTTGGTCCGCTCATTGTTGCCGCCGACATTGTAGCTCTGCCCCGGCACGCCCTTTTCAAGAATCAACGCCAAGGCTTTAGCGTGGTCTTCCACGTACAGCCAGTCCCTGACATTATCGCCCTTGCCGTAAATGGGCAATGGTTTCCTGTGCAAAGCGTTCAGGATAACCAGAGGAATCAGTTTCTCGGGAAAATGGAAAGGCCCGTAATTGTTCGAGCAATTGGTGATCAAAACCGGCAAACCATAGGTATGATGCCACGCGCGCACCAGATGGTCAGATGCCGCCTTGCTGGCTGAATAAGGCGAGCGTGGATCATAAGGTGTCTGTTCCGTGAACAGACCTTCAGCACCGAGCGAACCGTAAACCTCGTCGGTAGAAATGTGGAGGAATCGGAACTCATCCGCCAGCGGCAGCCGAGTACTGTTGTGAGTTGTAAATTGTGAACTGTAAGTTGTGACACCGGCTCGGCCAGAGTCGGTCACTACCTTCTGGCTTCTGTCTTGCGGCAAGGAGCGCCAGTATTCGGTAGCACATTGCAACAGGGTTGCGGTTCCTACAATATTGGTCTGAATAAAGGTGCCGGGGCCGTCGATCGAGCGGTCGACATGCGATTCCGCCGCCAGATGCATGATAGCGTCGGGCTTGAACTCCGCCAAGGCGTCCGATACCGCCTTATGGTCGCAGATGTCAGCCCGCTTGAACGCATACAATGGATTTTCCTGAACCTCGCGCAGGGACTCCAAGTTCCCGGCATAGGTCAGCTTGTCAAAATTGAGCACCTTACAATCGCCCCGCCCCACCAGATGGCGTACCAAGGCCGAACCTATGAACCCGGCACCGCCGGTTATTAAAACACGTTTCACAGCACTCACCTCAATCATCATCAGTCATTGAAATATCTACTATGTCTTGACGAGCCACCGGGGATGACGGCACAAGGTCATCTCCGCCATATACAGGACGGCTGGCAGTCTGCGCACCTTCAGACATAACGGCACCTTTCCTGCTTCTTTTGCCCTGGCCATACGCACCATACCGCGAAGTATAGCGGTATGCGTAGCGGTAATGGTAGTCGTATTGGATAAAATGGTTGCGGCGGCCAAAATCCACATCGTTCACGATCACGCCGATCACACGCGCGCCGGATTCGGTCAAGTGCCGGGCAGCGTACTTGATCGGTCTGAAGCGGGTACGATCCGGACAACACATTATCATAACAGAATCCACCAAGGATGCCAGCGTCATAACGTCGCCGACGATCCCGAATGGCGGAGAGTCGATGATCACTCGGTCGTAATGCTCGCGCGCCCATGTAAAGAAATCCACGATGATGCCGGTGCCCATCAGGTTGGCGGGACTGATCTCGGAAGATGCCTTCGACAAGACCAAGTCCAAATTATCGATACCGGAGGAAACAGGCAAATTATCCAGCAGGGCAGAATCGCCTTTAGCGAGCGTTGTAGCCAAACTCTGAAAATCCGAAGACTGCTTTTCAAATATCCGGGCTATACGCGGACGACGCAAGTCAAAATCCACCAGCAGCGTCTTTTGCCCGCTCTGCGCACAGGAAATCGCCAATCCGCATGAAGCGATGGTTTTGCCCTCGCCTGGCTGTGTGCTCATGCATAGCAACACTTTTGACATCTCTTGATAGCGCGGAGAGTCCAGTAGGTTACGCAGACCTGCCACAGCTTCGGCGAACTGCGAAAACTTATCATCAGCAACCAGACGTGCCAACTGTTCGCGCTTTTTACGCCGGACGTGCGGGATAACAGCCAGCGTCTTCAGGCGCAGCCGTTGCTCGATATCAGAAATGCCGACAATTTTGTCCTCAAGATGATCCAAAATCAAAACGAACACTATGCCCAGCAACAAACCGAGCGCGGGACCTGCCGGGAAAATAATCATAGGGTTCGGCAAAACCGGCCGGGTGGGCTTGAAAGCAGGCTCAACCTGCTTGATAATCGCCGTGTTCTCGTCAGACGCGAGTTGCGCCTCGCGCGTTCGCTGCAACAAAGCCTTATAGTTGATGTCCGCAACTTCACGCTCGCGCTCCAACTGCTCCATCTTCATTTTGGCGGAGACGATCTTAAGTTCGAGGTCCGACAGTTTTTTGACCAATTCATCGCGTTTGGGTGTCAGTTGCGCATATTGGCGCTGCAACAGATCCAGATTGGCCTTACAGGTCTCGAGCGCCCGGAAAACCACGTCCGCGAACTGTTGAGAATAGACCTCAACTTCCTTTTCCTTGACCTTGACCTCAGGGTGGTTGGCCGTGTAACGTGCCAATAGAGAATTCTTTTCCGCCAGCACCTTTTGCAAGGTCTGATAGGCTGAACTGATCTCACCCGAGCGCGGCACGGAATCCGGCAAAGACCCGAATTTCTCTGGCTCTGCTTGAATCGCCTCGAGTGTCTTGCGCAATTCTGCGGCCTTTGTGATCTGGCCTTCTATGTTAAGGATATCGTTATTGACAAGGCGCAAAGCACTCTGCGCCATCTCGCTTTCGCTGGACATGAAATCAAGCTGGTTGGCCACGCGAAAATCCAGCATCTCACTGTCAGCGCGATCCAAGTTGCGTTTTTGCTGCTCCGCCGTGGTAGCCAACCACGACACGGCCACCTCCGATTCGTTGCGGTTCTGGTCAGAGGTGAACATCTCGGCAGCCTTGGCATAAGCGTTGGCCAAATCCGCCGCCAACTGCGGGTCGGTGGAACGCACCGCTATACGTATCAGGCGCGAACGGCGCTGCAAGGTCATCTTGGAGCCGACCAAAGTGCTGATCAGTTGATCGTCGGTGACAGTCGAGCTGGGATAGTCGCTGCGGTACTGGCTCACGATCTGGTCGATCACGGCACGGCTGCGCAAACGGGCCAAGCGGGTATTGAACACTTCATCGAGTGACATGCCGCCCTCGGTTTCGATGATAGCCCGCCGCATGCCGGTGTAGGTGGCGCTACGGATACTCATTTCGAACACGCTCTCGGCTTCGTAAATCGTCGGAGATATCTTAAAAACAGCAAAAGCCGCAACCAAGCCAAGAATGACAAAAACCAGAATCGTGACCCAGCGCTGTGTGCACACACGAATCATGCGGCCGATGGTGACCGAGCCCATCAGAGACTCTTCTTCGTCCGAAATGCCGCCAACGCCGCCGCCATAATAATATCCGGATCCGTACCCGCCGCCGGCACCGCCGGGATAATACGCGGCCGGTGAACCGCCACCGTAATACATTGATCGGCTACGACCGTAGTACATAGCGCGTCCGCCACCGCTTTTCCTGCTGTCGGCTGAGTTATGTTCAATATCGCTCATTTCACGCTCTCCCAAAATAAAACTTCAATCTCTTTGCAAGCATTGCTTTTTGCACTCCGACACTCTTCAGGTTTTGACCGTTGCACGGTTCATGGTCGGCAAAAAGGCCGACAAAGATGCCATCACACATGTCCACGACAACAGAAACCCGGGCGAGAGCAATGGGGTGCTGATAAAGCTTTCGGCAAAGCACATCAGCAAAGCCAAAACTCCGCAAAAAACTATCGGCGATATCCGTAGCAGATAAACACGCCCGTCATTGTCATCACCCGTCCCGAACAACAAGGCTATGCGCGCCCGATAAGCGACAGGCACCACCATAATCACAATTGCCGCTAGCAGCAGCCCGCACCCTAACACACCGTACTCGCACAAGGCCTGCAACCAGTCGTTGTAAACATAAGCTTTTTGATCCATAACCAGCCCCCAGTCTTTGGGGTTGATCACCAGACCGACAAAATGCCTGAACCCGTCCGTGCCCACCCCTATCCACGGATAATCCTCCCATATCTTGAGCGCAGCCTGGCTCCGAACTTCTTTTGTCGCCATTAAATCCGCTAATGTCTTGTCAAACGGAAGCGCGGCACTGATTTTATGCGCGACCGGGTTACTGGGCCAGAGGTATACCAACACCAGAACCGCCACAGCAAATACCAATATCGAGGCCATGAATAGCTTCAGTTGCGTATGCGTCGGCACATGCGGCGCGAGATATACCAACCAATAAAAGACAAGGATGACCGCCAGTACCGCATAAACGGCTACGGTGATGACATTGGCGAAAAACAACATTCCCGCGAAATTTCCCATCACGCCAAAAACAAACAGATACAATGCAGAACGCCTGGCTCTTTCAAGCGCGTCAGCAAACACCCCCATGGACACCAACATCCAAAAACCGCAAAAAGCACCTAACACCGATACGCCCTCGCCGTTAGCCAGCCCGGCAAAAGGCTCGGCTTTGAAGGATGCCCGCATCACTGCATACATCGCAAAACAACCGCTAACCAAACTCATGGTCTGCAGCAAGAAGCGTTTGGAAGCTCTGCTCATGGCATCTCGCAACGCCAAGGCCACAGCCCAACAGGCGATAAAAAGAGACAAACGGCTGAGCGCCGCAACAGGCTCCACGCTGAAGGGCAGCCATGAAACAGCAGGCTTGCTCATTTGCCAGACATCCGCATCAGTCAGATAGACAAGGCTGCAACCGCTGTTCAGCCACTGCGTGCCGACGAACAGTATGATGGCCGCGCCGACATAAAACAAAGGATCCCACAGCAAATTGTGGGCGACACGGGTTCGTGCGTCCGCCAAGGTCTCGCCCCTCCTGACGGAGGGCAACATGAACATGAACTCGAAAACCAGCAACGACAGCCACACCAGCGAGAGCATACCGCCTGAAACCGGATACGCTATTAAAAAGATCGGAAAAGTGCATACACACGCGACATGCGCGGCCAAACCGTATTTCGTCAGAAACTTCTGAATCATAAATCCCACACCGCAACCCGTCGCAAAAAAATCCGCCTACACGTCACTTTATCGCATAGGCGGAATCGTCATATTGCTGACCCGGACAAAGCGCAAAGATCAATATCGGAGGTTGATCCCCACAGTACCTCTTATCCGATCGAACTCAGATACATCTTCGTCCGAAAACTGCTCTTCATACATCAGCGCCCCATAAAGCATCACATACTTCTGCAGGCGATAGTCGACGCGCACCCGCGCTGAAACCTTGTCCACTTCCACAGTGCCCTGATTATTTGTCGCGTATTCGTTCTCTTCCCGAAGATAACCGATATCGAAACGGGTGGTAACACGTTTAACAGGGCGGTAAGACAAACCTGTCGTCAGGGAGTAAACCTGCATGGCCTGATTGGCCTCGCGCTCGCTCGGCTGGAAATAACTGGAACCAGCGACCGACCACACCAGCTTGCGGTTTAGTATCCAATTGGCGTCCAGACTGTAGACCCAACCTGTCAGTTGATCGCCACCAGCATAATCAAACCAACTGGCACCGGTCAAAGCCCTATAAGATATGCGTTCGGTGGCGCGCGAACCGAAACCACCCATGAGGGTATATCCAGTGCTGTTACTGTCAATTTTTCTGCCGTTATTGTCTATCCTTCTGCCGTTGCTATCAAATCTTTTCGCACCATCGCTTTCATACTCCTGATATGATCCGCTCAAAAGCAGATTGCTCTTGGCAGTGAGTTTGCGCGCCAGTTCCAAGCCCGTGCTCCATTCGCGCCAGCCGTAGAGATTCCCGAATTGCTTTACATCGTTTTGGTAACTCAGATCCGAGAACAAGCCGCTGAGGGTCACGGCTGTCCGCTCACTGACCTGATACGACAGTGCGCCCGTGAGTTCATGCAGGTCGCGCTCGCGCCAGACCCCCCTGCCGCCGTCAAGTATCGAGTCATCCTGATGCGTCTTGATATAACTCTGCCCCAACACCAAACGCAGCCCGCGCGGCGACTCAGCGTAAAACCGTAGACTTTCGCCATAACGGCTCTGATCTATATCATCATAGTCATGGTGTTTTTCATACCCATACCAAGCTTTGCCGTCCAAACCCCAGTCATTTCCCTTATAGCTAAGATCCACGCCGGGGTTGATTGTAAGTATACTGTCGTCGCTGTCGTCCTTGCCGTAATACACATTACTGTCGTAACTATACTCCAAATTGACAAAAGGCGAGACAGTCAGGTTGTTGAACTTGAAACCATTCGAAGATTGCGCATTGCCTGTCAATGCCGACACAGCCAACCAAACGAAACCTATTCCGAGACCAACAAACGGTTTTTTCTTCATAGCCATAAAGAATCACTCCTTAGGTTTTACGGACACGGTCACGGGCGAGTTATCGTTGTCCCTTGATTCTGATACCCGCACGGGCAGCAACAACATGGGATCGGCGGCACCGGGCGCGGCACCCGGTTGATGCCAAAATCGGCTCTATGATCTTCGGGCGTTGTCATTGATCCGCCGATCTGCCACACCTGCGAGAGCGGTATCCACACCGTCTCGTCCGAAGGTAGGCGTTCGCCTCCCTCCTTCCCTTCCTCGGCCTCCCATTGCATGTTCTGGTTAAGCTCTGCTAACAGGCGGTCCAACAAAGAGTGCCCAACCAGCCGTACGATGGCACTATGCCTGAGGGGCAGCGCATCAACATCAGAGGCAGCCAGCAATGGCTCGTAGTCATTATTGTTCATCACCGACCCGACCCAGCCGTCAGCCAGATTACGCATACGCTCATCCGGCAACAGAGATACCAGCCTATTCTTCAAGGCAGAGTTTTTAGACCCCCTGAGAAAAACCAAGACCACAAAGGTATTGCGCACAGACGGCATATCACAATGGGCGTTACGATCAACCACGATCTTCAGTGTCTCAACAGAGAACTTCTCGTACCGCTCGTCCGACAAGCCGTTGTACTCTTGGTCAAACCGTCTGGCAAGCTCTTCGGTCACAACCGGCAGGTGCTCGATGGGGATAACGGCGAACACCTCAGCGATCACGCGCTGTTTAGTTTCTTCTGGTATCCCAGCAATACAAGCCACTGCGGTTCTCACGAAAGCAGCCGACTTCTCTTCCGGGCCGACCGGCATACGGCTAACCGCCTTGAGTATCCTCTGGGTAAACTCCACCCGATCTTCAGGCGCGACGCGCGCCAAAGTCCCTTTTAAGATTGACACATCATTGACAGAAGGGCCAATCTGTTTGAGCCATTGGGCACGGGTAAGAGTATCTGCTTCCTGCGCCATGACGCAAGCGACAGCCAAGAACCCGACTGCGGCCAACCCTAGCCATTTACGGCTTTTCAATTTCATATCATCTCTCCTCTTGCGCTCAATACCAAGATTCCGGAATCCAAACTACATCTCCCGGCTTCAAGGCGATGTCCAAATCGGAGCGACCCTCCTTACCGATCTTCTCTATGTCCACAATAAAACGTTTGACCGAACCGTCTTGATTGCGCCGAGTCACACGCACCTTCCGTTTGTCGGCAAGAGCCGTGGCGCCGCCCGCCAGCATCACCGCCCGGGTCACCGTCAAATCCCTGGTGGACGGCATGTTCACCGGCCCCGGCCGCACAATCGCTCCCATCATCAAAACAGAACCCCAGGGCGACTTCATGCCCGCATTTTCGGCGTATGCGAAACCCACCGTCACCTGCGGCTCAATGAAATAGGCCTTGTACGCCTCCTTGATTTTATCCTGCAACTCTATAACAGTCAGCCCTTCGCACTTCACTGCGCCGACCAGCGGCAACAAAATCTCTCCGTTGGCGTTTACCTCCGCCATCATGCCTGAGACAGCCGTCTCCCCAGCCGCCGTAACCGCGACCTTTAGAGTCAACCCCGACACAATAACCGGCTCGCCCGACGGCACGTACACCGACATCTCGTCAAAGTCCAGCTCGTCCTTCTTAAGTGCCCAGCAACCGCAAACGCATCCGGTTAAAAAGCATAATACCAGCCACTGAAAACACTTTTTCATCAATTGCTTCAACAATCAAACCAACTCGTTTGCGCAACGCGAGTTCTTCCTTTTCCGAACCAACAAATGGAAGTATAGCACTCGGGGCACACAGGCGCAACACCAAAACCTTCTAAAAAAAAACAACACCTTTTTAGCATATCGCGCCAGCCGCGTACATAACAAAATCATTCCTTGAAATCTTTTAGATGGCCGACCAATGACATGAAACCGCGCCAATAGAACTTGGCATCCGCCAGCGGGTCGCGGGTGGAAAAGAGCCGCCGCACAATAGTTTCGGGGTGCAGGAAGGCCCGGTACACCTGGCGGATCGCGCTTTTTATGACCTCCTCAGAGACCCCGGAACGCATCACTTGCATGCGCATATCATAAGAATTCCACTCCCGGGTTGTCAATAGCCCCGCCTCGTCCAACTCACGGAAAAGCGGCGTACCCGGGTACGGCACGACCATGGTGACCTGCAAGGTGTACGCATACCCTTTGCGCAACAGCCGCTGCGCCAATTCCACCGTTTTCTGTATTTCTTCCTCTCCCTCCCACGGGTAACCGAACATCACCGTCACATGCACGTCCAGACCGGCCTTGGCCGCAGCCTTGGCCCCCTCTTCAATCTGCCGCACCGTCACTCCCTTGACCAGCCGGTCGAGCGTGGCCTGATTCGCCGACTCCAACCCGAACAGCACCAGCCGGAACCCCGCCTGCCGCATCAGCTTATAAGCCGCAAGATCCAGACAACCGAAGCGCATGTTGCAGTCGATGCGCACACGCTTGTTGTAGCCGCGGGCGATCATCTCTTCGCAAAAGGTCTTGAGCCACCCCCCCGCAGGGAAACTCCCGGTGTCGTCCATGATCTCGCGCACACCGTACCGCTCGATCAAATCGCCGATCTCATCGACCACCGTAATGGGATCACGCACGCGATAGTTCGGATATAAGGTAGTCCACGAACAAAAAGTACACTTTCCGTGCCAGCAATCCCGCCCTGCCATTATATAAGTGCCCGGCGTCTTGCGGAAATTCCCGTTCTTTTCAGCATATAGCCGCCACTGGGTCAGGTCGCGGTCGATCACGGGTACGGCGTTGAGATCGTGATCCAAGCGGAACGGCCCGCTGTTCCGCACCGTCCCGTCCGCATCACGCCAGTAAATGCCGGGTTCAAACCGTCCATAATCAAACTCCAGCCCCTCTGCCCCACGCCTGCAACAGGCCAGCAGATTCAACAGCAGAAAATCGTAATCGCCGCCGGTCAGCACGAAATCCACCGGACAATTGGCTAAACTCTCTTCCGGCAGCGCGGTCACATGGTCACCCACCAACACCACGGACATCTGCGGACAGCGCTTCTTCACATCCCGGATAAAATCCCAGTGCCGCCTCACCACCGGCGTCTTGGTCTCCAGCACCACCAGATCAGGCGCGGCCTCGTCCAGCCGCCGGTCGAACTCCTCCGTACTCCAGCCAGAAGCGATCCCGTCCAGCCAGAACACCTCGTGCCCGGCCCGCCGGGCCATGGTCGCCGCCAAGGCCGGCACCACAGGATAAATGTAGGTCGGACGGTTGAACCATTGGAACTGGCGGTTCTGGGAAAGCAGCGGCACACCTTTTTCAGATGGCAGCGGCGGATAAGCTATGGCAACTCTAAGAGAAGGAGGGGCTGAGTTCATTAGTTCATTAGTGCATTAGTTAATTAGTGCGTTAGTTCATTAGTGCCTAACAGTCTAACAGCCTCACAGCCTTTCAGTTGCGGGCTCCGCCCGCATCGGGGGTTAAGGTTGTAAGGGGTTAAGACTGTTAGGGAAGGTAGCGGAGCGAACGGATGCGGCAGCCGAATGCTCTTTCAGCCTCACAGCCTTTCAGTCTCACAGTCTCACAGCCTCCCATCCTCACAGCCTCACAGCCTTTCGGGTTGCGGGCTCCGCCCGCGTTAGTACGAAGAAGCGAAGCAAACCTATGTCAGCGGCAAAAATAACAGTGAGTATTAAACCATATCTTGACGGGAATGTGGCAACCAAAATCACCGTGATTGTTTTTTCCCGCGTTTTTTGCTATTGATTAAAGCCCATGCACAAACGCCCATCAGAAGAATTGAACCAGCGCAACGCCTCGTTCGACAACCGGCTGCGCCCCACCCGTTTCACAGACTTTGTCGGCCAACAGAAGGTCCGCGACCGACTGATGCTGGCGGTCGAAGCCGCCCTGCAACGCCGGGAGGCGCTGGACCATGTGCTGCTTTCCGGCCCCCCGGGACTGGGCAAGACCACCCTCGCTTTTATCTTGGGCGAGGCCATGGGCGTGCATGTCAAGACCACCTCGGGGCCGATCATCGACAAGCCCGGAGACCTGGCCGGCCTGCTTACCAGCCTCGAACCCGGCGACATCGTGTTCATCGACGAGATCCACCGCATGCAGCGCACTGTCGAGGAATACCTGTACTCCGCCATGGAAGATTTCATGCTGGATATCATGATTGACCAAGGCCCCAACGCCCGTTCGGTGCGTCTCGAATTGCCGCGTTTCACCCTGGTGGGCGCGACCACCCGCAGCGGTCTCATATCCGCCCCGCTGCGCTCGCGTTTCGGCATCGTCAACCGCTTGGACTATTACGGCGCTGATGAACTGCAGGCCATCATCGAACGTTCCGCCGCCAAACTGGATGTGATGATCGACAATGACGGCGCCCACGAGATCGCGGCGCGCGCGCGCGGCACGCCCCGCATCGCCAACAACCTGTTGCGGCGCGTCCGCGACTTCGCCCAAGTGCGCGCCGACAACCGCATCACCCGCCAAGTGGCCGACGAGGCTCTCTCCCTGCTCGAGATCAACCCTCGCGGTCTGGACGAGATGGACATCCGCATCATCGAGACACTGCTGCTCAAATTCAACGGCGGCCCGGTAGGTCTCAACACCATCGCCGTCTCGGTCGGCGAGGAGCCGGACACGATCGAGGAGGTGTACGAGCCTTTCCTGATCCAAGAGGGCTATCTCGAACGCACGGCCAAAGGCCGCGTCGCCACCCCGGCCTGCTACAAGCTGCTGGGCATCGAGCCTGCCGCCCGCCCCGGCGAACTGCCGCTATAGGGCTAATGCGGGCAAAGCCCGCACCCAATTTAATTAGTTAATTAGTGCATTGGTGTGTTAGTTTTTCCCTGCCAACTAAAATCCTTCGTGCTCTTAGCGTCTTCGTGTGAGAAACAATTTGTTTTTTATCGCGCTTGTCGAACCGTAAGGCACTAACGTCAGCGGTGATGCTGTGGCATCCTGTCGCATCCACCGCTTTGTTCGCATTCTGTTTTCGCAAAGAAAGCATACCCGTTTTCCGGGTTCCGATATACTTGGAAGGCTAAGAAAATATCCTTGTGGTTGTTTCTTCCCAGATCGAGTTCAGGCAGGTTTTCAAGGGTAAAGAAACCGACTTCGCTTGTTTCCAAGCTGACCTGCGGTTCACCTCCGGTCAATTCGCAGAGGAAATGAATCTTAGAGATGTACTCGGGATGGGGAGGATATCCAGAGCGGTTTCTATCGATGAGATTTATAATCTTTTTTGCCTTGACCCTGTAGCCGGATTCTTCGAAAACTTCCCGCTCAACATTCTCGGCCGGTGTGGCATTCACATCAGCCCAACCGCCTGGCAGAGTCCATCTTTCTGTTGAAGCCTCTTTCACAAGAAGGATTTTATTATTATGAATAACAGCACCCCTTACATCTAGTTTCGGTGTGGGATAACCGATTTCATCCGGCCACACGAAATCCGGGCACTTCCCTTCGGTTTGAATGATAAGTGAAGACAACTCTTTGAGTCTGGCGAAACGCTCCTGATCGAACGGGTCTTTTGAATAGGTCAACCCACCCTGAGCTATTGCCCGTAACTCCCGTGCTATGTCCAACAAGTTCATTATGTGAATCTTCCTGTTACGAACTTCTCCCGAACAGGCCGCTGCGCCACTCGCCGATCAGCAGGCTGTCAATCTCAACCAGCCCCTGCGCCTCGTAAGCGGCGCGCAACGCGCCATACTGCGTGTCAAGAACACCTGACAACACCAGACGCGCAGACGGGGACACGGCCAACGACCCCGCCACATTAACAGCGGACTCGATCAAAACAGGCGCGAGAATATTGGCCACCACCACAGCGGCGGGACTGTGCACGTGTGAAAGATCATCCACTGTAAACGGAATCGACACTCCGTTGATTGCCGCATTCTCGTTCGAAACGCTGATGCAATCCGGATCGTTGTCGAACCCGCGCACATCTTCGAAACCAAGCAGCTTCGCGCCAATCGCCAAAATCCCGGAGCCGCACCCCATGTCGAGCACAGAGCGCCGTAGATCCTCCGCCGCCAAGCGGTCCAGAAAGCACAGGCAGGCCTGCGTGGTGGCGTGTTTGCCGGTGCCGAAGCTCAAACCCGGATCGAGCGTGATCACGCACTCGCCGGGCTGCGCCGCGTAAGGCTCCCAAGAAGGCCGCACCACCACGCGCTCCGAGATCTTCTCGGCGTGGAAGAAACGCTTCCAGCTCTCAGCCCAGTCAGCCTGCGCGACGGCCGCGACCTCCGGCTCGACCGTCACGCCGAGCAGCGCGGCGGCGGCGAGCAGCGCGGCTTGCGTGTGCGCCACGCCGTCCGGTTCATCCGGAAAAAGCGCGATGCGGCATACGCCGCTTTCCACGTCATACCAAGAGGTCGGCGTGAAACCGTCACTAGATATGACCTCAAACAGCGCGTCCGTCGCCACAGGCGGCAACGTGGTCGTTATGCAAGGAACGGAAGCGGCAGAGGCGGTCATGGCACCTGCTCACACCACCGCGCAGAGCGCGGAGTGCGCTTTGATCTCGGACTTGATCTCAGCGACAATCTCCGCCGACACCGGCTTGCTGAGCTTGATGATGGCCAGCGAGCGATGCGTCTTGGTGTTGTGCGGATTGCGCATGTCCTCAAGATTGATGCCCTCATCGGCCAGCTTGCGCGTGATCGCGGCGATCACGCCCGGACGGTCGTCATAAAGACAGAAGAGCATGGCCCCGCTCGGCTCGAAATACAGGCGGTCGAACTCGTCGATGCGCGAGACGGTCTGCACCCCCTCCGTGACTGTTCCGCGCACACTGTACTTCTTCAGGCCATCGCCCTGCCGCTCGACGGTCAGGTCGATGGTCATCGCGTTGCCGTACCCCTTCTCGCTGTCGGTCTCGCGGTCCACCAGTTCGATACCCATCTTCTTCAGGAACTTGCTCGCGGCATTGTAATCGTTATAGCGGTCAAAATCCGGCCATATGCCGGAAAGGATCGAAACCGTCAGCCACTTACCGTAAGGAGCCAGATCGCCGTAAAAGCTGGTCTCGATCATCTTGAGCGGAGCCTGGGTGCCGGACATCTGCCGCACAAGGCTGGCGAGGTTGAAGGCCAGCTCGCAGTACGCCCGCTCCAGACCCTCGGGAATGTCGCGGTTGACAATGCAGCTCATGTCGCCTTTCTCGTCCAAGTCAATCAGCTCTTGAGCCGCCCGCTTGGCCGCCACAAAGTTGGCCTCGTACGTGCTGGCGCCCAGATGCGGCAACATCAGGTCAGCTATGTCCGCCATGCTTTTTGGCCCGGCCTCATCCTTTTCATAGACATCGTTCAGATAGCGCAGCCCCTTTTCGGCTTTGACCGCGCGCAATGCGTCCTCATCCACAATCCCATAGCGGGCACAATTTATGATGGTCGCGCCTTTTTTCATCAGGCCGATCAGCTTAGCGCCCACCAGACCGCGCGTATTCTCGCCGCCCGGGATGTGCAAAGTGACATAGTCGCACTTGGAGAATATCTCCTCCAGCGTGGCGACCTCGACCCCCAGATCCCTCATCCGGTCGCTGTTGACCAGCGGATCATACCCGAGAATCCGGCAATCAAAGCCGCGCAGACGCCGCGCCACCAGCCGCCCGATGTTACCGAGACCGACGATGCCGACCGTCTTGCCGGCAATCTCGCGCCCCATGTAATTCTTCTTCTCCCAGCCGCCCGCCCGCGTCGTGGTGTCGGCCTTGACCACATGCCGCGCGTCAGCCAGCATCATGGCGATCACCTCTTCAGCCACGCCGTTGGCGTTGGCGCCCGGGGTGTTCATCACGTCCACACCGCGCTTGCGCGCATGCTTGATGTCGATATTGTCGTAACCCGCGCCGGCGCGGACCACCACTTTCAGTTGCGGCAATGCGTCTAAAATCTCAGCCGTCACCTTCTCGCTGCGCACGATCAGCGCATGGGCGTCAGCGTGCGCCTTGACCTGGTCCGCCAGCGGCGTGGCCGGGTCCTGCACAACCTCATAACCGCCGTGAGCTTTCAGCGTCTCAGCCGCAACGGCATCCAGTTTGGTCGGTATCAAAACTTTTTTCATGCTTCTCCAGTTCATCTGGGTTTGGTATTCTTAAACCTTGCTACGGGCAGACAGGCATGGTTACACCCCTGCCGCACGTTTGATTTGGCCAATATTCTAAACATGTTGGCCGCACGAATCAAGTACTGTTGCCTGCCATTGCCCGTAAACAAGTGCGCACACGCCATAGACAGCACAGATCGGAAAACGGAAAAAATGATACGAATCAGACATTTTTGCACTGCCGCCCTCGTTTTAGGCGCTTTGACCTTGACCGCACTCGCCCAGCCGAGCCGTTCCAGCGGATACCGCAACTACGCGACCGACTCCTTCGAGGGTTTTGATGCGCTGGATCAGGACAAGCGCATCCCGCAGAAAGAGAAGTCTTTCTGGTATTCGGTCAAGTACAATGACCCCCAAGAGCAATTGGACTACGCCGCCAAAATGGAGGAGCGCGGAAGTTTACGGACCGCCCGCAAAGCCTATGAGGCATTGGTGCGGGAGTGGCCGACCTCACCGCAAGCCGTCCAGTCCCAGCTCGCCATCGCGCAACTGCGGGAGAAAACCAAAAACTTCGAACGCGCGTTCGACGAGTACCAATACCTGCTGACCCACTATGCCGGGCACTGCCCCTACGATGAGATTCTTGACCGGCAGTTCCGCATCGCCAACCACCTGTTGCACAATAACCGCAGTATGTTCGGATGGCTGCTCAGCGGCACCGATGCCATCCGCGAGCGTTTCGAGCAGATCGTCCGCAACGCCCCGCGTTCCGCCATGGCTCCGGAGATCATGCTGATCATAGGCAGCATCCGCGTCTCCGCTGACGAGCGGGTCGAGGCCATCGCGGTTTACGACGGCCTGCTGAACCGTTTCCCGAACTCGGAACAGGCCATGACCGCGGCGTATCTGGCGGCTAAGTGCCGCCACGAGCTGGCCGTCAAATTCAGCTACAACGAGACCCGCTGCCGCGAGGCCGTGGCTTTCATGAAATCCATCCTCAGCCGCCTCCCCAACCACCCGCAAAAAGACCAACTGAAAGCCTGGCAAACAGAATTGGTGAACCTATTGATTGAACAGAATTACCAGCAAGCGTTCTTTTACGACAGCCGCACCCGCAACCGCGACGCGGCCATAGCGGCCTACCGCCGTTTCCTCTCCGAATTTTCCGATTCAAAATACGCCCAGCAGGTCCGTGCCCGGCTCGTGGAACTCGAAGCCGGCGCACCGCCCGCCAAATAAGGAGCACTACGAAATGAAAACAACCCGCAACTCAAGCTTGACGATTATCATGGCGCTCACCCTGCTGTCAGGAGCGGGATGTGCCAACTACCGCCTGAAAACAGCAGTGCCTGATGAACTGCGCACCATCGCCGTGCCGGTCTTCGAAAACGCTTCCGGTTTCCCGGAGATCGACGCGCTCGTCACCCAAGAGGTGTTGCGCGAGTTCCAGCGCGAAGGCACTTTCAAACTGGCGCGACTGGACGACGCATCACTCAAACTATTGGGAAAACTTGAAAGCAGCAAAAACGAACCGGTCAACTTCGACCGCAACTTCAGTTCCCGGGCATCGGAATACCGCCATACGCTGACGGCCCGGATCACCCTCGTGGAACGCGGTTCCGGCAAGTTGCTGATCGACGATATGCCAATCAAGGCCAACACCACCTTCCTCGTACGCGGCGACATGCTCACCGGGTTGCAGGATGCCCAGCCGCGCATCGCGCGCGAATTGGCGCGCGCCATCACCGACGCGGTTCTGGCGCATTGGCTAGGAGATAACCCAGAAGATCAATGAAGTTGCACGACACACACAGTGTCGAACGCGCCGTATTAGCCCAAGTCGTCCACGCCAAATCGGACGCGGCGGAAGCCGCCGACTCGTTGTTGGAACTGCAGCGCCTGGCCGACACGGCCGGACTGGAAGTCGTGGGCCAGCTCACCCAGAACCGCTTGAAACCTGACGGCGGCACCATGTTCGGCTCCGGCAAGGTCGAAGACCTCAAGTCACTGGTGGAAGCCAAAGAAGCGAACACCGTTATCTTCGACAACGAGCTTAACGCCTTCCAAGCATTCAACCTCGCCAAGGCGCTGGACGCGCGCGTGATGGATCGCACTGAGGTGATCCTGGAAATCTTCGCCCGCCGCGCCCGCTCCGCCGAAGCGCAGCTCCAAGTCGAACTGGCCAAGACCCAGTTTCTGCTCTCGCGCATCCCGGTCACCGAATCGCAACAGCGTTTCGCCGGTGGCGGCGGCGGCGCTTACGTGCGCGGTCCCGGCGAAGGCCACCTGCATTTGCGTAACGCGCCACTGCGCCGCCGCGTCGCGGAGCTGAAAAAACGGCTGGAGGCCATCAACAAGCGACAGATCGTGCGCGACCGGGTCAAGCGCAAGTGGCCGGTCGTTTCGCTGGTCGGCTACACAAACGCCGGCAAGTCAACCCTGCTGAACGCCCTGTCCGGCGCTGACGCCTATATTGACGACCGCCTCTTCGCCACGCTCGACACCAAGACGCGCCTGGCATGGCTCAACCCGACGCGCCAGATCTTGCTGACCGACACCGTCGGTTTCATCCGCAACCTGCCGCACGGACTGGTCGCGTCATTCCGCTCCACACTCAATGTGGCGACGCAGGCCGACCTGCTGCTGATCGTGGTGGATGCCGCCTACCCGCGCGTGGAAGACCATATCGCGGTTTGCACCGCCACCCTCGCGGAGATCGGCGCCGAAGATGTGCCTTCGCTGCTGGTTCTTAACAAATGCGATTGCGGAACAGCCGGCAATGCGGTCACGCACATAACCGAAAAACACCCCCTCGCCATACCAGTTTCGGCCCGCACCGGTTACGGCATACCGCTGTTGCGGCAGGCCATCATAGAGGAGCTTCAAAGATGTTGCACATTGTGGCGACTCCCATCGGCAATCTCGCGGATCTGAGCCCGCGTGCGCTGGAAACGCTTAAAAACGCCGACCTGATCGCATGTGAGGACACAAGGCGCACTTGGGCGCTTTTGAGCGCATTCAAGATTCCGCGGCCAGAGATGATCTCGTACCGCCAAGGCAACGAAGAGCGCGCGGGTGAGCACATCGCGCGCGCTGTTCAAGCAGGCAAGAGCGTGGCGCTATGTTCGGACGGCGGCTACCCCGGCATCAGCGATCCCGGATACCGCATCATCCGTTTCGCCGCGCAGAACAACATACCCTTCGACATCATCCCCGGCGCATCAGCAGTGGAACTGGCGCTGCTCTATTCCGGCCAGCCCACCTCCAGTTTCACCTTCAAGGGCTTCCCGCCGCGCAAACCCGGCGCGTTGCGCAGCTTTTTCGCGGAAGAGTCTCAAGCGCCGCACACATTGGTATTTTTCGAGTCACCCTTCCGCGTGGCTAATTCGCTCAAAGCCGCGTTGGAAGCCTTAGGCGACCGCGAGGCCGCCGTGTGCATAGAACTGACCAAGGCGCATGAGCGCGTCCACCGCGGCTTCCTCTCCGACCTGATCCCGCTGTTTGACGGCAAAACCGTAAAAGGCGAAGTCACCATCGCCATTGCCGGGGCCAACCCCAAATTCGCGCGCGAAGCCAATTGCGACCAATAGCAGGGAAGGACGAGCATCCGCTCGCCCCCCTATCTGAGGGCATCGCGATCAGGATCGATAGAAAGTGAATAACGAATAATGAATAGCGAATAGTTATGGAGGGACAACTCAGAAAAAACACAATTATTCACTATTAACTTCTATGAGAAGGCTTGTCAATGGCAACCGCCTGGCGGATTCCACTTTTTTTCGGAACGCAGTGACGTCTCGCTTCTATCCGCACTCGTTTTGGACAACGTTTTGTCCGGTGCATTGTA
>Ga0255347_1003587_pt1 | contig 19990 bp, 14 predicted proteins | sample wastewater_treat_2_FD_192479 | JGI IMG/M metagenome (GOLD analysis project Ga0255347, IMG submission 192479) | Wastewater microbial communities from Lulu Island WWTP, Vancouver, Canada - plant24 | ecosystem: Engineered > WWTP > Wastewater > Unclassified | place: Canada: Vancouver, British...
AAGATAACCCGCTCCTCCAAATTTATCCATGATAAAGAGGACGTAGCGGATATCCACGTTGATACAGCGTTGGAGTTCCGGCTCAAAGATTATGTCACCCGACATTGCCTCCCAGTTACCGTCAAAAGCCAGTCCGAGAAGTTCTCCCCTGGCATTGAGTACGGGGCTGCCGGAATTACCGCCGGTGATATCTCCATTTGTAATGAAACAAACGGGCATTTCGCCGTTCGGCATGGCATATTTGCCGTAATCTTTGGCTTTATGAAGCTCTTTAAGCCTTTCAGGTACTATAAATTCCCAATTGTCGGGGTCTTCCTTCTGCATAACGCCCTCAAGGGTTGTGTAGTAGTTGTATACAACTGCATCCTTGGGAGAATAGGGTAGCACGCTGCCATAAGTAAGTCTCATTGTGGAGTTGGCGTCGGGATAGATGGCCTCACCCTCACGCATCTCGAGAGTACCGGCAATATATGCCTTTTTACCTTCGTCAAATATTTTCTGAACAGAGGCAATCTTTGCCCTGAGAGGTGGAATGACGGCACTGAATGAATTTGCCAAAACCACTGCGGGATCCTCTTTGATGGGAGTTTCGGCAGCAATTGCCTCCAAAACTTTCTTATCGGAAGTAAAGATGGAATTGTCGAAAACATAATCCACATAAGCATTGATATCCCCTGCAAAATTACTCTCAATCTCCTTGTAGAAAGAAGGGAGATTCTCCTCCAGGAGGCGTTCCTTTGCTATCTTCATCATCGCTTTAGCAATCTTCCTGTCGGTGGGAAGGGAATAATCCTTATAAAAAGCGGCGACACGGCGATCCAGCACATTCAGATATTGCTCCCTCTCCTTATCGGTTGCAAAGGGGGTGGTGTAAAAACTGTTGACCATGGAAGCAATGGACATTATCTCTATGCGGCCCACACTCTCTGCAAGTGTAGTATATATGGTAAGAGCCTCTGTCCTCTCTTTTACGGCATAACTGATCTTATCGAGGGCATCATCATATTTTTTAACGCGGGACTTCTTCTTACCCACCCACTCTTTAAATTCCTTCTCTTCCTGTGCGCGTCTCGCCTCTACATTAAGTTTTGCAAAGGTCTCATTCATCCCCATCCATTTTTTCCAGCCATTGGAAGAGCCGCTGTATTTGCTTGCATACTGGATTTTAACTTTGGGGTCGGCAAGCATGTCCTCCATCATCAACTCCTGGCGGATACCTCTGATATAGATGCTGATGGCATTGGAAATATCACGCTGCTCCACAAGCTCCGACTGTGTCATGAAACGGTTTGTGCGGCCCGGATAGCCGATAATCATGGTAAAATCGTTGGGCTGAATGCCTTTGAGGGAGATTTTAAGGTGCTGTTTGGGTCTGTAAGGCACATTGTCGGGAGAATAAGGCGCGGGATTATTATTCTTATCCGCATATACCCTGAACATGGAAAAGTCGCCTGTGTGACGTGGCCACATCCAGTTGTCCGTGTCTGCTCCGAATTTTCCTATTGATGAAGGGGGAGCACCCACAAAACGCACATCATTATAGACTTTTGAAACCACAAGATAATAGGCATTTCCGCCATACATCGAGTAGACTCTGGCGCGAAGATATTTATTCTCTCCGACTGCCTTGCCCGTGAGGTTGGCTTCGAGTTGCTTCATGGCCTCCGTGCTATCCTGAGCAGTTCTCGCTTTTTTTAGCACTTTCTCTACATCCTTGGTCACATCGGTCATGCTCTCGAGGAATGTCACGGTAAGACCCTCTGCAGGGAGCTCCTGTGAGCGATCCATCGCCCAATAGCCATCGGCCAGATAATCGTGCTCTATAGAGCTCAGACGCTGTATGGAACCGTAACCACAGTGGTGATTGGTCACTAAAAGACCTTCCGACGAGATGATTTCGGCAGTACAACCACCTCCAAAGTGAACAATGGCGTCCTTGATGGAGGAGTTGTTGATACTGTAGATCTCTTCTGCCGAAAGTTTGAGGCCCATCTGCTGCATTGTGTTTATATTCATCTTTTTCAGCAATGGCAGAAGCCACATTCCTTCGTCGGCGCGCATCGGTGCTATCGCAAAAATCAGCGCGAGGAGGGATACGATTGTAATTTTCTTCATATTTAAAAATTTGTCAAAAAAATGGTTTATTTTTAGAGTTTATCTTACAAATGTACAGAAATGGTTTCAAAAAGAAAAATATTGATTGTACCGGATAAATTCAAAGGCTCCCTGAGTGCCTCCAAAGTGGCAGATGCCATAGAAGAGGCAATAAGGATGCGTACTGTACACATTTCAGATATGGAGATAGAAAAGGTCCCGATGGCGGATGGCGGGGACGGGTCGCTGGATATTATGTACACCGCACTTTCAAGGGAAAGTTCATCTGAGGCAACTCTGATTGAGGTGGAGTGCTGCGACCCTCTCCGGAGGCCTCTCACGGCCCCAATGCTGCTCTTTCGTAGCGGCGGTGAACTATGTGCCTTTATCGAGATGGCTCGGTGTTGCGGGTTGACATTGCTTAAAGAGGAGGAAAGGGATCCCCTAAAAACCGACGCTTTCGGACTCGGTTTGATGATCCGTGCCGCAGCAGAGGCGGGTGCAAGAAGGGTCATAATAGGTATCGGGGGTAGCGCCACCAACGATATGGGGTTCGGCATTTGGGGAGAAGGAGGAAGCATACCTCCGGAGGAGATTGTGCGAATGTGCGACACTATCTCCTTTCAGGTAGCCTGTGACGTGGAGAATCCATTATTGGGCCCTGATGGAGCCACCATGATATATGCACCGCAGAAAGGAGCAAACCGGATGACTCTCCCGCTACTGGAGCAACGTATGGAGCTATATGCGGCCAAAGCGCAAATGTTGCTCAAATCATTTGGAGGAGAATTTGCCAAACGCGCCGCCAAGATAACTGCCATACCAGGAGGAGGAGCCGCAGGAGGGCTGGGTGCAGCTTTCTACGGCTTTTTCCGAGCCGAACTTCTGCCGGGATGGCAACTATTTTCAGAAATTCTTTCGATAGAGGAAAAAATTGCTTCCGCAGAGACAATTATAACCGGTGAAGGTCGATTTGACTCCCAGAGTTTGCAGGGTAAAGTGATAGACGGCATCGCATCGCTCTGCCGTAAATATGATAAGCGCCCCGTGGTGGTATGCGGCGAAAACAGAGTGAGCCCCGAGCTACTCAAAAAGCATAAAATAGGCAATGTCTATCAACTGATGGATATTTGTCCCGACAGGCAGAGCTGCATCTTATCGGCAGAGGCGCTACTAAGGGGCGACTACCCTGCACTTATCGAAGCGGGTTGTGACGAAGCGGGTCGCGGATGCCTTGCCGGGCCTGTTTTTGCCGCTGCTGTAGTACTGCCAAAAGGCTTCTCGCATCCGCTATTAAACGATTCAAAGCAGCTTAACGCCAGTCAGAGGGAGCAGCTTAGGGAGATTATAGAGCGCGAAGCGCTGGCCTGGAGCGTGGTTTCCATCGATGCGCAGGAGATCGACCGCATCAATATCCTCAACGCCTCCATTGAGGGGATGCACAGGGCTCTCGACAACCTCAAAAACTCCACCGGAGAAAAGGTGATACCTTCGCTGATATTTGTGGACGGCAACAGATTTAAACCTTACAGGGAAATACCTCATCACTGCATTATCAAAGGCGACGGTAAATTGAGCTGCATTGCAGCTGCTTCAATCCTGGCCAAAACCCACAGGGATGAATATATGCGCCACCTTGCGACCCAATATCCCCAATATGGATGGGAGGAAAATATGGCCTATCCTACCGCAAAACACAGGGAGGCAATTGCCCTTTACGGCCTGACTCCCTACCATCGTCGTTCATTCAACCTGATTGACAACCAATTGAATTTGCATATTTAATGCAAAAAACCTAAATTTGTGGGCTATTTTTGAGAGAAAGATACTCTTGCAATAAACAAATAAATATATTCAAATAGATTTTATACGATGAAAACTTACTCTACAGACAAGATCAGAAATGTCGTTCTAATGGGTGGTACAAGGTCAGGCAAGACTACATTTGCCGAAGCTATGCTTTTCGAAGGCAAAGTCATTGACCGCAGAGGCACAGTTGAAGCCAAGAACACCGTTTCTGACAACACCGAAGTCGAGCAGCTCTTCCAGCGCTCCATCTATTCCACTCCGCTCTTTGCAGAATTCATGGACCACAAGCTCAATATAATCGACGCACCGGGTGCCGACGATTTCATAGGCGGTGTGGTATCGGCAATGAAGGTGTGCGACTCCGGTATAATGCTTATAAATGCTCAGCAGGGTGTCGAGGTCGGAACTGAGATTCACGCACGCTATGCCGAAGAGCGCAATTTCCCCGTAGTACTTGCAGTCAACCAACTGGAAACCGAAAAGGCAAACTGGGATAATACCATTGACAGCCTCAATCAGGCCTTCGGCTCAAAGGCAGTTGTATTCCAGTATCCTGTCAATCCCGGCCTTGGTTTCGACAGCTTTATCGATGTGCTCACGATGAAATTGTATAGGTACAAAGATGAAAATGGCACACGTGAGGAGCTGGATATTCCCGCTGACCAGGTGGGTAAGGCTGAAGAGATGCGCGCAGTTCTTATGGAAATGGCCGCCGAGAGTGACGAATCTTTGATGGAGAAGTTTTTCGAAGATGGCGAACTCTCTGAAGAGGATATGAATAAAGGGTTAAACATCGGCTTTGTCAAGGGTGAACTCTATCCTATATTCTGCCTCTCTGCAAAGAAATGCATCGGCGTAAAGCGTATCATGCAATTTATGATAGATGTTGCTCCCGCTCCTTCGGAAAAAGTTAACGGTCCCATTTCGCTTTTCGTTTACAAATCATCCGTAGAGCAGCACCTCGGTGAGGTATCCTACTTCAAGGTAATGTCCGGTAAGATCGGCGAAGCACAAGATCTGGTTAATCCCGTAACAGGGAGCAAAGAGAGAGTTACAGCTCTATATGCCGTTGCAGGCAAGAAAAAAGAGAAGGTAAGCGAGCTTGTGGCAGGTGACTTAGGCTGTACAGTAAAGCTCAGGAGCGTAAAGACCAACCAGACCCTCAACCAACCGGGGTATGAAGAGGTAGTTGAGCCCACAGTATTCCCGCCTTCAAGGTATCGCGCCGCTATAAAGGCGAAAGACGAGAAGGATGAGGAGAAGCTCGGCGAGGCTCTCAACCGTGCGGCAGCAGAGGATCCCACCTTGGTAGTGGAATACTCCAAAGAACTCAAACAGACCATACTCAACGGTCAGGGCGAGCAGCATATCAATATCCTGAAATGGCACCTCAACAATACCAACAAGATTGAGATTGACCTCTTTGCTCCGAAGATTCCCTATCGTGAGACCATCACGAAGGTTGCAAACGCCACATATCGTCACAGAAAACAGTCAGGTGGTGCCGGTCAATTCGGTGAAGTTACTCTACTGGTAGAGCCTATCGTAGAGGGAGTGGAGACTACCGCAAAGTTCAAGATTGACGGCAAAGAGCAGGTTCTCAATGTGAGAGCAAAAGAGGAGTTCGTGCTGGATTGGGGTGGAAAATGGGAGTTCTACAACTGCGTTGTAGGTGGCGCCATTGATGCCAACTTCATGCCTGCCATAAAGAAGGGTATTATCCAGAGACTGGAGGAGGGACCTCTTACAGGTTCTTATGCCCGTGATATCCGTGTATTCGTCTATGACGGAAAAATGCACCCGGTTGACTCCAAGGAGATCGCTTTCATCATAGCCGGCCGTAACGCTTTCAGAGAGGCCTTTAGAAATGCAGGTCCGAAGATTATGGAGCCTATCTATTTGGTGGAGGTAATGGTGCCGGGTGACTGTATGGGTGACGTTATGAGTGACATCCAGAACCGTCGCGGCATGATCGAGGGAATGAGCTCCAAGAAGGGCTTCCAGGTACTCCGCGCACGCGTTCCCCTTGCAGAACTCTACAGATACTCTACTACTTTAAGTTCACTTACTTCAGGCCGCGCTACTTTCACCCAGGAGCTTATCGAATATCAACAGGTACCTGCCGATGTTCAGGAAAAACTCCTCAAAGAATACGAAGCCGAGTCCAAAGAAGAAGATTAGTGATCAAAGCCGACCATATCAAAAAATCCTTCGGGACGCTTGTCGTCCTGAAGGATATTTGTTTTCGGGCAGATGCAGCCGAAGTTGTCAGTATTGTAGGGGCCAGCGGTGCCGGCAAATCTACTCTGCTGCACATTCTCGGAACACTTTCCAAACCCGACAGCGGGCAGGTGATTATAGACGGGACGGATGTTCTCTCTCTTTCCGACAAAGAACTGGCCCGCTTTCGCAACACCAGGGTCGGATTTGTATTTCAGGCACACCATCTGCTTCCGGAGTTTACGGCTATTGAAAATGTAATGATCCCGGCTCTGATTGCCGGCAAGAGTCGCAGAGAGGCCTCCTCAGGGGCTTTGGAACTGCTCAGCCAGCTCGGCCTCAGTGATAGAGTAAACCACAAGCCCTCCGAGCTCAGCGGAGGCGAGCAGCAGCGTGTGGCCATAGCCCGCGCTCTGGTCAATCGTCCGGCAGTCTTATTTGCCGACGAGCCCTCCGGTAATCTCGACAGCAAGAACAAAGATGAACTCCATCGTCTCTTCTTTGACCTAAGAGACAGGTATGGCATCACCATCATCATCGTCACTCATGACAAAGAGCTTGCTGCTCTCTCAGACAGAACCCTCGAGATGAAGGATGGGGAGTTTGTCAGATAACCGATGGGGGCTTTCAGATTTAAAAGATTTGCCCTTTCCAACGAGAGGTCGGCAATGAAGGTCAATACCGACGGCGTATTGCTCGCCGCATGGGTGAATCTTGAACAAACTCCCAGGGCCAATAAATCCCCTTTGAAAGTGCTGGATATCGGCACCGGAACAGGTGTAATAGCTCTGGTTATAACTCAGCGCCGTGAGGGGGATGCTCTTGTCACGGGGATCGACATTGACTCCGATTCGGTAGAGGAGGCGACAGAAAATTTTGCCAATTCCCCCTGGAGTGAAGTCCTGACAGCCCGTCAGATCTCCTTTCAGAAATTTGCCGCGCAATATGAGGCCGGGGCTTTCGATCTGATAATCTCCAATCCCCCCTATTTCATAGATTCACAAAAGGCCCCTTCCCACAGACGCAGTACGGCGCGACATAGCGACACTTTGGAGTATGACGATATCATCAACGGGGCTATCACTCTCCTTGCTCCGGAGGGGCGGCTCGCACTGATACTTCCCATGGAAGAGAGTCTTATTTTCGAGCGAATGGCAGAGTCGAAGGGTTTGGCTCTCACCCGTCTCTGTCTGGTGAGATCTCTGCCCGACACTCCGCCCAAAAGAGCTTTGATGGAGTTTTCCCTTCGGGACAAAGTATGCGGAAATGGGCTTCCGGCCGCGCCTGAGGAGTTGGTGATACAAACAAAAAGCGACTTTACTCAAGAGTATAAGTCGCTTACTTCTGAGTTTTATCTCAATTTTTAATGTTTCCCCTTATTGGTGACAGACCCGGAGTTCTCAGAATCCTGATGGTCGGAACTTTTGTTCCTGAATCCGCGGATCATCTTTATACGAAATTTCTCTTCCGCAACATAAAGTTTTGCCACTTTCTCCATAGGGAGCACCTTTTTAAATTCAGGGGCATATTTGACGAAAACCTCATCCTCAGCAGCTATACTGGCCACATAAGCATCAATCCTTTTCAGGATTTCGGTTTCGCTGAGTTTTTCTCCCGACTTATTTTTCAAAGCCTGAAGGGATTTCCTGCTTTGTACATGTGCCCTTTGGCACTCTTTGAGATATTTATTGTAGACCGGCCAGAATAGCTGTGCCTCTTCCGGCGTAAGGTCTATTTCAGATGTGAAAAAGGCAATTCTTTCATTATGCAACTTGTTGAATATCTCCTCTTGCCTGGATGAGGTCTCCTGCTTCTGAGGCTTTTCCTGAGCATATACGCCAAGACAAAACAGAACTGCCGTAATAGTCAAAATAAATCTTTTCATATCTTTTCTATTTTTCGTCATAATACAACTGTGCCAGCTCCATTGACGAGTACTGTGTTGCCAACCAACTGACTACCTCTTCCTCATCAAAATCCTGATCTTCTTCATAGAAATCATCGTACTCCAAATCCTCTTCAATCCAATTGATGAACTTGGTTTTAATCAACCCTTTTTCTACCATTTTTGCATAATGGGAGTCCTCGCCATTTGGAGATTTCCCAAGAGTACCGGTCAATCTCAACACACCGTATCCCATGCCGAATATCACTCCGAACGTACAGGCCAATAAAAGTGCCGGTTTAAGAATGCCGAACCTTCTTCTACTGCCTGAAGGAGTGACAACTTCCTCTGCCGCCTCGCCCTGAACAATGCCGGCCAAAGAAAGAATCCTCTCCTCGAGAGATTCCAAATAACCTTCGGGAGCCTTGAAAGGATTGCTCTTTAAGTGCGGATCATCAGTTATGTCATATTGCTCATTCATATAACTTTTAGACATTAAAAGAGGCAAAAGGTTTAATACCCCTCTTTTTTGAGATATTCTTGTACTTTGTTGAATGCGTGATGATAAGAGGCTTTTAACGCTCCTACGGAAATGCCCATTATTTCAGAGATGTCCTCATACTTTATCTCGTGGAAATAACGCATCACAAATACACTCTTCTGTTTCGGGGGAAGGGTGGCTATAGCCTTCTGAAGGGAAAGTTGGAGTTCGTCCCCATCAAAAAGCGGATCGGACTCTATAAATGAGGCCATGTCCATATCCGGATCACGCAGTGTAAAGGTGGCCCGGAGTTTTCGCCTCTTCAGAAATGTAAGGCTCTCATTTGTAGCTATGCGATAAAGCCAGGTGTAAAGCTTGGAATCCTCCCTGAATGCGGGAAGAGCATTCCATACTTTGATAAATGTCTCCTGCAGGATATCGTCTGCATCGTCGTGATCAGCCACCAGCTGTCTGATATGCCAGTAGAGGCGCTCACTGTACTTGCGCACAATGAAGGTAAAAGCGCGCTCGGCCTGACCGGATTTATACAATGCTATGATATCACTATCTTCCATCAATAATGGTTATACTACCACAATTCCTGCTATTTTACACCTATAATCTCTTTTACCGCAGCAACGATATGTGCAGTATCGAGCCCGTAGGCTGACATCAACTGGGCAGGCTTACCGCTCTGACCAAAACGGTCGTCGATAGCCACAAACCTCATAGGCACCGGATGTTCCCTTGCGAGAAGGCCGGCTACCGCCTCACCGAGTCCTCCTGCTATCAGATGCTCTTCCGCGCAGACGACTCTACCGCTCTTTACAGCTGAAGAGATTATTGCTTCGCGGTCCAGAGGTTTGATGGTGTGAATATTTAGGAGGTCTACGCTTATACCCTCTTTTTCGAGAATTTCAGCCGCCTGGATAGCCTCCCAGACGAGGTGTCCGGTGGCAATTACGGTAACGTCCGATCCCTCGTTGAGATGCAGAGCTTTCCCTATTTCGAAAACCTGATCTTCAGGAGTGAAGTTGGGTACTCCCGGACGTCCGAATCTAAGATAAACGGGGCCTTGCCAGGCTGCTGCGGCTATGGTGGCCGCCTTGGTCTGGTTGTAATCGCAAGGATTTATCACCACCATATTGGGAAGCATCCGCATAAGCCCCATATCTTCCAATATCTGATGAGTAGCTCCATCTTCTCCGAGAGTGATGCCGGCGTGAGAGGCAGCTATCTTTACGTTGGTTTCCGAGTAACAAACCGACTGACGGATCTGGTCATATACCCTGCCGGTGGCAAAATTGGCAAATGTGCCTGCAAAGGGGATGGCTCCGCCTATTGCAAGTCCTGCCGCCATTCCAATCATATTTGCCTCGGCAATGCCGCACTGGAAAAATCTTTCCGGATGTGCTTTTGCGAAGGCATCCATCTTGAGCGAACCGGTAAGGTCTGCGCAGAGCGCAACCACTTTCGGATTGATGGTGCCGAGATGTGACAGACCCGCCCCAAAACCTGAACGGGTATCTTTATTTCCTGTATTGATATATTTTTTCATACTCTCATTTTTAATAATCACCCAAAGTCTCTTCAAGCTGGGCAAGTCCCCGCTGACACTGCTCCTGAGAAGGGCTCTTGCCATGCCATTCGTGAGTACCTGCCATGAAATCGACTCCATGACCCATTTCGGTCTCGAAAAGAATCATTACCGGACGACCGGCGCCCAAAAGAGAGTTGGCCCTGTCGAATGCCTCAAAAATGGAGTTGAAGTCGTGACCGTCAGCCACTATGCACTCCCACCCGAAAGCATTCCACTTCAGAGTCAAGTCGCCGAGGCTCTGCACCTCTTCGGTGCTGCCGTCTATCTGCTGCTTATTCCAGTCGGTCATGGCAATCAGATTGTCCACCTTGTGGTGTACTGCCGCCGCCGCTGCCTCCCAGATCTGACCCTCTTGAGACTCTCCGTCGCCAATAAGAACAAATACTCTGCCATTGTCGCCCGCCAGGCGCTTTGCGAGGGCCGCTCCAATGGCTACCGACAGCCCTTGACCCAAAGAACCTGAAGCCTGATGCACTCCCGGAAGAGCGGCATCAATTGAGGGATGGCCCTGAAGCCTGCTGCCGTATGCCCTGAAGGTGCCCAGTTCTGAAACAGGGAAAAACCCTCTGCGAGCCAGCACGCTGTAAAAGAGAGGAGATATGTGGCCTATGGAGAGAAAGAAGAGATCATGACCGTTACCGGCCCTGGTCCAACCCTCGGGAGTCACATTCATCTCCTTGAAGTAGAGTGCCGTCAAAATGTCGGCACTGCTCATCGAACCTCCCGGGTGGCCGGAACCTGCTCCCGTAACCATCCTTAGGATGTCCCTTCTGACCTGAGATGCGATTTTTTGATAAGTATGAATGTCGTTCATAGTACGAAATGAAATTAAAAAACAAAGATAATCATTATCTTTGCGGTTTGGAAGAAGACAAGTATGAAACATATTAGGAATTTTTGCATCATTGCTCACATAGATCACGGGAAGAGTACTCTGGCTGACAGACTGCTCGAATTTACCAATACCATAGATCGCCGTGATATGGCGACACAGGTGCTGGATTCCATGGATTTGGAGAAAGAAAAGGGTATCACCATAAAGAGCCACGCCATCCAGATGGACTATGTGCATAAAGGGGAGAATTATACTCTCAATCTGATTGACACTCCGGGTCACGTAGATTTTTCATACGAGGTATCACGCGCCATCGCATCCTGTGAGGGAGCCCTCCTGGTGGTGGATGCCACACAGGGTATTCAGGCACAGACCATCTCCAATCTCTATCTCGCCATCGAACACGACCTTGAGATAATTCCCATCCTCAACAAAATAGACGTTGAGGCTGCAATGGTGGATATGGTCAGAGAACAGGTGACTGACCTTCTCGGCTGTAAGGATGAGGAGGTGTTGCTGGCTTCGGCGCGTATGGGATTGGGTATTGAGGCTATTTTGGAGGCTATCGTGGAGAAAATTCCGGCCCCCGAAGGCGATCCTGAAGCACCGCTACAAGCTCTGATTTTCGACTCTGTATTCAACTCCTTCAGAGGCATCATAGCCTATTTCAAGGTGGCAAACGGCATTATCCGTAAAGGCGACAAAGTCAAATTCGTCAATACGGGCAAGGAGTATGTCGCAGATGAAGTGGGAGTTCTAAAGATGAAATATCTCCCCAGAAATGAGATCGAATGCGGCTCGGTGGGATATATTATATCGGGAATAAAGACAGCTGCCGAAGTGAAAGTGGGAGATACCATTACACATGTTCATAATCCTTGCAAGAGGGCCATTGCCGGATTTGAAGATGTCAAGCCCATGCTCTATGCCGGTATGTTTCCCGTAAGTGCGGACGAATATGAAGATCTCCGCGCTTCGTTGGAAAAATTTCAGCTCAATGATGCTTCGCTGGTATTCGAGCCGGAAAGTTCGCTGGCGCTCGGATTTGGATTCCGTTGCGGATTTCTCGGAATGCTTCACATGGAGATAGTGCAGGAGAGGCTATTCCGCGAGTTTGATATGGATGTGATTACCACCGTTCCCAACGTTTCTTACAAGGTATACACGACCCAAGGGGAATGTATAGAGGTGCACAATCCTTCGGGACTTCCCCCCACGACCCTTATTCACCATATTGAAGAGCCATATATCCAGGCGCAGATTATCTCCAAGACGGAGTATTACGGTCCGATAATGAAGCTCTGCCTCGAAAAGAGAGGTACTCTCAAAAACCAGCACTATATCTCTTCCGACCGAATCGAGTTGACCTACGATATGCCGCTTTCGGAGATTGTTTTCGACTTTTACGATAAGCTCAAATCCATTTCGAAAGGTTACGCCTCATTTGACTACCATCTGACGGGATTTCGCGAAGCCAAACTGGTAAAACTCGACATTCTCCTCAACGGAGAACCGGCGGATGCGCTCTCCACTCTGATTCATCAGGACCATGCATATGATTTCGGCAGGAAAATCTGCGAAAGACTGAGGGAGCTGATCCCGCGTCAACAGTTTGATATTGCCATTCAGGCGGCCATAGGCTCCAAGATCATCGCCAGGGAGACGGTTCGTCAGTTGCGCAAGGACGTGACCGCCAAATGTTATGGAGGCGACATCTCCCGAAAACGCAAACTTCTGGAAAAGCAGAAGGCGGGTAAAAAGCGCATGCGTCAGATCGGCTCGGTTGAGGTACCCCAGAGTGCCTTTATGGCCGTTCTTAAGCTCGATTGAGAGATCAACTGTTAATGGCATCTACGGGATGTAGGGAAGCGGCATGCCGGGCGGGAGCGACACCGGAGATGATCCCTATTACAAGTGCTATTGCTATCCCTTTAAGAACATTGACCGGCGAGAGATATATCTGAAAAAGGGTATCCGGAATTAAAAGCGTGACAATCCAGACCAGCACTATGCCGGCCACTCCGCCGAGTGTGGACAATGTGGCCGCTTCAGCCAGAAACTGCATTGTAATGACCCTCTTTCTAGCTCCCAAAGCCTTTTTAATACCTATGATACGGGTGCGCTCCTCGACGGAAACATACATTATATTTGATATCCCAAATCCGCCGACAAGCAAGGAAAAAAGAGCCACCAGCCAGCCGACCCTGTTTACCATTCCAAACAGGGAGTGAAATTGTTCTGCAACAAAAGAGAGTTCGTTTAGGGCAAAATCATCTTCCTGAGCAGGGCGCAACCTACGGTATTGGCGCATCAGCATCCGCAATTCCGCCTTCAGTTCCTCTTTGGAAATCCCCTCCGGAGGCTCCTCTAAGGCCTGGTGTGATGAGGCTATGATGCGAGTTTTGAGAGTCGGAGAGGTGATATCCACAATCCGAAGAGCAAGTCGTATCGGGATCATTCTTACACAATCCACATCCGTCATGCTGACCAGATTATTTCCGGACGGGGCAAAGAGGCCTATCACTCTAAGCGGAGTGCCTCCCACCGTCATCATACGACCGACAGGATCCGTAATATCGGGAAAAAGCTTTTTTGCTACATCCGAGCCGATAATGGCAACAGCCGCTCCGCCCGACAGTTCTCCGGAAGTAAAACCGCGTCCGTAAAGGATATTCTCCTGTACCATCATCCTCCAGTCACCCTCTACTGCGACGAAGGCTCCTTCCTTATAACTTTCACGACCGGCCGCACACTCCATCTCGAATGAGGCCGAAAAGAGCATGCGACCTGCCGTAGTACTCTTTTCCTTCAGAAACAGATACTCCTGCCAGGTTATCTGCGGACGGCTCTCATATTGCCACCACTTCTGTCGTCCATCCTGATCGAAGTCAGGTTCGAGAGGCACCCTCTCTACCATTACCACATCGCTTCCGAATTTACGGAAACCTTCATTTACGCTCTCTTTTAGGGAATCCACCACGGTCAATACCGCCACAATCGAAAAAATGCCTATGCTTACACCCGCAAGTGAAAGGGTGGTCCTGAATTTATCCGCCAACAAATCTCTCATCACAAATCCTTCTACAATGCTCTTTTTATAGTCCTATTTTCTTTTTTAGCCTCCTTATGGTGTCGAATGCGTCCAAGGGAGACATTTTGTTGATATCAATATTTTGGAGCTCCTCCTTGATATCGAGCAACAGCGGGTCATCCAATTGGTATAGGGTGAGCTGAAGTCCCGTATCAGGAGTGGAGCGGTCGGATTTTTTGGTTTTTCGTGAAAAGGTTGCGGAGCCGACATCAATGCCGCTGCTGCGAGTGCCGATAGAGCTACCGTCGGAAGATGTCTCTTCCAGAGTGCCGGTAGAGCTACCGTCGGAAGGCGCCTCTGCGAGAGTTCCACCGGCAGCGCCTCCATCCCTCTCGAGCTCGGAAAGGCGTGCCTCGGCGCGTTTTACCACGTCATCCGGCATTCCCGCCAGACGGGCTACGTGAATGCCGAAACTATGGGCGACACCTCCTCTGCAGAGCTTGCGCAGAAAGATAATCTTACCTTCACTCTCCCTAACGGAGATATGATAGTTGAATACACGCTCGTGAAGCTCCTCAAGGTCGTTAAGCTCATGATAATGGGTGGCGAAGAGGGTCTTTGCCCTCTGGGTGCCGCCATGCAAATGCTCCACTATGGCCCAGGCGATGGACATCCCGTCATAAGTACTGGTACCTCGTCCTATCTCGTCGAGCAATACCAGCGACCTTGGGGAAAGATTATTCAAAATGGTGGCAGTCTCGAGCATTTCCACCATGAAGGTGGATTCTCCGCGGGCAATATTGTCAGAGGCTCCGACTCTGGTGAATATTTTATCCGTAATGCCCATTTTTACGCGATTTGCGGGGACGAACGACCCTATCTGGGCCATTACAACTATCAGCGCAGTTTGTCGCAGGAGAGCCGATTTTCCGGACATATTGGGGCCGGTTAGAATTATTATCTGCTGCGAGTCATTGTTAAGGTATAGATCGTTGGGTACATACTCCTCGCCGGGAGCCATACGGGTCTCTATCACGGGGTGGCGGCCTCCTTCAATCTCAATTTCCAACGAATCGTTCACCTGCGGGCGGCAGTATCGGTTGTCCAGCGCCAGCCGGGCAAAACCCGCGAGCACGTCCAGGCGGGAGACTACCGAAGCATTGCGCTGAATGAGGGCAACTTCGGCTTGTATGGAGGCAAGCAAAGCTCCATATATCTCACTCTCGAGAGCGAGAATCTTCTCCTCCGCCCCGAGTATCTTCTCTTCGTATTGTTTAAGTTCCGGAGTGATATAACGCTCCGCATTTACCAGCGTCTGCTTGCGGATCCAATCAGAGGGCACACGCTCTTTATGGGTATTTCTCACTTCGAGGAAATATCCGAAGACATTGTTGTAGCTGATACGGAGCGAAGGTATGCCGGTACGCTCCTTCTCCCGCTGCTGAATATCCAGCAATATCTCTTTGCTGTGGGAGAGCGCATCGTGCAACGAATCGAGCTCCTCCGAGACTCCTCTCGCTATCACGTCCCCCTTGCCTATTTGAGCGGCGGTATCGGGCAATATGCGGGTGGAAATGCTATTTGACAGCTCCCCGCAAGCATCCAGATGCTCTATGCAGGAGGAGAATACGGGATTGGAACTACCCTCAAGCAACTTTCTTATCTCCGCTATGGCATCCAGGCCTCGTGAGAGTTGAAGCGCTTCGCGTGGCAGCAGTTTGCCTGCGGAAGCCTTGGAGATGATCCTCTCCAGGTCGCCTATATCACCGATGCGGCTCCTCACCTTCTCCAGCATCTTTTCATCAGCCATAAAGGCTGAAATGGTATCATATCGCTGATTAAGTTCCGAAATATCTTTTACAGGCATTGCCAGCCACTCCCTGAGTCTGCGTGCGCCCATGGGCGAGCTGCATCTGTCGATAGTCTCCAGCAGCGACACTCCCTCTGCTCCGGCAATTGGGCTGAAGATCTCGAGGTTGCGGAATGTAAACTTGTCTATCCAGACAAAATTCCCTTCATCTATACGGGAAATTGAAGTCACGTGCCCCAACGAATGGTGATGGGTAATCTCCATGTAGAAGAGAATTGCACCTGCCGCTTCTATGGCGAGGGGCATGCCCTCTATGCCAAATCCTTTGAGCGAGCTTATGTTGAAATGGCTGCGGAGTTTTTTGTGGCACGACTCTAAGACGAAGGCCCACTCGTCGAGTGGGGAGATATAGGCGATATTGCCAAATCTTTTACGGAAACCGTCGCAATAGCTCCTCTCCACCAGGATCTCTTTCGGGGCGCTGCCCGAAAGAAGATTTTCCATATACTCAAGAGAGCCTTGGGCTACTTTGAAAGTGCCTGTGGAGATGTCGAGCAGGGCAATGCCTGCGCTCTTCCCTTCAAAAGAGAGTGCCGCCAGATAGTTGTGCTCATTTTGCTTTAGAATGGTATCATTGTAGGCCACTCCGGGAGTTACAAGTTCGGTAACGCCGCGTTTGACCAGTTTTTTGGTGAGCTTAGGATCCTCCAGCTGGTCGCAAACCGCCACTTTGTATCCAGCCTGTACCAGTTTTGGAAGATAACTGTCCAATGCATGATGAGGCACTCCCGCCAATTCGATATAACTTCCCTTGCCGCTTGCGCGCCTCGTCAAGACTATGCCGAGGACCTTACTCGCAATAACGGCATCCTCACCGAAAGTCTCATAGAAATCACCTACCCTGTAGAGGAGCAGAGAGTCAGGATATTGCGCCTTGATCTCATAAAACTGCTTTAGCAGCGGAGTAGCTGATTTCTTCTCTTTCATAGTCCACAAAAATACCAATTATCTCCGAAAAAATCCATCTTTATTTTCGAGATACTCTCATTTGTGACAATTTATCGAAAAGTGTTTCTCAAAAGCATTTACGATTTTCTGCCGTGAAATCGTATCTTTGTAAAAATAATTTAACAAAACCTATGATTATGAAGAAAATCACCCTATTTGCGCTGGTTGCGCTTCTGCTTACGGCTTGCGCCCCCAAATCCTACACGGAGTTTGAAAACGACCTTAACGCTTTCAGAGAGGAGGTGGGCAACGTCGGCCTCGGAGTAGCCGTGGTCAAAGAGAATAAGCTCATCTACGACAACTATTTCGGAGTTAAAAACCTCGAAACCGGAGAAAAGATAGATGCACAAACCATTTTCAGGATTGCCTCCATCTCCAAATCTTTTACCGCAACAGCCCTTATGCAGCTGGTTGAACAAGGGAAGGTGACCCTAGATACGGATGTAAGCGATCTGATGGGATTCCGGGTACGCAATCCGAAATATCCCGAAACGGTCATCACTCTCGATATGCTGCTCTCACACACCTCCAGCCTAAGTGACTCTTTAGGTTACTTTACTCTGGACGTGATCAATCCGGCAACCAACCCGGAGTTTGCCGGCTGTTACAACGATTATGAGCCGGGTAAAGGCTATCGTTACTGCAATCTCAACTTCAATATGGCCGGTACCATTCTGGAAAAGCTCTCGGGAGAACGCTTTGACCAATATGTTGTAAACCATATACTCAATCCCCTCGGACTTTACGGCGGCTACGACATCGATGCTCTCGACCCGACTCGCTTTGCCACCCTATACTCCTATAATTCGGAAAATGACAGCCTCGAAGCGCAGCCCAACGCGTATAAATCGAGGGCTGAGGAGATTGCCAATTACACCATGGGTTACACCACTCCGATATTCTCCCCTACCGGAGGAATGAAGATCTCCACCACCGATCTTGCAAAATATATGATGATGCACATGAATTACGGCCTCTACCCCGGAGCAGGAGAGCGCATCATATCGGAGGAGAGTTCGAAGAACATGCAAACTCCCCGCTCGGATGATGAGCATTACGGACTGGCCCTGTGGCGCAATAGTGATTATATACCTGAAGTGGAACTTGTAGGTCATACCGGCGGTGCCTATGGGCTCAGAAGCGCAATGTTCTTCCACCCTGAGGAGAAATATGGCTTCATCGTAATCAGCAGCGGTACCAAATCACCACAGGATACCATACTACAAGGCACGATAAAGATCATTTACGATCATTTCATCGCAAATGAGTAAACCCCCCGAGCAAACGAGAAAACCTGTTGTAAGGCCTAAAAAGGGGCTTGGACAGCACTTTCTTACTGATCAGACCATAGCGCGCAACATCGTCGGCGCTCTGAAGGGCGCCGGCGATGGCGATATGGATGGCTGCGATAATAGTTTTGATGCGCTTGAGATAGGTCCCGGGATGGGAGTGCTTACACAATATCTGCTTGCTCGAAGCGATCTGCGCCTGAAAGTGATAGAGATCGATGGCGAATCGGTAAGATATCTTCTGGAAAAATGGCCGCAACTCGGCCCCGTCCTTTACGAGGCAGACTTTCTGCAAACCAATCTTGCCAAACTGTTCAAGGGAAAGTTTTCGGTCATAGGTAATTTTCCCTACAATATCTCCTCACAGATATTCTTCAAAATCCTCGACCATAAGGAACAAATTCCCGAAGTGGTCTGTATGATACAGAAGGAGGTGGCCGAGCGTATCGCTGCCCCTCCCGGCTCTAAAACCTACGGTATCCTCTCCGTACTGCTTCAGGCCTGGTATGATATAGAGTACCTCTTCACTGTAGGAGAAGGGGCTTTTATTCCGCCTCCAAAGGTCAAATCGGCCGTCATCCGCCTCACCCGCAACAGCCGTACTAAGCTCGATTGCGACGAGAGAGTTTTCAAAATGGTGGTAAAGACCGCTTTCAATCAGCGCCGCAAAAAAATCAGCAACTCACTCAAGCCCCTTATTGAAGATCCCGTAAAGCAGGAGTGGGGATATGTCCGGAAGCTACAAGCTGATGAGCGCGTATTTGCAAATGCACGCCCCGAGCAACTTACGGTGGAACAATTCATCACACTCACGAAGGCATTGCAGCGTCAATAAGCATATCGCTCGGGCGGGATGTCCAAAGGGATATAAGCTAAACAGAAAAAGGCGACCGTTTGGTCGCCTTTTTAAGTTTTAGTAATGCTACTGGCTGATGATCAGACTAGAAGCGAATGCCGAGCTTCAATTGAGGATAAGCAAACGCTCTGATGTTGTGATTCATAGCAAAGTACGCATCTTGTCCCTGCACTTGCAAGTGTAATAGCGAGTACTGATAGAGGACGGGGGCTACTTCAAAGCTCAGGATAAGACCCGGAGCCAATGAGTAGCTAACTCCTGCCGTCAGTCCTCCGCCAAATCCAAATACCTGTGAGCCTCTGAGGGAAGCGCGGTGCATTGCGATATCGTCAAACTGCACTCCACTATCCGTGCTGGGCTGGTTCCAATTAGGGTTCAATCCGAGAGGATCATTAATTGCTGGAACCTGCGGACCATTTTGCGTAGTGCCGCCGAAGTTGGCGTCATCTTGTACGGTCTGTCCGGTATATGGATAATATGCTTCAATACGGGCCAACTTGAACTGTCCAATCACTCCGATGTATGGATTGATGCGCGGATTCTTCGTATTAAAATAGAAGTTTGATCCGATTTGTGTCATCAAACTGTGTGTAACAGCTCCCAGAATAGCTTTATGTGCATAAATGTCACCAACGCCTACCCGCACGTTAACCCTTGAAGGGTCAATGTGGTCAACGTTGAGGTTTCCATCATCGGTGAATGCACCTTCGATGAAATCCTTTCTAGGCTGCATGTTTACATTGTAAGCTCCCAGAATGTTGAGATCCCATCTGTCTGCGACGAAATATCTGGCCTGGAGGCCTACTATGTTAACAAGACTGTTTACGTTTAACGACCCAATGTTCAAGACGTAGGTTGATAGATCTGCCGAAATGTTGTCGTTTCCAAGTCCAAGGATCTCTTGATTACCGAGTCCAAGGATATTGAGACCCAATCCGATAGGGCTACCATCCGCACTTGGCAACAGATAATACAAGCCTTGGACATCATTGAAGAACTGTCCCTGGCCTAGAGTAAGATCTATTTGCCATTGTCCCTTTTGAGGAGCAAACATACACTCGCAACCCTCCTC
>Ga0255347_1003589_pt1 | contig 19978 bp, 15 predicted proteins | sample wastewater_treat_2_FD_192479 | JGI IMG/M metagenome (GOLD analysis project Ga0255347, IMG submission 192479) | Wastewater microbial communities from Lulu Island WWTP, Vancouver, Canada - plant24 | ecosystem: Engineered > WWTP > Wastewater > Unclassified | place: Canada: Vancouver, British...
TCTAATAATCAACATATCATCGCTTCTGCCTAATATTTTACCCATACGCACCGCTGTGCGTCCACACGCACATGTATCGTAATTCAACGAAGTTAAATCTTTGGTGCGATAACGCAACAATGGCATAGCCTCTTTGGTTAAATGTGTAAATACCAATTCGCCCTCAGTAGCTTGCGTTACAGGTTTTAAAGTCTTGGGATCTACAATTTCGGGATAAAATTGGTCTTCGCATAAATGCGTACCCGATTGATTTTGGCATTCGTACCCTACTCCAGGTCCGCATATTTCGCTCAATCCATAAATATCATAGGCTTTTATACCCAATTTTTCTTCTAATTCTTTACGCATGTTTTCTGTCCACGGTTCAGCACCAAACACGCCTATGCGTACCTTTAGGTCATCTTTAGAAATACCCATATCGGCTAGCTTATCGGCAATAAACAAGGCATACGATGGCGTACAACACAGTACGGTAGCTCCAAAATCTTGCATTATTTGCAACTGTTTTTGGGTATTTCCACTCGACATGGGGATTACAGATGCTCCAATATTTTCAGTACCATAATGAGCTCCCAAACCTCCTGTAAACAATCCATAACCATACGAAATCTGAAAAATATCTTGTTTGGTGGCACCAAAAGCGGTAAAACAACGAGAAACACACTCAGTCCATTGCGACACATCTTTGCGTGTGTACGCTACCACAGTAGGTTTACCTGTAGTACCCGAAGAGGCATGAATGCGTACTACCTCTGACATAGGTACTGCCATTAATCCAAAAGGATAATTATCACGTAAATCTTCTTTGGTGGTAAAAGGTAATTTCTGGATATCATCAATATCCTTAATATCAGAGGGTAAGATACCCAATTCTTGCATTTTTTTGCGATAAAAAGGTGTGTTGTGGTACACTCTTTCAACTGTTTCTTTTAAGCGAGCTGTTTGTAAATCTCTTAACTGCTCGCGACTCATACATTCAATGTGTTCGTTCCAGATCATATAGTATTAGATTAAAAGGCAAATATACGTATTAAATTTATTTTGACACAAAAAATTGAAACATTTTATTTCTTAATTGGTTTCTGAAAGATATTGATTATTTTTGTGATTAAATAATAAACGAAACGATATGAAAACAAATAAGCTTACACGTTCTGATGAGCGAATGATTGGTGGAGTATGCGGTGGAATAGCCGAGTATTTTGATTTGGATGTCAGTTTAATCCGTGTTGTATGGGCATTGGTAGCTCTAATAGGTGGCACAGGACTACTGGCTTACCTTATCGCTTGGCTCATAATTCCCAAAAAATAACCATTGGAATAGAAAACATGAAAGAATTGATTACAAAAACCATCGACCTGCAATCGGGTAATCCTGAAGAAAAACGCGAAGAAATACGTGCGTATTTTTTAAAAACATGGGCACTCGACGAACTGTTATATACACAATTGCGTGATGATAGTATTTTTTATCACAGAGGCGATCCTTTGCGGCATATTTTGCTTTTTTATTTGGGGCACACTGCTGTATTTTATATCAATAAGTTGTTTTTAGCAAAAATTATTCACCAACGAATTAATCCAGAGTTTGAATCATTATTTGCTATAGGTGTTGATGAAATGAGTTGGGACGACTTAAACGATAAAAACTATAATTGGCCCTCTGTAGATGCTGTAAGGGCATACCGCAACCAAGTAAAGGAATTACTAATTCATACCATCGATACCCTACCCATCTCGCTTCCTATTGATTGGGAACATCCTTTTTGGATTATTATGATGGGCATTGAACACGAACGCATTCACATCGAAACCTCATCGGTACTTATTCGTCAATTACCTTTGGAAGAGGTTGTTAGTGGACGATTTGGCAACACCTGCACCTTATCTGGCTCAGCACCAAGGAATGAAATGATACCTGTAAAAGGCGATACTGTAGTAATGGGCAAACCAAGCAACCATCACCTTTACGGTTGGGACAATGAATACGGACAACACAAAGAACTAGTAGCTGATTTTAGTGCTAGCAAATACTTGGTGTCAAATGCCGAATACCTTGGTTTTATTGAAGAAAATGGGTACAATACAGCGAACTACTGGACAGAAGAGGGTTGGAAATGGCGAACATATACACAAGCAGAAATGCCCCTGTTTTGGAGAAAGAAAGGCAATAAGTTTTGGCTACGTTTGGTAGCTGAAGAAATTGAAATGCCTTGGAACTGGCCCGTAGAAGTTAATTACCTCGAAGCCAAAGCTTTTTGCAACTGGAAAACACAGAAAGAAGGGAAAACTTATCGCTTGCCTACTGAAGCCGAATATGTGCAACTAACACGCGTATGTGCTGTACCCGACGAATTGGAATGGGAAACAGCTCCAGGTAATATCAATTTAGAGCATTTTACTTCAGCTTGTCCTGTTGATATGTTTGCCTTAGGTGAGTTTTACGATGTAATTGGCAATGTGTGGCAATGGACTGAAACGCCTATTACGGGCTATGCAGGGTTTAAGGTACACCCTATGTACGACGATTTTTCTACTCCAACTTTCGATGGGAAACATAATTTAATCAAAGGAGGTTCGTTTATATCTACTGGTAACGAAGCTACTCACCATGCTCGCTATGCGTTTAGACGCCATTTTTACCAGCATGCTGGCGTGCGTTTGGTACAATCTGAAACGCCATTAGTAATTCAACATGCTGAATACGAAACAGATAGCGAAATTGCAAATGAGTGCGAATCGCAATGGAATACCGAAGATGCAAGAAACTTTGATGTACAATTAGCCGTTTATATCAAAGAACAAATTAGCCATTTAGATACTAAAAAAGTGCTTGATATCAATACCAATACGGGCAGACTTCCGTTTTTGTTGGCACAATCTGTAGCAAAAATTACTGCCATTGATTTTTCGGCACGGTTTATACGTATGCCCATACAGTTGCAAGAAAACGGCTTTATGCGGTACATTGTAACAGACGAAAACGAGCTGGTGCACTACCGCGAAATTGTAATTGACAGCCATTTGCAAGAAATTGCCAAAGAAAAAATTGTGTTTTTGCAAGACAATGCCAACAACCTTAAACCTATTCACAGTGGATTTGATGTAATAATTGCCAACAATGTATTGGAAGAATTGAATAACCCTATCCAGTTTTTGCAAACCATTCATCAACGATTACATAAGCAAGGCATATTGATAGTGGCTTCAAGCTATAATTGGAAAAAAAATAACATACCTGCAGAAAATTGGTTGGGCGGCTACAAAAAAGATGGCGAACCTGTAACAGGACTGGATGCCATAAAAGAAAATCTGCAAAATACCTTTGTTCTGCTTGATAAACCCTTTGATTTGCAAAAAATTGCGTATATCTCTACAAGAGAATCAAGCGTTCAACGATGTGAAGTAAGTATATGGCAGAAAAAAAGCTAGTAAGTTTTATAAACAGTATATAAAGTAAATTAACTAAAATAATTGCGATTTTTAATCACTTTGCTATACCTTTGTTTTTAGAGTGAATGAAAGAAATTACTAATTTAACTGGAAACCATTATGGAAGAAGATATAATCATTTGCCATTGTAATGAGATTTACAAAAGCGAAATAGTAAAAGCGATTAAAGAAAAAGGCTTAACTACCGTAGATGAAGTGGGCGACGAAACCTCAGCAGGCACTATTTGCGGTCAGTGCCAAGACGATATCCAAGATATTTTGGATGAAATAAACAAGTAAAAAAACTATTCTACTAAAAATAGCCATCAAGTTTTGATGGCTATTTTGGTTTATAAAAGTTTATGTTTTCAATATTGACTTTTTTGGAGAGGTATTTTTGGATGAGACAGTCCAATTGAGTATTCTATATTTTCAGCACCACTGCACGGCAAATGCGACACATAAAAACAAAATAGCCTGATAATCAGATGATTAACAGGCTATTTAGCGGTATGGACGGGACTCGAACCCGCGACCCCCTGCGTGACAGGCAGGTATTCTAACCAGCTGAACTACCACACCGTGTGTTTCGCTCAATTGCGATGCAAAGATATGCTGATTTTTTATATTATACAAGTGTTGATGGTATTTTTTTGATAAAATCGACAAAAAATTACCCATATACCAATACAAAGTCAGTATGTTGCTGATAATAAAAGGAATACCGTGTTTCTTCAAGTAATTGTGCCTTTAACTCTAACACGCCTGATAAATGCGGAACAAACGGCACAAGCTCCATAGACTGGGAAAAATGTACCACCCCGTCGCCTATCTTTTTGTATGCAGCCTCTTTAGCTACCCAAGATAACAAGACAAATTCGGGGTACTGTTGAGCATGTACAAGCTCTGTTTTGTTCATAAAACGTTCTTTTACTTGATGTACCTTGGCAGAAATTGTTTCAATATCAATGCCTACTTCATGTTGATTGCTTATGGCAACTGCAACATACTCTTTTGTATGCGAAATACTAATAAAACGCGACGAACCAGATAAAATAGGTTTACCATTCGATAAATAGGCAATAGTGCTATCCCCTACTAGATGTTGCATTAATAAACGCACTGCCAAAAATTCGGACTTTCGTTTATTGCTAGATATCCTGTTAAGTTCGTTTGTATACACAGGATTGGGCAATAGCATCGAAAACAGCTCGTCAGCAGTTTCGGTTATATGCCAAATAGCTACATCTAGGCTAGGTGTGTGTATGGTATCAAGAATAGGCACTTTGGTCGAAATATTATTTCCATTGCATGGTTTCCATCATGCGTACTACATCTTCGCGAATGTAAGACAAAACGGGAGCAATAGAATCGTTATTGGGTCGGTTGTTAAAATAGACAGCACCTCTAAAATAATGGGTAGTACTATCAGTCAGAGTAAACTGCAAAGAAGAGGCTACATTGCCCTTAATTTCGTACAACACCCCATATACCTTTGCTTCGTCATTTTCAAAAACTTGCTGGGTAATGGCATCTGCTTTTACTGAATGTTTGTAGACAAAAGCTCTGGTATCTTCGGATATTTCATAAAAATTATCCTTTATTGGCAAATAACTACAATGAATTTTTGCATTATATGTAGGATATTCTATGTTCATCCACAATGGGTTATTTTTATGTGGACGAATGCGTGCAACATTGGTAGGATATTCAAACGTATAGGGCGTATTTGCTTGTGTATATGCATATTCCTTTTCCATTAGTGCTATCCGAAAATAGCCCATTGGCTTGGGAGTGTAGTTGGTACAAGCTACCATTACGATACTACATCCTACTGCTAGAATATGTTTTATATTACAATTCATCTTCTTGAATAGGTTCATGTATGGTTAATTTAATCGTTTTAATGCGTCTTTTGTCTGCCGATACAATTTCAAATTCGTAGTTATCATACAAAACAACATCTCCTACTTGCGGTATCTCCCCTTTTATTTCTAAGATTAAACCTGCCAAACTTTCTGGTTCACCTGCTATTTTTTCAAAATCCTTTTTTTCTATACCTTCAATTTTGTAAAAGTCCTCGAGTAGTATCTTTGCTTCAAACACAAATGTATTTGTATCTAGTTGAATATAAGAGCGTTCATTTTCATCATCATATTCATCGCTAATATCGCCTACTATTTCTTCTAAAATATCTTCGAGGGTAACAATACCTACAGTACCACCAAATTCATCTACAACTACGGCAATATGTGTTTTATTTTTCTGAAAATCTTCGAGTAATACATTGATATGTTTTGTAGTTGGAACAAAAAATGCAGGTCTTATGTGTTTTTGCCATTTAAACTCATCTCCCTTGTTGATATGAGCCAACATATCTTTGATAAACAAAATACCCTTAATATTGTCAATAGTTTCTGCATAAACAGGTAAACGCGAGTAACCTGACTCATTAATTATTCGAATAATATCAGTAAACGAATCTGTTATATCCACTGCTACTACATCTACCCTTGGCACAATAATACTCTCTACTTCTGTATTACTAAAACGTATAATTCCTTCTAGAATTTCTTTATCTTCTTCTAATTCGGATGAAGTAAGTTCGTATGCTTTAGATAAATCACTGGTTGACAATGTTTTGATTGATTTTTTTTTATCAAACAACTTCACATTGCTGGTAGATTTGACCAACAGCCATGAAAAAGGGTGTAATAGTTTAATTAATACACGCATAGTGGGTGCGGCAAATCGTGCAAAACGTAATGGATATTTTGCCGCATAAATTTTGGGCATATTCTCCCCAAATAACAATAGAATAAGTGTAATGAATACTGTTTCGACTAAGAAACCTAACCATATGGAATCCGAAAAATCAAACAACGAAAAAAGAATGCTAGTAGACAATACTATAATAGCAATATTTACCAAATTATTAGCAAGCAAAATAGTTGCCAATAAGCGATCTGAATTGCTTTTTAATTCTAAAATACACGTATCTTTTCGGTCGCTACTAGCTGTTAATTCTTCTATATCCTTTGGTAATAGAGAGAAAAATGCTACCTCAGAAGCAGATACAAAAGCCGAACACAATAATAAAACTAAGCAACATAAAATCGAGAAAAACAAGGAAACGTATGTACTATTAACATACAATTGCTCCATAAAAAGACGTATCGATTCAAAAATATCCAATGTATTACAATTTAAATAAAACACTACGTAATTAGTAAAACGGAAAAATACGAAGACAAAGATATAAACTTTTAAAGAAAATAGTGAAATGAAATGATGAAGAATGAATTTTTTAAGGGAATAATTTTTTGTAATAGCAGATGTTTGTTAAATTTGCACTCTTAAAATTATTTTAATACAAAAAAAATGAATATTTCTTACAATTGGCTCAAACAATACATCAACATCAATCTTCCTGTACATGAAGTATCTCACCTACTTACTTCTCTTGGTTTAGAAGTAGGCTCAGTGGAAGAAGTGGAAACAATAAAAGGAAGTTTAGAGGGATTGGTGGTAGGTGAAGTGATTGAGAGTAGCAAGCATCCTGATGCCGACCGTTTGCATGTAGCTCAAGTACGTATTCAACCTACTGAAGAACCAATACAAATTGTATGTGGAGCTCCTAATTGTCGTGCTGGCATAAAAGTAGTAGTAGCTACAGTAGGTACGAAACTGTATTCTGGAGAAGAAGTCTTTACCATTAAACGCTCTAAAATACGTGGAGTAGAATCAAATGGTATGTTGTGTGCCGAAGACGAAATTGGCATTGGCACTAGCCACGATGGCATTATTGAAATAGCTTCAAATATTGAAGTTGGAACGCCTGTTAAGGAACTTTACAATGTTGACACTGACACTATTTTTGAAGTAGATATTACTCCCAACCGTGTAGATGCAGCATCTCATATTGGTGTAGCACGCGATTTGGCTGCTGCTTTACGATTAAAAGACTCTACTATACAGTTGCAAAAACCCTCTGTAGAAAGTTTTGTTGTTGATAATAAGGAGTATACCATCAACGTAGAGGTAACAAACCCTACCCTTTGTCCACGCTATTGTGGGGTAACCATTAATAATATTCAAGTAAAAGAATCGCCCGAATGGCTCAAAAATAGACTACTAATGATTGGTATGCGACCCATAAACAATGTAGTGGATATTACAAACTTTGTGTTGCACGAAACAGGACAACCTTTGCACGCATTTGACGGAGATAAAATTACTGGAAATAAAGTTAGGGTTACTACCTTAGCAAATAACACCCCTTTTGTTACCCTCGATGAGGTAGAACGAAAATTATCCAACGAAGATTTGATGATTTGCAACGCCAACGAAGGCATGTGTATAGCAGGTATTTTCGGAGGATTAGACTCTGGAGTAAGCAATACTACAACTAAATTATTTTTAGAAAGTGCTTATTTTAATCCAGTAAGTATACGCAAAACAGCTCGTAGACATGGACTCAACACAGACTCTTCTTTTCGTTTTGAAAGAGGTTGCGACCCAAACAACACCTTATATGCACTAAAACGTGCCGCATTACTCATTAAAGAAGTAGCTGGTGGCGAAATTTCTTCTGATATTATTGATATATATCCCTCTCCTATTCAAGCGACAGAAGTAAAGCTTACATACGCCAAAATTAATTCATTAATAGGAAAAGTAATTGACAAAGAAATAATTAGAACAATATTAACTGGCTTAGAAATAGACATAGTTAACGAGAATAATGATGTACTTACGCTGTCTGTTCCTGCCTACAGAGTAGATGTACAACGTGATGTAGATGTGATTGAAGATATTTTGCGTGTATATGGTTACAACAATATTATTCCGTCTGACGAATTAAAATCGTCCATTACGTATTCTCAAAAACCTGATTCACATAAATTACAAAACACACTAGCAGAACAGCTTACAGGAGCTGGTTTTAACGAGATTTTAAATAATTCGCTTACAAAAATTGCTTATTACAAAGAACTAAACTCTTTTCCAGAAAATGAAGCAGTGAAAATACTAAATCCTTTAAGTGCTGATTTAAGTGTTTTGCGACAAACCTTGCTGTTTGGTGGTTTAGAAAGCATTACGTATAACAGTAACAGAAGAAATCCTAATTTGAAATTTTACGAATTTGGAAACTGCTACCACTACGATGATGCTAAAAAAAATAACGAAGAACCCCTAAAAGCATATTCAGAAGAATTGCATTTGGGCTTATGGATAACAGGAAACAAAACGAAACAAAGTTGGACAGATACTGAACGTAAAGTGAGTTTTTATGATTTAAAAGGGTATGTAGAAACAATATTGCAACGATTAGGCATTAAAAATGAATCTATTAGCGTTTCTGATTACAGCAATGACCTATTGCCTAATGCTCTCGAAATTGTAAGTAAAAATAAAATGCCATTGGTGGTAATCGGAAAGGTTTCTAATAAAGTGTTAAAACAATTTGACATTGACACAGATGTCTTTTATGCAGACTTTAATTGGGAAAATCTTCTGAAAGTTATCGTAAAACAAAAAGTTCGTTACCAAGAAATACCTAAGTTTCAAGAAGTGAAACGAGACCTTGCATTAGTACTCGACAAACATATTCGTTTTCAAGATATTGAGCAAATAGCATTTGCTACAGAGAAGAATTTGTTGAAGAAAGTGACTTTGTTTGATGTATATGAAGGAAAAAACATTGAACAAGGAAAAAAATCATATGCCATCAGTTTTGTGTTACAACACGACCAAAAAACATTAGAAGATTCTCAAATAGAAACTATTATGAAAAAAATTCTTCAAGCTTTAGAAACACAAACTGGAGCAAAATTACGTCAATAATTAACCTTATATAACAAATTACAACTCATGGGAAGAGCATTTGAATATAGAAAAGCTACAAAGCTGAAACGTTGGGGCAATATGGCTCGCGTTTTCACAAAATTAGGTAAACAAATTACGATTGCAGTAAAAGAAGGCGGTCCTGACCCAGATACAAATCCACGTCTGCGTGTGCTAGCCCAACAAGCTAAAAAAGAAAATATGCCCAAAGAAAACGTAGAAAGGGCTATAAAAAAAGCATCTTCCAAGGATGAAGCTGATTACAAAGAAATGGTATATGAAGGCTATGGACCAAATGGTATAGCTATTGTGGTAGAAACAGCAACAGACAACCCAACTCGCACCGTTGCGAACATACGTAGTTACTTCAATAAATTTGGAGGTTCGCTAGGAACTAGTGGGTCTTTACAATTTTTATTCGATCATAAATGTGTGTTTAAAATTGCTCCAAAACCAACAGTCTCATTAGAAGATTTGGAATTAGAATTAATAGATTTTGGTGTAGATGAGCTACTAGAAGACGAAGGAGAAATTATTTTATACGGCGAATTTCAATCGTATTCTAGCATACAAAAATACCTCGAAGAAAATGGATTTGAAATTCACAGTGCTGAATTTGAACGCATACCCAACGATATGAAAACACTTTCAGAAGAACAAAAAGCTCAGGTAAACAAACTACTTGATAAAATTGAAGATGATGATGATGTACAAAATGTATATCATAATATGGAGGAATAATCTAATCAAATAGTAGGGCTAAGCTAAGTAAGTTTAGCCTTTTTTTCTTATCTTACTATGCAAAATAGACCACAAACACCACACGAAGAACGATTGAATGGAATAAGCCATTTGGTTGGTATTATTTGGAGTATATGCATAATTCCATATTGCATGTATATTGCCTACGATGCCAATGATTTAATGCCATTCCTTTCTGTTGCAATTTTTGCAATTGGCATGTTAGCGGTATACACTTCATCTACGCTTTACCATATTACCACAGACCTTAAACGAAAAATGATACTTAAAAAATTTGACCATATAAGTATTTATTTTTTAATTGCTGGGACATACGCCCCATTCATAGCACATTTTGTACCAAAAAATACAGCAATTATTTTTTTGATTAGTATGTGGTCTATCGTGGCAATTGGTATTGTATATAAACTATTTTTTATTTTACGTTTTAAATGGTTTTCATTGTTTTTATACCTTGCTTTGGGCTGGATGATTGTATTTGTAGCTAAACCGCTACAAGAGAATATGCCTTTGTCAGTTTTCTTGTGGATTGTAATCGGAGGAATTTTTTATACTGCTGGGGTATACTTTTATGTAAAAAGTGCCAAACCGTATTTTCATAGTATTTGGCACCTTTTTGTATTAGCAGGTACAATAGCACATACAATTGGGGTATATGTTACACTTACCCATTCACTAATTTAAGTTTGGTTTGTTTTCGTAACATTTGATATAATCTTGTAAGACTTCTGGTAAAGCAATTGTATTTGTTTCAATTTCAACTATTTTTTGTTTTCCACTTTCAGTCAACGTGAACAGCATCTGACGCTTATCTTCTCTGCCAATTTTTCGTGCAATATACCCTTTATCTTCTGCCAGTTTAATCACTTTTGAACAATTAGAACAAGTAAGTTCAATGGATTCGGCTAGTTCCGTTGCTTTTAGTTCTTTATCAGATAAGCAACATAACAACATGCCCTCGTTTAATGAGATGCCATAAGCATTCAAAAAGCTACTTTCATACAACACCATCGCACGTTGCAAATCGCGTAAAGCACATAAAAATTTCATAGTAGTATATTAAATAAAAAGATTAATATTTGATTTATCGGCACGTTCCATATAGGTAGCCACACCACCAATATTTACTTCGTCTAGTAACTCTTCTCTTTTTACACCCATCACGTCCATCGACATTTGACAAGCAATAAACTCTACACCATTCTCCAAGGCTTGTTGACGTAAAGATTCCAAGGTATCAATACCACGTAATTTCATTATAAACCGCATCATATATTTCCCCATGCCAAACATACTCATTTTTGATAAATTGAGTTTTTGGGAGCTAGCAGGTAACATAAGTCCAAACATTTTACCAAAGATATCTTTTTTTACAGCAGGTTTCTTTGATTTTTTTATGGTATTTAATCCCCAAAAAGTAAAGAAAATGGATACTTTCTCTCCAGTTGCTGCAGCCCCATTGGCTAATACAAAAGCAGCTAAGGCTTTATCTAAATCATCACTAAATACAATAAGTGTTTTCCCTTTACCTGATGAAGATGGGGCACAACATTCTGTTGATTCGTTGGCAATAACACTATTTCCTTTTTCAATAATTACGGTATATTTCCCCTCTTTTGCTGATTGTGATACAAGGGTATTGCCAGTCATATTACACCAAGCTTGTGCATCTCGCGTAAAACCTGCATCGGTAGCAACCATTTCAATACGATCTCCTTCTACCAAATCATCCATTGATTTTTTCATCTTTAAGATTGGACCAGGACATTGTAATCCACAAGCATCTACAGCTAGGTATTTTTTAGCAGGTTTTGGTGTTTGTATATCTAAATCAAGCTCATACGCTCGCTTTTCGGGTTGAGATAATTCGCTCGGATTCACAATCTTACTGACAGCTGTTTCGTACGTTTTATAGCCTCCAGAAATATTATAAACTTGCTTATATCCTCGTTGAAGTAATATAGTAGTCGCTAAATACCCCCTTAATCCAATGGCACAAAAAACATAAATGGGTTTATCTTGAGGCAATTCGTCAAGGTGATTACGTAACACATCCAAGGGTATATTCACAGCTCCAGTTAAACTACCAAGTTGAAATTCATCTTCGGTACGCACATCTAGCAAAAAAATCTTACTGCTATCCATATCACGTACAGTTTGCCAATGTACTATAGGCATTTTTCCTGTTAATACGTTTTGAGCAGTATAGCCTGCAATGGCAATAGGATCTTTAGCCGAAGCAAAAGGTGGAGCGTATGCATGTTCTATTTTTTGTAAATCATATATAGTGCCTCCTTGTTTTATCAACAGAGCAATTTGGTCTAAGCGTTTGTCAACACCAACGTATCCAACTATCTGAGCTCCCAATAGTTTGCCTGTTTTAGGAGCAAAATTTAATTTTATAGACATGGGCATTGCTCCTGGATAATAACCAGCATTGGAACCCGAATGCGTAAATGAAGTTAAATAATCTACTTTTTGCAATGCTAAGCGGTTTTCATTCAAGCCAGTTGCGGCAACTGTTATATCAAATATTTTGGCAATTGAGGTACCAATAGCTCCTTCATACACCTCTTTGTTGCCAAACACCATGTTATCTGCCACTATTCTCCCTTGACGATTAGCTGGCACAGCTAAATAATTTAACCAAGATTGGTTCGTAATTGGATGAGGGGTTTCAATGGCATCTCCTACTGCATATACATCTTTAGCAGAAGTTTGCAAATACTCATCTACCCAAATACCTCCAGCTTCACCTAATTTTATTCCTGCCTGCTTTGCCAAAGTCGTTTCGGGTCTAACTCCTATTGACAAAATTACCATATCCGCATACAACACTTTTCCGCTCTTAAATTGCACATCAAGTCCATTTCCTTTTTTCTTAAAAGATAAAACTGTTTCTTGTAAATACAAATTTACTCCCTGTTGGTTTAAATGTTGATGCACCATAGCAGCCATTGCAAAATCGATAGGAGTCATTACTTGATTTGCCATTTCTACAATAGAAACCTCCGCACCAATATGATGCAAATTTTCAGCCATTTCTAAGCCTATAAAACCTGCTCCAATAACTACGGCTTTTTTTATTTCGTTCGACTGAATATAACTCTTAATCTTATCTGTATCAGCCACATTACGCAATGTAAATATGCCATCTAAATCAATACCTTGCATGGGTGGAACAAATGGATATGCTCCTGGAGATAAAAGCAACTTATCGTATGTTTCTGTGTACGTTTCATTTTTATTTGTTCGTACAGTAACCGTTTTGTTTGCTGTATCCACACCAATTACCTCAGAGCGAACACGTACATCTACGACAAAACGTTGACCAAAAGACGCTGGTGTCTGCAAAAACAACTTATCCCGATCATCAATTACTCCGCCAATATAATATGGCAATCCACAATTTGCATACGATATATCATTACCTTTTTCAAACAAGATAATTTCTGCATGTTCATCAATTCTTCTAATACGTGCTGCAGCAGTTGCTCCGCCTGCTACACCTCCTACAATTATGTGTTTCATTTAGCAAAGTTAGAATAAGTAAATATAATTTGACACAAAGATATACAATATTTTTTTATGTAATCTATTTCCATAAGAAAATAGTAATTTTACTACAAAAAAAACACCAACTTCTTTGTTGGTGTTTCATTACATATAAACATCAGATTTTATTCGAACGAACCCATTTTTAACATATTAATCTCCATTTGTGATAAAAATCGCCATTTACCTCGTGCCAATTTCTTTTTTGTTAACCCGCAAAAATAAACCCTGTCTAATTTTACAACTTTATATCCCAGCGATTCAAAAATGCGACGCACAATACGGTTTCTGCCAGAATGAATTTCTACACCTAATTCATCATTCATATCCTCTAAATAGTGTAACTCATCTACTTCAATAAGTCCATCTTCTAATACTAACCCAGCTTTAATTTTATCAAAATGTTCTCTAGTTAGTGCTTTATCTAAGCCTACGTGATAAATTTTCTTTTTGTTGTATTTAGGATGTGTTAATTTAGATGCTAAATCGCCATCATTTGTTAGCAACAAAACTCCTGTAGTATTTCTATCCAATCTTCCTACTGGATACACCCTATCATTGGTGGCACTTTTAACCAAATCGAGTACAGTTAATCTTTCTTGTGGATCATCAGAAGTGGTTACACAATTCTTCGGTTTATTTAGCAAGATGTATGTTTTCTTTTCTGGACGTATTAAATCGTTATGAAAATAGACTTTATCTTCGTAAGAAACTTTATATCCTAATTCAGTTATAATCACATCATTCACTCTTACAACACCTGCACTAATATATTCATCAGCTTCACGCCTTGAGCATACACCAGAGTTAGCCAAATAACGATTTAAACGAATTTTTCCATCATCAATTTTTGTTGGTTGTTTTTTAATCAACACACATTTTCGTTGAGGAGCTTTATCTGAATATGGTCTTGATTCACAGCTTGTTGAACTTGTTCGTTGTGATGAAAAACGTTTAGATGGTCTTTTAGTATCCTCTTTAGGTTTAACCAAGGATTTTCCAACTCTTTTTTTAGAATAAGAATCCGTTGTTTCATCAACGGAAGCATTGCTATAATTTTTAAACTTTGGGGCAAAACGATCAGGTTTTCGTTCTGCATTTCTATCCGCTTTTCTATCAGTATATTTTTTAGTGGAATTGGACGTTGTCGGTCTTTTTTTTTGTGTTCTCATGTTGTAGATTAGTAGCTTAGAGATTGTCTTCTAACATTTTAATTTTTTGAAGTAACAAATCTCTTTCTTGTTTTAATTTTTCAATGGTTGCTTCCATTTCTTGAATAAGTCCAGATGATTTTTTAGAAGTTGCATTTAAAAAACCAAAATTGTTTTCTCTTGTTTGAATATCAGCGTTAAGACGTTCATAAGCTCGCACCAATTTTTCGCGTTCACGATACAATCCAGCGGTAGATTTTTCTGTTTGTGAAGATAGTGATTGTTTAAACATACTCAACTTTCGTTCTGTAGCACCTACCTTCAAACGCGTAAATTGTGCATCTAAAGCTTCCTTGTAAGCATTATATATTTTGTCTTTTTCTTTAAAAGGCACATGACCAATTGTAGCGTATGTATCCATAAATGTTCTTACATCATCTATAGAAGTTCCTTTATATGCTTTAATCTCTTCTATTAAGGCTTTTTTAGCTTCAAGATTGTCATGCTCTTCGGTTTTCTTTCCTTTAAATTCTTTTTCTTTTTGTTCAAAAAAGTAATCACATGCTGCTAAAAAACGATTCCAAATATGATTTGATATTTTTTTAGGAACAGCTCCAATTGTTTTCCATTCTTGTTGCAAAAGCACTAACTCTTCGGTTGTTTTTTTCCAGTCTTTGCTATCCTTCAATGCTTCTGCCCTGGCACACAAGGCTTTCTTTTTTTCTAAATTATCTTGTAATACTGATTTTGATTCTTTATAGAATTCAGACTTTTTGACAAAAAAATCATCGCATAATGTTCTAAATTGTTCATATATTTTGGCATTATGCTTTTTAGGAGCAAATCCTATATGTTTCCATTCTTCTTGCAAAGCTAGCACTTGCTTAGTTCCCTCATCCCATTGCTTATAGCTAGAAAATTCACCCACCTGAATAGCTGAAACTTGGCTACATAAAGCTTGTTTAAGTGTTAAATTCTTTTCTTCTTCGTCTCTACGTTGTTGAAAATAAGAAGCGTGATTTTTGTTAATAGAATCCGATGCAGTTTTAAATCTTGTCCATATCTCTTCTCGTTTTTCATACGATACAGGTCCTAATTCTCTCCACTCTGCGTGCAATTGTTGCAAACGATTAAAAGCCTTATTTATATCCGCATCATTCAGTAATACTTCTGCTTGTTCGCACAATTCAGTTTTTGCTTCAAGATTTTTCTTAAAATCATAGTCGCGTAAATCATTACTGATTTTAACAAAATCATAAAATTGCTCCATCAACAATTGATATTTTTTAACCAAAGGTTTGTATTTTTCAGAAGCTATTGCACCAATAGAACGCCATTCTTGCTGTATTTCTTGCACCACTGGAAATGATTTACTTACATCATCTGTACTCTCAATCACCATTTGTAATCTTGCTAGTAACGATTCTTTTTTAATCAAACCATCCTCTTTGGATTGTTCTTGTTGCTGAATTTCTTGATTTCTCTTTTCCTTGTATGTAGCCAATAATTGCTTAAAACGTTCTTCCTCTACACCTATTTTAGGTTCAAAAATTAACCCTTCATCGATATGCTTTGCATCAAACGCTGCTTTTTCTTTAGCATTATTTATCGCTAGTTGTTTGTAAAACTCTGCTTTAATGCGAGTTATTTCATTTTTAGCGTTTGGCATTTTAATTGCCAATTCTAATGCTGTTAAAAGATCCTCCAAACTAACAAATGTGGACTCGTCGTGATTAGTATGTCCTACTGAAGTTGGCTCTCCTTCTGTTGATAGAGTAGTTATAGATACCTCCTTATCAGCAGGTTCAATGCTTTTTGATAAGGACTCTTCTGTTCCTTGTTGGTTGTCAAGTGTGTTCATAGCAAATATGGAACTAAATCAAAAAATAAAATTTACAATCGACAAAGATACAAGTTTTTTTTTAGAGACTTCATTTTTTCTGGACATAATCAATAAAAGCACAAAAAATTGGGTTATATATTTCAGTAATCATAAAAAAATGAGTAATATTGCAAGTTAATTTAGAAAAGACATAATAAAACACAATAGTAAAAATATGAAAGTATTAAAATTTGGAGGAACATCCGTAGGTTCCATTTCAAACATTTTTCAAATTAAAAATATCATCAATGCGATTGATGAGCCAGTTATCATTGTAGTTTCAGCAGTAGGAGGCATTACGGATAAGTTAATACATACAGCCAATAAAGCAGCGAATGGAAACAAAGAATACCTTGCTGATTTGCAAGAAATTATCAGCATACATCATCAAATTATTGAGGGAGTAGTTGAGGATAATGATAAAAACACAGTTTTAGCTACAGTCAATCACTTTTTTGACGAATTAGCAAATATTTATAAAGGAGTGTATTTAATCAAAGATTTATCTGTAAAAACTCAAAATGTAGTTGTTAGTTATGGAGAAAAAATCTCATCCTACTTTTTAAGTTTTGCTTTAAATGCTACCTTATATAATGCCTGCGATTTTATTAAAACGGAGACAATCTTGGGTAAAAGAGCTGTTGATTATACCACTACCAACAGATTGGTAAAAGAACTTTTCGTAAACCATCCAAACAGATGTATTGTTGGTGGATTTATTGCTTCGTGTAGCAAAACGAATGAAGTAACCAACTTAGGCAGAGACGGTTCTGACTATACTGCTGCAATTTTAGCAGCGGCTTTAGATGCTCGCAAATTAGAAATATGGACAGATGTAGATGGTTTTCTTACTGCCGACCCTAGATTAGTGCCAAATGCTTATACCATTTTGGAGATGAGTTATATCGAAGCTATGGAGTTGTCCAATTTTGGAGCTAAAGTAATATATCCTCCTACAATCTATCCTGTATATGCAAAAAACATACCTGTATATATTAAAAATACAAGCAATCCTGAAATAAAAGGCACAAAAATTACTAATAAGAAAAACTCTGGAGATAAAACTATAAAGGGTATTTCATCTATACAAGACACCTGCTTAATTACCATACAGGGTATGGGTATGGTTGGTGTATTGGGCATAAGTTCACGCACTTTTAAAACACTAGCGGATGCTGGAATTAATGTATTTTTGATATCACAAGCCTCGTCGGAGAACTCTACAACTTTTGCAGTAAAACATGAAGATGCAGATGCTGCTGTTGACGTATTAAAACGAGAATTTGAAAAAGAGATAGAAAAAGGTAGTATTGAAAAAATTGTTCCTGAAAAAAACTTAGCAACCATAGCTATTGTTGGTGAAAATATGAAACACAACACGGGTATAGCTGGCAAGCTATTCAACACCCTTGGTAGAAGTGGCATTAACATCATTGCGTGTGCTCAAGGTGCATCAGAAACAAATATTTCGTTTGTTGTGAGTATGGGTAATTTGAAAAAATCGCTCAATGTTATTCACGATGCATTCTTTTTATCTGATTATCAAGCTCTCAATATATTTTTAGTAGGAACAGGAACTGTGGGTGGTAGTTTACTCGAACAAATACACCAACAACAAAGTAAACTTTTAGAACAAAATAGTGTAAAACTAAATGTGATTGGAATAACTGATTTAAATGGTTCAATATTTGTTCCACAAGGAATTGATTTATCAAACTATATGGAACAGATTCATCAAAACGGAAAACAATTAAATCCTGAACAAGTATGCGATACCATCATTGAAATGAATATGTTTAATTCTGTTTTTGTTGATTGTACTGCTAGTCCACAAATTGCAAACCTATACGAAAAACTTCTTAATAATAACATCTCTGTTGTGGCTGCCAATAAAATCGCGGCATCATCCGACTATGATCATTATATGCACTTAAAATCTTTGGCTCGCAAAAAAGGAATTAAATACCTATTTGAAACCAATGTTGGTGCTGGATTACCCATTATTAACACTATCAACAATTTAATTAATAGTGGGGATAAAATATTAAAAATTGAGGCTGTACTTTCTGGCACATTAAATTTTATTTTCAATACTATAAGCGAAAAGATATCTTTCTCTCAATCTATCCAGATGGCAAAAGAGGCTCGCTATGCTGAACCTGATCCCCGCATTGATTTAAGCGGAAAAGATGTAATTCGTAAATTGGTAATCTTAGCTCGCGAGTCAGGCTATAAAATAGATCAAGATGATGTGGCAAAAAATTTGTTTGTTCCTGATTCGTATTTTCAGGGTTCAGTTGATGATTTTTGGAATACTATTGGCGAATTAGATGCTGAATTTGAAGAAAAGCGTAAAAAATTAGCTGCTCAAGACAAAAAATACCGCTTTGTAGCAAAAATGGATAATGGAAAATGCTCAGTAGGTTTGCAAGAAGTGGATGCACGACACCCATTTTACGATTTAGAAGGGAGCAACAATATCATTATGATACATACTGAACGTTATTTTGAATATCCAATGATCATTAAAGGATATGGTGCTGGTGCTAGTGTTACAGCAGCTGGCGTATTCGGGGATATTATTAGTATTGCTAATATTCGATAAGAAAAAACATCTCTAATGTTGGTTAATAGTAAAAAAAACTGGTGGATAATGGCATGTATACTGCTTCTTGCTAGTTGTACTGAGCCTACTCCACAAAACCCAACCAATAAGCTAGTATCAACAGATAGTGTGCAACAAAACTTATTACTTTTAAATCAAGCCTTTGTGGCTCTTGAACAACAAGAAATAAACGAATACATTGCTCAACATAGGTTAAACGTACATTTGTCAGAAAATGGCTACTGGTATCGTATAGATAAACGAGGTACAGGCAATACGCTTAAAGCCAATCAATTAGTAACTATTGAATATTACCTTGAACTACTTGATGGTACCCTTTGTTATTCTTCAGAAAAGAACGGTATAAAACAATTTAGGGTGGGTAAATTTGAAGTAGAAAAAGGATTAGATGATTTCATGTTATTACTCTCATTGGGAGCCGAAGCTACATGTATCATTCCTTCGTACTTAGCTCATGGTGTGGTTGGAGACAGAAATTGTATACCTCCTCGTACACCAATTATATATAGAATCAAAGTAATAAGTATTAAAGATAATTAATACTCAATCATAACACAATTTTTATGTGTACTTTTGCGTACGTTTATTTAAATATCATTTTATGAAGTTATACAACACACTTTTATTTTTCTCTATTAGCATAGTACTTGTTTTTACACAATGTACTTCGGAAGAAACATATGCACAAAAACTTAAAAAAGAACGCTTAAAATTTGCCGAATA
>Ga0255347_1003590_pt1 | contig 19974 bp, 16 predicted proteins | sample wastewater_treat_2_FD_192479 | JGI IMG/M metagenome (GOLD analysis project Ga0255347, IMG submission 192479) | Wastewater microbial communities from Lulu Island WWTP, Vancouver, Canada - plant24 | ecosystem: Engineered > WWTP > Wastewater > Unclassified | place: Canada: Vancouver, British...
GTTTCTCAAATGAAGCTTGCCGTGGTGAAAAAAATTGAAGAGTTTTTATCGGGCGGAGGATTTTTGTTTTCGATGTGTTCGGGAACGGATAGTTATGATATTGCCCTTGCTGCCGACGGACTCGATATTTGTGAAAAGATGTTCGATGGAGATGGTACTACTCCCGAATACAATAAGAAGCTTAATTTTAATAATACGTTAGCGTTTAAAGATTTTAAATTGTCGACTAATCCAATGGAGTATGAATTCTCGGATATCGACATGACGAATCAACGACGTATCCCGCGTAATGAAGATGTTTTTACTTTGTTCGATTTCTCAGCGAAGTGGGATGTTGTTCCTAGTATGTTATGCCAAAATCATGAGCGTGTAATTAAAGGCTTCATGGGACAAACAACTTCTTTCAATAAGAACTTAATCAAGTCGAATGTGCTGATTATGGGTGATAATAAAGCCGCTAATGAAGCACGTTATATTCATGGTGAATTTGGAAAAGGCACATGGACTTTTTACGGCGGACATGATCCTGAAGATTATCAGCATATGGTAGGAGATCCGCCAACCGATTTAGCTTTGCATCCGAATAGTCCGGGATACCGACTTATTCTGAATAATGTTTTGTTCCCAGCTGCAAAGAAGAAAAAGCAGAAAACATAAATTTAAATCGTATTTTTATTTTGTTGAATTATTTTATTCGATTGTTTAAAAAGATCGAGGGAATTACGCATAAACAGTACCGAATGCTTGCTTTTAGTAAGGGATAGAAGTATTTAAGTTTTCATTTCTCATTGTTAATATTTAATTGACCTTATTGCGTTTTAAGGTTGACTTGAATAGCTTTATCGCCTTAATTTTGCCTTTCGGCTGTGAGCTGATTGTTTTAATTATAATTTATACCATGAAAAAAAGTTTATTGATTGCCGCTGCTTGTACTTACCTCTTTTCGGGATGTGTAAGTCAAAAAAAGTATAAAGCCCAAGTAGCTAAGTATGATACCTTGAAAACGAATTACGATAAGGTTGATTTGATGTTGAGTGATTGTGCTTCTGAGAGAGAAAAACAAAGTAAAAAGATAACTTCTCTTGAAGAAGAATTGGCTTACGCAAAGAAAAGTGGTTCTGCAATGCTTCAACAGTTAAGCGATTTGTCAGTTATCAGTGCTACTCAGTCAGAAAGTATTAAAAAATCACTCGAGAATATTAATGCGAAGGAGGGATATATCCGCAATCTTCAGTCAGAACTTTCTCGTAAGGATTCGTTGAATATGGCCCTTGTGCTTAATTTGAAAGGTGCTCTTCAAGATGTGAACGATGATGATGTGAACATCAAAGTAGAAGGTAGCGCTGTGTTTATTTCTATTTCTGATAAGATGTTGTTCAGAAGCGGTAGCTATGATATTACTCCTCGTGCAAAAGATGTCTTAGGAAAGGTTGCTGCAGTTATTAAAGCTCAGCCCGATGTGCAGTTTATGGTGGAAGGTCATACCGATAACAAAGCTATCAGTACTGGTGCCATTCGCGACAACTGGGATCTTTCAGTTCTTCGTTCTGCTTCGGTTGTTCGTGTGCTCCAGAAACAATATGGCGTTGATCCTGCTCGTATGATTGCCGCAGGCCGTAGTGAATATGTTTCTGTGGCCTCTAATGCCACTTCTGAGGGCCGCTCAATGAATCGTCGTACCAGAATCGTAATATTGCCTCAACTTGATCAGTTCTTTAAACTGATGGAGCCTAAACAGGATTAATCCTAATATATTTTCGAATGACCCTGGAGTTTCGTTCAATGTCGTAGCCGACGTCGAATTGCTGACTTCAGGGTCATTTCATTATCTTTGTAGCCTTATCCCCATATTGTGAATCTTAAACCCGGAAAGAAAATATATTTTATCAGTGATTTTCACTTGGGTGTTCCCGATTATGAAAAGAGTCGTGAACGCGAGGATAAAATCGTGCGCTGGTTGAATTTTATCGAGCAGGATGTTCAAATTCTTTACTTGATGGGCGATGTTTTTGATTATTGGTTTGAGTATAAACATGCCGTTCCTAAAGGCTATATTCGTTTGTTGGGGAAATTGGCTCAGCTGGCCGATAACGGTGTGGAGATTCATTACTTTACAGGTAATCATGATATGTGGGTGTTCGATTACTTGCCAATGGAAATCGGGATGGAAATTCATCGTGGACCAATCACGAAGGAGTATAATGGCAAGAAGTTTTACTTAGGGCATGGCGACGGATTAGGTCCCGGCGATCATGGATATAAGTTTATCAAAAAAGTATTTGCAAATCCTTTGGCCCAATGGATGTTCGCGCGAATTCATCCGAATGCAGGAATTGGTATGATGAAGTATTTTTCTAAAACCAGCAGGATCGCTACCGGTAATTCCGATGAAATTTATTTGGGTGATGATAAAGAATGGTTGATCATCTTTTCAAAAGAGGTTTTGCAAAAAGAACATTTCGACTTTTTTATCTTCGGTCATCGTCATCTTCCTCTCGATAAACAACTCGGAAATAATAGCCGTTATATTAACCTTGGCGAATGGTTGAACCACCAAACGTATGCAATGTTTGATGGTTCTAATGTCCAGTTGTTGAGGTATTGATTTTTATCGCTCCGTAAGCATATTTCTAAGTTTCAAAGGATTCATTTTCGCTATGTCGAATTTGAAACGTATCATATCTCCGAATTTTAAATTGTTGGTTTTGTAATATTCTTCTAACGGCTTCGATTTAATGAATGGGAAATATACTTCAACAACATCTTTTGCTAAGTAAAACGAAACTCCCGCTTCGTAAATAAAGGAGGTGTTTTCATTGTATAAGTCTTTTAGTCGTGCATCAAGTCCTTCAGTCGTTCCAATGTCTGCAAAGAAGCGTAATGGCAACGGAATAGGGAAGTCTGCTGTTATATTTAATGAGGCAATCCATTGCTGGTTATTGGCTATCGGTGTGTAGATTTTAAATCCTCCTTGGTCGGTGTAAATTTGACGCGATAGCAAATCACTGCTTCTGTAATTTTCTGTTCGTCCAAAGTATAAATTATCATATGCATAGTCGCTAGTTCCAAAGCCCGCACTTCTATCACTCATGTTAAATCCGTATCCTTCGTATAATGCTTTTTTGTCTAACAAATAGCCTCCGAATATCCTAAAACTTACTCCTTTTTTAGGCATTTCGTATGATATTTTGTATTCTAAATCGAGAGCTATTTTATTGTAGCTTTTGTTGTTTTCAAATTTCAAACTTCCTTTCCAAGGGTCTATCGCGCGTTGATCTTTTATCGAATATGTTATTCTGTTGTATTGAAAATCATCGGAGCCAATATTTAGTTTTTCTGTCGGTGAATTATAACGGAATTTATTTTCTTGATTGATGTTGATCGAACTTATTTTTATATTTTGGTATATGCTACTCGTCGCTTTCTTCTGACGGATATTGAATGTTAAATAGGGTTCGAATTTTAAATAGTGAAATTGATCGGTCTCTTTGTCCTGATTATCGTTTGTGCTGTATTCGAAATCAGCATAGGCAAATCGCTGTCCATTAACTCCCAATGTAATCGAGGTAAATGGACCTTTGGATGTGTAAAATTTATAGTTTAAATTCCCCATTCCGGCAATTTCTCCGTCTTTAAACCCATACATCGGTGTGATTACAAATTCAAAGTTTCGTACCGGTAAAAAGATATTGTGTATTACCATACCTCCCATAAATCCATTGTAGTTATTCCATCCAATTGATGGAGCTAAGAATAACCTGTTTTTTGCAGGATATTGCACTTTAGCTAAGAAGTTTAAACTGATAGGTTCTATTTTCTTAAAAAGTCCTTTGGTCTTAACTGAATTATTGATTCTATTTACGTCGGGCATATTGTAATCGGGATCAATAACAATATGGTCGCAATCTTTGCATTGAATGCTGTCTTTGGTAATCTTTTGTGATGCGTCGATCCAATGTTGACTAACAATTTCTCCGTTTTTAATTCCAGCAATCGAAAATGGCGTTCTTAAATTTCCTCGATCTTTTATCGTTAACGCATAACCGTTAGTAGTCTTTTTGATTGATCTAATTCCGTAGTTTAGTTTTTTATTGCTTTGGATTAAGTCCACGAAAAACCAATCTAAATCTTTTCCTGTCGATTCTTCGAACGATCTATGCATGTCTTCGGGATACGGATGTTTGTAACACCATTTTACGAAGTAATCTTGCATTGCTTTATCGAATATGTTGTCGCCTAAATAGCTTCTTAGGTATTGAAATGCAAATCCTGTTTTGCGATAGACAATTGCTCCATAGTTGAGATCTATGTAATCTGGACCATTTCCTTCAATTGGTTGGTCAAAATGCGCCGATGCAGGAATGTTATATTCGAAGTCGTAGGTTTGTTTATAATCCAGTTTATCTAATCCGGTAAGCTTGCCAATCCATCCAAGTGCAGCTCCTAAGTCGTTTTCGTTTTTTCCTGCCGCAGGGGGATATTTTGTTAACCAGTAGCGCATCTCGTAGAAGGAGTTAATTCCTTCATCCATCCACGGATGTTCTCTTTCGTTTGTTCCAAATAGTCCATAGAACCAATTGTGACCTACTTCGTGTGCAATGGTTACTTCTAACGTTAATGCATCACCGCTAGTTCCTATGATAGTTACATTCGGATATTCCATTCCTCCTCCGGCTGCTATCGTGCCGTCAACTGCCGTACATTGGTTATAGGGATAGTCTCCAATCCATTTTGAATAGTATTCTAATGCGTCTTTTATGTATTCAGGTCCTCGCTTCCATAAGTCAGCTTCTTTATTGGTAAATAGCGACCATGTTGTTACGTGTTTCCCCGTTCTTGGCATGATGGCTTCGCCTTTCAAAACATTAAATCTTTTGTCTGCAAACCATCCAAAATCATGCACGTTTTCTTGATGAAATTTTAGCGTTTTCGTCTCTGATGTGGAAGGAGGAAAGCTCATGTCAGGCTTGAAGTCTTTCGTTCTTTCGGGGAAATTCATCGATGATGATGCTTGCGCTTTTGTATTCATCCATGCCAATTCTTTTTCTCCATCAACTAAATCGCCCGTAGCGCCTACCACATAATTAGAGGGAAGTGTAATGCTTACATCATAACTTCCGTATTCCGAATAAAATTCTCCTTGATCTAAATACGGAATTGCATGCCATCCTTTGTTGTCGTAAACTGCAGGCTTCGGATACCATTGAGTAATCGCATAGGCTTGTCCGATATGTCCTAGTCGTGAAAATTCAGCATTAGGGATTTTTACAAAAAAAGGAGTGGAAATAATTACTCTTTGTCCTGGATATAATGGTTTGCTTAAATCTATTTTGCAAATGTCAATATTATTCTTGTCGATTTGATAACGAAGCACTCTGCCGTCACTCTTGAAGTTTAATGAGTCAATAGACCCTCGTTCTTCCGGTTTGGCAAAAAACATCTTTGTATTTTTATGTTGCAATTGTTGTTTCGCCAAAGCACTTGTTCGGTCTTTATAGGCGTTGGGCCATAAATGAAAATAGAGGTATGTTAATGTATCGTTTGATCGATTTATATATTCTAATTCCATTGTCGCCGACAAGGTGTGACTTTTGTCGTTTAATGCGCAATCAATTTTATAATGTACTTCTTGTTGAAAATAGGGCTTACCTTGTGCGTTTACTATAGTGTTTGATGATAGTAATAGCAGCAATAGAATAATTCGATTTTTCATGCTGTGAAATTACAAAATCATAGCTTGTATGATAGTAGGAAAGCATAAAAAAAGCGGACCAATTTTTATCTCGATCCGCTGTGCAAGGGGCTTTGCAGGGAATTAATGTTTAATTATCGTCTTTTTGCTGAAGATTTTATTGCCTGAACTTATTTTTAACAGGTGCATTCCTTCCAGCCACATACTGCAGTCGATCGTCTTTTGATCGCCTTTTATTCTTTGTGTCAACCTGCCGTTGATGTCATATACATTGATTTCATCGATTTTTTGAGAACATGTAATATGCATGAGTGAATTTGCCGGTGTTGGTGATACATTGATGTTTTCTCCTCCTACAGCATACGATATTCCTGTAGTTGTTGTTATGCTTACATCATCTACTTGCATGCGAGTACCTAAGGTTGTAGTTCCCGTTGGTGTCGAATTGGATATTATAAACATAATTAATGCAGCGTTGCCCGGGGCAAAATAGTTAACCGGAATGTTTACTTGAGTATAGGTATTCACAGTTCCTCCAAGTGTAATTTCTCCTGTCCCAATTGTTGTAGTAAATTCATCTGTTACGTAAATTATCGCATAGGCCGAGTCATTACCCATGGGTTGATATTTGTAATAGAAACTCACAACATCCGGATTACCTAAATTGGTGAAATCGAGAGAAGGACTGTAAAATTGATTGGAGTCTTGCATTGCATCAACTCTTCCGGGATAACCTACTTGATTCGTAAAATCATAGGCATTGCGGAGCTCTAATGCGTAGTTGCCTGTATGGGCATCTGTAGTGGTTCCGTATAATTTGCCATCAAAAACTAGCGAGTCTAATGAGTTTCCATTGGAATCAATTTGAATTGCAAACAAAGTAAGTGCTCCCCAGTAGAGCGGAACGCTATCTACGCTTTGTAGTTCAAAGCCGGGATTGGGAGTAGGGACTTGTGCATTCGCTGAAAATCGAGCGATTAATATGATTAGAAGTAGTGTAATTTTTTTCATGTTCGAAGGTTTTGAGTGTCTGTGATGTTTTGCGGTTGGGCGCCATACCGCAAATATTGTTTTGGGTTAACTCTTCGCAAATGTATGTTTGAGAGCAGGTTAACGCAAGAAAAACAGGTAGACATCAGGTAGACAAACAACGGATCCGTGGGGCATTTCGGTCAATATTACGTGAAATACGGAGCATTTTAGAGATTCATTAAGAATTCGGTGAGGTTATCTTCGGTATTTAGCTGAAGTTTTTTCCTAAGGCGATAGCGAGCGGTTTTGACGCTGTCGGCTGAGATATTCATAATTCCGGCCATCTCTTTTATACTCATGTTCATTTTAATTAGCGCGCAAATCCTGAGGTCATTGGGCGTTATTTCGGGAAAGGCTTCTTTTAATCGGCTGAAAAAATTCTTATTCAGACTTTCAAAGTAGAGGTTGAAATCGTCCCATTCTTTTTCACGATGAAGTTCTCGGTTGATTAATTGGCGAGCTTCGGGCTGACTTTGTTGCTCAATTTTTTCGTTTAATTCTTGTAGCAATTCATTTTTTCGAAGCATCTGCAAGGCCAAGGCGCTAAGTTGACTTTCTTTGTGGTCGATGTCGTTTTGCAATTGCATTTCTTTGAGTCGCTTTTGCTCTTCTATTGCTTGCATCAATGCTTCTTTTGTTTGAAGCAATTGTTTATTGCGATTGTTGATTTTTCTTAAAAACTGAATTACTGCTACTGCAATAATCACAATGATGGCTATTCCTCCCCAAAGTAGAATATTTGTTAACTTAATAATTTCATTTTCTTTTTCTATGAGATGCAGTTTTCTGTCTTTTTCTGAGACATTAAATTGCATTTGCAACAGATCCAGTGCTTTCTGCTTTTCATAAGAAGCCATGCTTTCTTTTATGCTGATTTGTTGCTTCTCATATTTTAATGCTTCATCAAATTGCTTTCTGCTTTCTTTAATCTGAATTAGTTTGTCGAGTGTTTTTACTGAGAAAAATCCGTCGCTGAATTTTTGTGATAAAGCAAGTGCCGTCAAACAATAATTTTCGGCTGTTACGTCGTCATTATTAAAGGTGGTTTCCCATTCTGCTTTTTCAAGTAGAGTTAACACCATCGCTTGTCGGTTTTGACTAGTTTCTGCTATGCGATAAGCAGTATCGAGCAATGCTAAAGCTGCATTTTTATTCCTATTGCTTATTTCAATGCGTGCTACACTTAAATAGGATCCCGGTAAATAGGTCTCGAATTTGCTCTTAATATTTTCTTGTAATGCTAAGCGATGATAATAAACCGATGAGTCTGTTATCTTCAGGGCGTCATAGGCATTACCTAATGATCGATAAATTAAAATTAGTGTACCGGTGGAATCATTGCCATTTGGAAATCCGTTGATGGCTTCTTTACTTAAATTGATAGCTTCGCGGAATTTTCCTTGTCGCGACTGAATCGTACTGATTAGCTGCAAACATTTACTTCTTCCTTCTTGAGCGATATACGGATCGGTTACTTCAAATTGTTTGTACAGATCCATCGCGCGTAAAGCATATTCCATGCCTTGTGAAATACTGGAACCATAAGTACACATCCCAAGATGTAGCAATGCTTCCGCCTGACTAAAAACATCCTTTTCATGAAAGGCTATTTCATAGGCGTTCCCGTAATATTCAACGGCTTTTGCATCGCTATCGGTTTGAAGGGCTTTTAATCCTAGTGCTAAATATTTATCCGCTTGGCCCGCATTACAAAATGCAACCCATAAAGTGAATGAAAGACAGATAAGATATTTTCTCATATACATTATGATGATAAATATACTTATTTGACCTTTACAGAGGAAATTCTGAGGGAAATATTTTCACCAACGTGAATTCACGTTGATCTATTTGGATAGAAAATTTCGAAAACTAAGCGACAACTTTCTTATTGACAGATCGTTTTATTAGTTCAACGAATTCGTCGAAGAGGTATTCTGAGTCATGAGGACCCGGAGCAGCTTCAGGATGGTATTGCACTGAAAAAGCATCTTTCGATTTCACTCTGATTCCTTCAATACTCTGGTCATTCAAATTAATATGTGTTACTTCTACTTCTGTTGAATTATGCACGTCTTCAGGCATTACAGCAAATCCGTGGTTTTGAGAGGTGATTTCACATTTTCCTGTGATAATATTTTTTACAGGATGATTGATTCCTCTATGTCCATGGTGCATTTTGAAGGTGCGAATGCCACACGCTTCAGCTAACAGCTGATGTCCTAAGCAAATCCCGAAAACAGGAGTGGAGCTGTTTAGCATTTTCTTCACCGTAGCTACTGTATCAGGCATCGCTCCAGGGTCACCAGGACCATTCGATAACATATATCCGTCAGGTTGCCATGCTTGCATTTCTTCGAATGTTGTTGAGTACGGATAGACGCGAACGTTACATCCTCGCTCTGCTAGCAATCGAACGATATTTAATTTTACACCGGCATCTAATAAAGCTACTTTGTAGGTTCCGTCGGTATTGAAATCGTATACTTTAGAGGTTGATACTTGCGATGATAATTCTAATCCTTCCATCGATGGTACTGCAGCTAGTTGCTTTTGCAGTACTTCAATGTCTTGAACATCGGTACTGATGATTGCATTCATCGCACCTTTCTCGCGAATATGTCTCACGATAGCTCTGGTGTCGACATCAGTAATTACTACTAATTTCTTTTGCTCGAAAAATTCTTGAACCGACATGTCAGCGTCTTTTCTGGAAGGAATTTGGCTGAGATTTCTACAAATTAGTCCTGCAATTTTAATTCCGTCGGACTCCGATTCTGAATTTTTTATTCCATAATTTCCAATATGCACGTTCGCCATCACCATTAATTGTCCGGTGTACGATGGGTCAGTGAAAATTTCTTGGTATCCGGTCATCCCGGTGTTAAAACAAAGTTCTCCGGTGGCAACTCCTTTAAAACCGGCGGCTTTACCGTAAAAAACGGTTCCATCTTCAAGTAAAAGCAGGGCAGGGGCTTTAGCAGAGTATTTCATAGCGGGAAGGGGAAGATCAGTGCTGCAAAATTACTGAATTTTCGGCTTCTTTTTTTTGAATAATAATTTTTATTTGATGGTCGCTAAAATTGAATTAATAAATTGATAGTCATATTGTTATGTAATAATATTGCATTCGGCACACAAATTGATTTACCAACAGTTTGCACTTTTTTGTTGATAAGCATTCACGCAAGTATTTTTTTGATTTCTTGTTCGATTTTTATTTTCTGCCAAAATCGGCAGGAATTTCACCCCAAACTTCGGTTTCCCATTTTAAAATAGGGTTGTTGTATCGGTTGTTCGTTAGCCATCTTTCCGCTCGGTCGATGTATTCAAATAGTTTCCCGTTATGGCGTGTCGGTGCTAATTTAGTTCCGCACTTTTTCTTTTTTACCCACCCAATTGCAATTTTCGAATCGCTATAAATAATCTTCGTTGGTAAATTGTTTTGTTGAAGATAGGCAAGGGCATGCACTAATGCTAAAAACTCACCTATATTATTGGTGCCATCGGGATAAGGACCCATATGAAAAAGGTTTTCTTTGGTTTGTGTATCTACTCCTTGGTATTCCATTAATCCCGGATTCCCACTGCAAGCGGCATCTACACATATACTATCGCTGATAGGTCTTCCTACCATTAATTTACTTCCGGTTCTAACGGTAGGGCTATCCGAAGTTTTGCGGTAAAGATGTCGCGCGAAATGTTCTTTAAATGCTTTTTCGGCTTCTTCTTTTGTGGGATAGGATTTGTATTTGGCTTCCGGAAATCCATCAGTACTGCGCTTGCATTCATCCCACGTGTCGAATACTCCTTTCGTGCGACCTTCCCATACTGTGTAGAATTTCTTTTTGTTAGCCATTACTATTACTATTCCGTTTAATTATTGCACGAAGATAGTGTTTCCTTTTTTGTTTGGTCTTTTCTAGTACGATGTGTTCGTAAGTAAGAGGATGACTTTATGCTTCTAACATAGGATTGTACATCATTATTGCATTGTTTTCGGCTAATAATTCTTTCGATGTACTTCCGTCGTCATACATGGCTACTTTGTAAATTTTATTGTGTCGAGTATATCCTCCCCACCATTGTTGCGTAAAATGATGTTCTTCTTCTTTTATTTGATATTGAATTTTACTCGCTTCTTCTGATGTAATTTTTCCTCTTAAATAGGTGTCGTCTAACCATATTTCTATGCGAAAACTTTGTTCGCTTGTGTTTTCAATTTGCAGGTCGATATAGTTGTAGCTTAGCGTTGCTCCACATCCGAAGGGTATGCTACGGTTAATATCCGGAAATACATCATATCCATGTCGCCATCTTTCTTTAATCACTAGCGGAGTATGAATGCTCATCCAATATAGCAAATTGCCCAACTGACAAAGTCCGCCTCCAATACCTTTACCGGTTTTTCCGTTTTCTAATGTTAATCCTTCTAAATAGCCTTTGTTTTTTGTGGGACGACCAACTAAATTCCAGAGTGAAAATGTTTGTCCCGGATGAATTGTTACTCCGTTAATTTTTTCAGCTGCCAGTCGAAGGTTTGCAATTTTATTATGTTGCAAATACATATCTACATCCTTCAAGGGACGTAATAAAATGGATTGATGTTCGATGCAGAGATATTTGTAGTTTGTCGATTGCTCAACTTTAGCAAAGCAATGCGATTGTTTAATCCATTTTAGTTTTCTTAAAAGGATGAAATATTCTTTTCCGAGTAGCTTTCTAAAATATCCGCGATGTTGCGGCTTTTCTACCGGTGCAATTTTCATTGATTAGCTATTTACTGTTTGCTTCCTGATTTCTCCGATAGCGTTTCTTAAGAATGTTGGGATGACAGTATTTTGTGTGAGTTTAATTTTGTCATCGTCATTCAAATGCAAAACCATGTCATCAAATTTCTCTTGTCCGTGAATCTCGATAATTTGTTTGCTTTTTTCTTCGCGCATCAAGTAGTGCAACATACCTACCGGATCAGCTTCGGGATGAAATTGCGTTCCTATCATTTCATTGGTAAAGCGAATGCCCATCATAGCTCTTTCTAGCGGGACATGAGGTCGATCTTTTTCGATTGCTAAAATTTCTGCTCCGAATTTTTGTAGCTCATCATGGTTGGGTTGGATAACTTGCCAATCGCGACTATCAACTGCGTAAAATGGATCAGGTAAATTGCGGAAACAGGGTTCATCAATTCCGCCTTCCATACGATGAGTAGGGAAGATGCCGAAGGCTGTCGACTTGCGTTTTTTTAATTCTCCCAATCCTAAATGGCGACACATCAATTGAAAGGAATGACAAATTAGAAAAATATATTTTTTGTCGTTGCTCTCATGACGATTGTTCTCGAGCAACTCATCCATGAGCTTGAAATAATCAATTTCCCACTGAGCTCCCGGTTCTTCCAACGGACTTCCTGGACCACCACTGCTAATATAAATGTCGAATGAGGAATCTGGTATCTCTCCTTTGGAACGTACGTCGAATCTAGTCCACGTTAACTCTATTTCCGTTTGCTCTTGAGCCTGACGATCGAGAATGGAATAAATCCCTCTCATGCCTTCATTAGGCTCGTTATTGTATAAATCGAGTATCGCTACGCGGATTTGCTGCTTTTCCATTGAAGGGCAAAGTTCCGAAATTTTTTATGGTAATAGTGGTTCTTTATGGTAGAATCTTACAAACCGTAGTTAGTTTCGCTTACCATATAGTCAACTACGGCTTTTAAGTCGCCAGTACGAGCATAAACCTCTAATTGTCGATCGGCTCCTGTGCCTTGTTCCAGCATTTTCTCGATATAACGAAGTTCATGTCGGCTGCCTAAATCATCTACTACATCATCAACGAAGTCGAGTAGCTCGTAGATCAAGTCTTTGGTTGCAATTTCTTCTTGCTTGCCAAAGTCGATTAGTTTCCCTTCAATTCCGTAGCGCGCAGCTCTCCATTTATTCTCGTTAATTAATGCTCTGCTATAGTTTCTGAAACTTAAATTCGATTGCATCAATTTATAAATCTTCGCAACTACTGCTTGAATTAATGCAGCAATGGCGATAGTTTCATCTACTTTCATCGGCACATCGCAAATTCTGAATTCAATGGTTTCGAAGAATGGATGCAAGCGTAAATCCCACCAAATTTTCTTGCCGTTATCGATGCAGTTGGTTTTAATTAATAGGTTAACATAACTATCATATTCAGCAACGCTGGAGAAATAATCAGGAATACCAGTACGTGGGAATTTGTCAAATACTTTCGTGCGGTATGCTTTGAATCCGGTATTTCTTCCCAACCAAAATGGTGAGTTGGCTGATAGTGCAAAAATATGTGGCAAGAAATATCGTGCTTGGTTCATGAGTTGCAATCCGATCTCGCGATTAGGAATTCCAACATGCACATGCAATCCGAAGATCAAATTTCCACGTGCAGTGTCTTGCATCTTGTCAACTATCTCATGATACCTCGGGTGATCAGTAATTTCTTGGTCTTGCCATCTTGAAAAAGGATGCGTTCCGCCAGCAGCGAATAATAATCCTTGCTTGGCCGCAATCTCGCCAATTATTCTACGTAAATAAGTTACTTCTTTACGCGCTTCAATTACATCTTTACAAATGTTCGTTCCTACTTCCACCATACTCTGGTGCATTTCGGCTTTTACTTGTTCTTTCAGAATTACTTTTCCTCCTTCAACAATTTGATGCATATGACTTCGCAGCTCTCTTGTTTCAGGGTCTATGATTTGAAATTCTTCTTCTATTCCGAGGGTAAATAACGACATAAGTATTTTTTTTGAGTGAAAATTAACGGTTCTTGGTTTGTGAAAATAATAACTATTTTTTGTAGTTCCTAAATTCTGCAATAGATTTCAAAAAAAATGAGTAGCACAATTACTACTCATTTTTTCATATCAATTATTGATTAATGTTTTCGGAGGCAGCGAATCTCGGAATCGCATTTCCCGATGCCATGCCTAATGTGGCATTTTTCATGTAAGTTCCCCATGTGAGGTTATCGGCATTTTCTTTATGTGCTTTTGCTCTGCGGATACACATGTTAGCTGCTGATTCAATAACCCAATCAAAGTTTTCTTGTCCTACGCTGTTAAGATCAGCATCAGGTGCAGGATTACAGAAGTCAATTGCATAAGGAATTCCATCTCTCACCGCAAACTCTACAGTGTTAAAGTCGTATCCTAATGCTTCGCATAAGCGCATTGTGTAATCGTAAATTGTATCTAGTAATTTCTGATCGGCATTAAATTTATTATGTACATAACGCAAGTGATGAGGATTACGTGGTTCGTATTCCATAATGCGAATATCTTTTAATCCGATGCAATAAACTCTGAAATAGGAATCAAATTTGATCTCTTCTTGTAAGAGCATTACTAATTGTCCCGTAGTTTGATGCGACTGGAAAAATCCATCTTTCGTGTCTAACTGGAATACATTTTTCCATCCGCCTCCGGCATGTGGTTTCATGTAAACTGGGAATCCTGTATATTGAAACATCGTTTCCCAATCTAGTGGCATCGATAAATTTCTGAATGATGCTTCGCTAGTATCATCCGGCCATTGATTAGAAGGAAGTAAACATGTTTTAGGAACAGGAATTCCTAAGCGTGTAGCTAAACAGTTATTAAAAAACTTTTCATCGGCACTCCACCAAAAAGGATTGTTTAATACTGCTGTTCCGTTAAGTGCTGCATTTTTTAAATATGCACGATAGAAAGGAACATCTTGCGATATGCGGTCAAGGATTACATGATAATCGGTTGCTTCTCCTTGCATGCATTTGTCAATTTTTACTAATTCGGCAACAATGCCGGGTTCGTTTTTTTCGTTGATGCGTTGAATTAATGCATCCGGAAAACTGCGCTCCATTCCGTGGAGAATACCAATACGTTTCATGTGAATTCTGTTTGTAAATTATTGAGTAATCTTTCTTTTAATATTTTAAATTCATTTGTCCGAAGTAAGCAGGAAGCATTTCTCTCCATACCGGCCAATCGTGAACCGCATTTGGCCTAATATCGAGCCAAAACGGCATTCCTTTCTGACGCATGATGTCGGCCAGTCGGTTGTTCTGCGGTAGACAGAAATCTTGTTCTCCAACACCTAATATGATGCCCATTTTCCAGAGGTTATCGTCGTTTAGATTTCCGAGATAATCAACCGGATTATTATAGTAAACGTTTTCGTCGTAATACCCGTCTAAATGATTCGTTATATCGAAGGCTCCTCCCATGCTAAAAGCATTGCTCACGCGTGAGGGATGACGAAAGGCAAAATTGATGGCATGATATCCTCCGAAACTGCATCCCGCAACGGTTACTTTATGGTGACCTGTTTCTTCTGATGCTCTTGATACCACTTCATCAAGTATAAATCGATCGTAAATTACATGATTTCTGTTTCGCTCCGAGGGATGAATGGTATCGTTGTAGAAGGAGTGCTTATCCACACTATCGGGACAATAAATTTTCACTAACCCATTTTCTACGAACCAAGCTACCGAATCTATTAACAAGAAGTCTTTGTTTTGATGATAGCTCCCCATGCTAGTAGGGAAAATGATTACCGGAACGCCGGCATGCCCGAATACCAGCATTTCTGTTTCTCCGCCTAAAGTGGGCGAAAACCATTTTAAATGTTCTTCTTTCAATGTTTGCGGTTTGAGAGCACAAAATTAATGAAAAACTGGGGGCCCGCACTTAGATTCATTCATCACTTTTGGTGAATAATCAACATTCTATCATTGGTGTATTACCTCTGAAAATAGCTTTTTATGGGTCGCGAAATTGTTGATATTTCTGTCTTTTTATACTCTATGCCGAATTATGGCAGCATTTGACGAGGCTGATGATTAATCGAGTTAAAGCTCGCTTTGGGACTTTTGATAAAGTGGTTAATTACTTATTTTTTATTTGTGGTTTGCCATGATAAGGGATCGTATTTTTGTGAAATATATTTTGGTATGTATTCGAAAATTACTCTTGAAACAATAGCCACGCTAAAGAAGATTTGTGGCGATGATCAGGTCTTTACTGACCTCGAACAATTGTCGCATTATGGTCACGATGAAACAGAGGATTTACAGTTCAATCCTTCTGTCGTTGTTCGTCCGGCTGATGCTCTTCAGGTGGCGGCTATTATGCGCATCGCAAATGCCGGAAATTTTCCGGTGACACCTCGTGGTGCGGGAACAGGATTGAGCGGTGGTGCTTTGCCTGTTCATGGCGGAATATTATTGTCGACCGAACGTTTTAATAAAATCCTGGAAATCGACGAGCGTAACCTTCAGGCTACTGTTGAGCCCGGTGTAATTAATCAGGTTTTTCGTGATGCTGTTGAAGCTAAAGGTTTGTTTTATCCTCCCGATCCTGCCTCTAGAGGAAGCTGTTTTTTAGGTGGAAATCTGGCAGAGAATGCGGGTGGTCCTCGTGCAGTGAAGTATGGTACTACTAAAGATTATATTCTGAATTGTGAAGTGGTATTGCCGAGTGGTGAAATCATCTGGACTGGAGCTAATGTTTTGAAGAATTCTACAGGATATAATCTTACGCAGTTGCTGATCGGTAGTGAAGGGACTTTAGGGATTGTCACGAAAATTGTTTTCCGATTGATTCCCTTGCCGACCAAGAATTTAATTATGCTGGTTCCATTTTATTCTCCCGAAAAGGCTTGTGAAGCGGTGAGTGCTGTTTTCAGAGCAGGATTTACGCCTTCGGCGATGGAATTTATGGAGCGCGATGCAATCGATTATGTGATGCAATTTGTGGATGTTAAAATTCCTGTAAAGGATGAACATAAAGCGCATCTCTTAATTGAGGTCGATGGAAATGATATTGATGTTTTGTTTAAAGAATGTGAGCAGATTACCGAGTTGATGTATCAATTTGAGTGCGATGAGGTGATGTTTGCCGATACTGCCGAACAAAAGAATGAACTCTGGAAGATGCGTCGCGCAGCAGGCGAAGCGGTGAAATCTCATTCGGTGTATAAAGAAGAAGATACTGTTGTCCCTCGTGCTGAGCTGCCTCGTTTGTTGAAAGGAGTGAAGGAGATAGGAGCGAAATACGGATTCCGTTCAGTGTGTTACGGACATGCTGGCGATGGTAATCTCCATGTGAATATTATTAAGGATACCATGAGTGACGAAGATTGGAAAACTAAAGTTCCACTCGGGATTCGTGAAATCTTCCATCTCTGTGTTGAACTAAAAGGTACTATTAGCGGTGAACATGGAATCGGTTATGTTCAGAAAGGGTACATGGACATTGCCTTCAATGATACTCAGATAGAATTGCAAAAGGGAATTAAACGTTTATTCGATCCGAATAATATTCTTAATCCCGGAAAAATGTTTGTTTAAATATAATTATTTACTATATAATGAAAAAAGTTCTTTTGTTCCTTTTTCTTTTTGTTGCTTTGAATGCAAAGGCGCAAAAACATTGGTTCGTTTTGAATCCCGATTCAGCTTCGTTGGTTGCAGATGCTTCTAAAATTTCTGCTGCCTTTGTAGCGGATGTTAAAGTGGTGGATCCAAAGGTTGAAATCAATCAGTCTACAATCCTAAATACTTCTCCGTATTTGATTTACTGGGATGACTCATTGCATACGGTGAATATTCCGATGTGGTCGCAGGTGATTCCACCGCAACAGGAGTTCTTTTATAAATTGGCGGGTAGTCAAGAGAATGGAAAAAAGGTATTCGGATTGTTTTTCAATGGATTTTATTTGGTGCATGAACTTGGACATGCCATTGAATGGTCGGAACGAGCGAAGGGCAATAAAATGACGAGTTCAATTTATGAAAGCGAAGAGTTTGCTAACGAATTGGCGATTTTATATTGGAGAAAGAAAGGATACTCGAAGGAGTTGAAAGAGTGTTATGATAACGCAAAAGTCATGCTCGCTAAGCTTGAAAACCCTGTTCCTAAAGGAGAGGATATGTTGTCTTTTTTCTCGAAGAATTACGAGGAACTTACTCAGGACCCTTATAAATATGGGTTTTTTCAATTTGATCAATTTGTGCGCCTTTACGATGCTTCTGCAAAGGGTACATTTGAGGAGTTTCTTAAGACTAAATTGAAATAGTTCTTCCAAGATCCTGTCAGGTTAGTTTTTGTGAGCTGAAATTGTTGTTTTTTGTCATGGAAAAGTAAACCCTTTCTGTTTTTTATCGTACAAGTAATAATTAATCGCTTTAGGCGTTAATATTACAGTAGAATTGGTACATATTTTGACAAACAAGAAAAAGCAATTATCACTATTACATCGCCTGTTTAAGACGATGTGTTTTCTTTTTGTCGTTTTTTTTAGTTCAAATGTTGCTGCCCAAGAGATGTGGGGAGTTGCGAATAGCAACTACGCCGGACAAATGGGTATCGGATTAAATCCTGCGAGTATTGTTGGAGCTCCATACAAATGGGAATTGCATATTTTATCATTCGATGCATCGGTAATGAATAATTACATGTATTTGAAGAGAAATAGCCGACTAATTCGCAAGAGCTTTACAGGTGAAACAGTTGCTGAAGATAAAACTCCCGATCGTTATACAAAAACTGACAAATGGGCATATAGCTCCATGTTTTTAAAATACCCGGCGTTTATCTGGAATTCGAAAAAATTCTCGTTGGCATTTAATACTTCAACTCGTGTTGGGCTTAGTGCAAATAAAGTTCCGTATCACTTAGCGAAATTTATAAAAGAAGGTTTCGATTATGACCCGCAGCAACAATTGTTTTACTCTGGTGGTGGTACTTCTTTGGTGTTGATAAACTGGCAAGAATTTGCTTTTACCGGAGGTATGGTATTGCGCAATGAGTCGGATTGGTATGTAAGTGCTGCAGCAACATTAAAATATAACTATGGATTTAATTCCTTCTTCGTGAATATTAACGATATGGTTTATAATTCAACTGCAGATTCACTGTTGATTGTACAAAATCTTGATATGAATTATGGTCATGCAAGTGCCAATGATGGAGAGACTTCTCCCGGTAGTATTTTGAAAAAAAGAGGTAAGGGCTGGGGATTGAATTACGGAATGGAGTTTTTGAAAAATAGAAATGATAATTTTTACAATCCCTGTTCTAAAACTACCGATAAGCCTTATGATTATAAAATTGGCGTATCAATTATCGACTTAGGTTATATTAAATTCAATACCGATGCTCGTACTTTCAGTTTCGATAATGCTTCAACCGATTGGTTCGGAATTGATACTGTAAAGTTCGATGGTATCGGTAAAATTGATAGTTTGCTGGGTAAACAATTTTATGGGGTGTTTATGGGTGCCCGCGATAAGAGAGAATTTACACTTTATACACCGGCAGCTTTATCCGTTCAATTCGATTATCCTTTAGGTAATAATTTCTATGCTAATTTATCGGCGATACAACGTATTCCACTTGGTCAATTTTCTATTAAACGTGCAAATCAAATTGCTTTAACTCCTCGTTATGAAACAAAACGCTGGGAATTGTCGCTGCCCGTTTCGTTCTACGAGCAATTTAAGCCTCGTGTAGGCATCGGATTCCGTTATGGAGCATTTACGCTTGGGTCGGATATGATTAGTCCCCTTATAGGATTAACTGATAGTTATGGAGTTGATTTATATTTTGGAATTTCAATAAAAAATTGGGGTAATTGCGGCGGACAAAAACGTTCACGGAAACCCAATACCGAAAAATGTAAAGTCCCTAATCGATCATAAAAAAAGCCTTTAGCAATAAACTAAAGGCTTTTTATTTTTATAGAAATCTTCAAGTATTAATTGGCTGAAGATGGAGTTTCACAAACAGCTTTAAGTTTTTGTAATCCCGGAACGAAGTCTTTATCCATCATTTTTTTCATGTCGAATAACAATTGACTAACATTGAAAGGGTAGGGGTATTTTGAATCGAATCCCCAAGTGATTTGTACTCCGTCTTTACCTTGTAATAATTTGAAAAATGCAGTCGATTCTGTTTCGAAAGGCTCTTTGAATTTCATCAATGTTTGAACGTCGGTCATTGGTGTTAGTGATGTAATTGTTTGCGATCCTACTCCTACATCTTTATTTCCTTTCCAGCTCATCACCGATCCAACAGCCCCTGGAGTTCCGGCAAAGGTCTTAACCATATTCGGATCTTTTTTCTCCCATGGCGACCAGTTAGCATGGTTATTTAAATTACTTACTTGATCCCATACTTTTTCAATCGGTGCATTAATTGCAATGCTCGTTTCATAATGGAAATCTTTCGATAC
>Ga0255347_1003592_pt1 | contig 19967 bp, 22 predicted proteins | sample wastewater_treat_2_FD_192479 | JGI IMG/M metagenome (GOLD analysis project Ga0255347, IMG submission 192479) | Wastewater microbial communities from Lulu Island WWTP, Vancouver, Canada - plant24 | ecosystem: Engineered > WWTP > Wastewater > Unclassified | place: Canada: Vancouver, British...
ATTATGCGGATATTCTGAAAGAAACGCTTTTCATTAAAGGAATTGAGGTGATTAACCGCTCAAGATTCAGAGAAACCTCCTTTGACGGAATTGACACATTCAACGAAGACATTAATTGCTTTCAACCTGATGTTCTTCTTATACAATTCGGCGTTGACGATGCATTTCAGTCTGTTTACCGCTCTGAATTTCAGGAAAATATCGTACAGATGATCAGATTGGCACGGATACGTTTCAATCCAATCATCAACCTGGCAACTTCCCACACTTTTGATAATCCTCATGACATGGAAGCCGTTGATATTTTTTATCGGTCATTACGGATAGTGGCTTCAGACCTGGGTTGTGCATTAATTCCTGTACACCGTTACTGGGATCATTATAGAGAAGAACATAATCTTTGTAGTAATGATATGGTGCAATCAGATTCCCGGTATCCAAATGAAATGGGACACAAGGTCATGGCAGAAGTAATGATGACTTGGTTAGGCAACATCAGTGGCCAACCATCATAAAATGTATATTATGATATTACAGACAGCAAAATGTTAGAGCCTACGTGTATTTTTAGGTGGAGCGCTTGAAATGACCATCCATTTCATTCCCGTCAATAAACTCAGCTCTCACGCCCTCAAGGGAGTCATCGAAGAATTTATTTCCAGAAGCGGAACTGATTACGGGGCAATTGAAGCTGATTGGAATACAAAATTCAATCAGGTAAAGCAGAAACTCAAAACCGGAGAGGCGGTTCTTGTTTATGATGATGAAACGGAAACGACCGGTATATTTTTAGCTGATGATCCTGTTTTGAAGAAGCTTAATACTTAATATATTTTGAATCTAATATTCATCCTAATATTAATCAATTATCGAAGCAGGACAGCTGGTTGAAACAGGAATCAGATGAAGGGCTGCAACAGGGTTTGGTCTGGGTTTCATAATTAATTTTTACAAAGAAAATATCCAGAGACAGTCGCTGCTCCGGGTTGATCGGGCAGACTGGGCGACCACTTCTTTCTTTTTTATAAATAAAATAATAAAATAATATATATAAATAATATGGACAGGGACAGCGGCCCACCAAGCCCGCTCGGCCCTGTCCTGTCCCTGATTTGCCCAGATCAACCCGTTTCAGTATCAGACCTAACCCAAGCGGCGTTTCTATTTGCCCGCATTAATCTTTGACACTGCCGTTTTCATCGAAAATGCTTTCGTATCCACCATCCGGATCTTCAATGGACTCAGATAACTCAGATTGCGAAGATTTCAACTGATTTAAGATTTCAGTCGTCACCAATTTGACAGCTGATGGTGCTTTACCTTGAATCAAGTTACGATTGGTAAACCGATATTTCCTGCTACTATTCCTATCCCGGTAGTTCAGATTCATCTCGATTCCTTGTGCGGCCAGGAAAGTTGATACCCTCGTAAGCCTGCTCTTGAGAGAATTGACTGTTTTCGGCCACGCATCAGATTTCCTGATCTTCTCACTTATCCATTGCTGTGCTTCCATGAAATTGAATACTTCAGTCGCGGATAAAATCAGTTCACGATCTTCTTTCATCATGAAAGCTATAACAGCCACAACCGGATCGCCTTCCAATTGTGCATTCCCTATACTGTTGATGTTGCCGGCGTAAGCAGCCAGGAAATCTTCTGCCTTCCAGGGCAAGCCCGAGGCTGCTGCTGCAGAGAATCGCGTAAAATCAGCCATCCTCGGATATTCGATATTTTCAACGGATTTCTTGTTATTTAAGGCAGCGGCCACAGCATCAAGCACAGCGCCAAACAGGGTGGGCTTCAGCTGATTAAATTCCTCCCAGAATAATTCTTCAGGCATGCGCTCTGTAGGTTTCATGTGCTGAAGGTGTATTGCCACAGCCCGCTGCGCCATGTCACTTTCCGGTTTCAGATCATCGACGCTGGAGAGCATTACCGGACGCATGACCCGAAAAACCATTTCATCGTCGTCTGTGTAAAGCATTCTCGTTGCATACGTGCCTTCAGTTGCAATACTGCAGAGGATATCAGACATCCAGCGTGGACATCCTCCCATATTATCATATTCAAGCACCCACGTGTTTATTGCGTTAATAGCCAAGTCACGCCCAGTTGCGGGTATCAATCGATTGCTTGCCTTTGAAGGATCAATGAGGCTACGAAGCACCCGGACCATTGTGCTCTTGCCGCTGCCCTGGGCACCATCTAAAATCAGCATTGCATATGGTCCTCGTGGTGAAAACGATGAAACCAGCCAAGATGTAACCATAATAAAATCTTCGTCGTGCATTAGCGGTAGAAATCTCCTCAACGCTAAAACAGAACCGCCTTTAACTGGTATCGGCAACTCGCCCTGAGATTGTGATCTAACGAATTTCACTGGTGGGTTGGAGATCACTGACCAACCATTGTCGCTGATTTTGATTGTCTGGTAGGATTGGTCGCCAATATCGACGTATATGTCGTTCTCGAGTCCAGCGATCCTGATAAAAACAGGTTTGATTTCTCCATCATAAAGACAAAACGAAATCAGATGCTCGACCGCCGTTTCTATTGTTGTCCTATTTGCAATGTACTGAGTGACCTGGCTATTCAACCGCCTCAGGTAAGCCCTGAAGTCACCGGAGTTAACCTTGATCGTACGCTTCTTACCGTTAATATCAATGGTGGCAAATGGGCGATTCATTTCATCCCGGAAAAACTCGCCATTTTCCAGCGCTTTCTTAATCAGCGACTCTGCCTTCGAAATGTCGTCTTTCGCTTTTGCAGACTTTTTTTCAGATGTTTTGACAGAATTGCTTTCTTGAACATCAGAATAATTTGTATTCAACGGATCTTTATTGGGTTCTTCTTGTTTCAAAAAAGGATTTATTTTCATTTTTCCTCGCTTTCTTTTGAGTGCTAATCGCACGATTATTTTAATTTGTTGAAGGAAATAAATAGGGCGACCAGCGGCATTGATCTTTCAATTCAATCCTACCTCTGCCGTGGCGTATGAGGAGGCACAACCACTGCGCCGCCCTTTTTAGATTAATTTACCGCTGGGAATTACTGATTTGCGAAATAAATAATAAGCTTCTTATTGTTTCTTGCCGCACTTGAAATGGTAATTAAATGCGACAAGATACTAATAACGAATAAAATTAGCAGAATGCCTTGTTTAGCAATTCAATTGCAACATCAGGTTTTTCATCTTTCAAATGTTCAAGCATCGATAAGAAATTATAAATTTGTTTGATTTCATTTTTTCTTCCGCTATGTTCCATTAGAAAATTCCTCAAAGAGAGCGCTGTTGCAGAATTAGCATAGCATTCGCGCATGCTTTCTTCGATCACCCAGTAATTATGTCTTCTCAAAAAGCCGCTTCTTTCTGCATATGGCATGTTTTTTATTATTGTGAAGGTTTTGTTTTTGCACCATGGACATCTGCATATATTGACAACACTCTCGTCAATTGAATATTTATCGAGCAGTCGGACTGTTCGCAGATCGACTGGCCAGTAGTATTGGCTTAATTCTGCGTCGGACCGCCAGAGTGTGCAGTCGAGACTAACGCAGTCAAAATAATTTCGGGCGAAATATGCGGCGATTGCAATGACTCTAAATGTAAAAGTGCCGAGGATATGAACCATTCGGCAACCCGCTTGGTGTAGTTTAAGCATGAATACCGCAATTTCAAATGGTGAATGATTGCGTACTGGGATAGAAAATCCATCACATTGTGTGTCGCCAAAGTCATCCAGAAAACGATTTAATTGATCGAGAGAATAACATTGAACCGGAATTAACAACTCAATTTCAGGACAATATATCTTTCTTAATCTTGATGTCTCCTTTGCCCATCGTAAATTAAAGCCATGATGGTCCAGAAATTTAATTTCTTTTGCAGCAGGAGTTGCATTTTCAATTTTTGGTATTGGATTGTCTAAACTTATCATAATATTTGGAGCAAATATTTTTGCAGCAGTAATCAAATGGCGTGGGGTAAGATTTAAAAAACCATTCATCATAACAGGTAGATCGGGATCAAAAGTAACAGTCTCACCTTTCACAAGTGCTTGATGAAGCTCGAAGCCGCCTGAATCTTGGAATAAAATTCTTGGTCGTGCCCTATCAATTAGCGATTTTACTTCTATTATTGATGTTGCTTTGTCTATTGCCTGTGGAACGTTATAAAGAATCGAATCAACCTGGTCCGCGGGGAGTGTTCCAACACCAGCACCGGAACAGACACTTACAAATTCACCCATTTTCAACCTCCAAAGTTATTTTAAGATTTTTAAATATGGTGAGCCCCCGGTAAATCTGGGGGCCACCGGAAATACTTATCCACTCGTTAACAGCCGCAACATTTTTGCACTGATCTTCATGGCCTCAGTCTTAACATCAGTAAGAGCAACATCAGCCAGAAGATTGCCAAGTTCTTCATGAATTATTTTAAGTTCAGCACGTAGAGTTTGATTTTTGTCACCATCAGATGCGTTTTCTTCATCTTTTTCAATTTTCGGAAATTTAACATCCTGCTCATCATCTTCAACCGACTTCAGGCGCTCAAATTTATTTTTTTCAAATTCTCCTGCGATTTCTTTTTCAATTTGAGAAGAAATTATGGCAACTTCATTTTCGACAAAGTTCATTTCATCGCTGGTTAGGAGAGTGAAGCTGGGAATGGGCTTATCAAGTTTAAAATCCATAAACGCACGCTTGATGCTATCGCTAACAACAATTGTCGCATAATCCGTAATGTCAATTTGTTCGTCTTCCGAAACTTCTTCCAGCGATCTTAATGCCTCATTTTTATTTTTTCTTATTTTTTCAAAGAATATCTTTCCCGCGTTTTCTTCTATTAAGTATCGAAATAGATCGTCAGAGATATTTTTCGAGTCACTTAGATAATTCAAAATTGTCTGGCGCGTTTTTCCAAATTCATCAACCAAGACCGCATCAATGAAGTCATCCTCTTTCAAAATTTCAAATGCTTCTCCGCGCCGCGCGCCACCATGTTGAACATGCCCAGTATTGCGTCCTGAGTCTTCATAACCTTCAAAAATAGTTTTAGATGCCAGCAAAATTTCAGCATAGGGAATCGGGTCTCCCTCAGGTTTTATTCGAATCCCGGTCGCTTTCACAGCAAGCACACGATCGGATAATTCTGCAGTAATGTGCTTAACCAGGCAGCGGATGGTATGATCTCCGGCAGCGAAAGCAGCTGCAATCAGATCTTGTCTATAAATGCATTGATAATTTTTACCATCTGTTAGCACAATCGGATACGGCTTTGTTCCTGTATTTAGGAACTTAACTTTATTGAATATTTCAATTTGATTGACTTCAATGTCGTTGAAAACTTCATAATGTACCTGATACGGATTTTTCAAATCATCCCGAGGAAAGTTGAAATTTTCAATCTCTTGTTTAAGACAATTAATGGGGTCCGACAAATCTATCGGGACATTCATTTCTTTTTTCAAGTTTCCCCGAGGAAAGTTGAAATTTTTGGACTCTTGATTAGTATCATTTGTTTGTTCCATTTCTACATTATGACCTCCTTTGTATACATATTAGTATATGAATTTTTGTTGATGATGATTGATAATACATATGACCTCCTGAAATTTGTTCTTATCAATACTATTTCTATATATCTGAAATGAATATCAAAAAATGCTCTTAAGTGCTTGATATGACACTAAATACGATTATGACGAGGACGGGTCATTCTCAAGCATTTGGACAGATTCCCTGGGTAATGGCCCTATCTGGAGAGGGGACCGGGAAATGATTTGCAAACTTATATACTGGTAAATATATAGTTCTACTGTTGTTGACCGCCAGCGTAGATATGCTTAAGCTGATAGGTGATGTATTTTGTTGTTTAACATAGTGCCATGGTGTTGCTGATGTTGTATGTATCTATTGTTGTAATCACAAAGGTTGATAAAATTATCTCAACATAACTCACCTTGCATTTGTTTTATAATCAATGCTCGACAGATAGAAATCAACCTCATGCTCTGATTCATTAGTTACATATAGAAGACCAGTGCATGTAATCCTGAAAGCCGCTTGCATTCGTGCATACACACGTCCTTGCATAACGGAACATATTAGAAAAATAAAAAGTTTCTTCTTTTCTTTTCCACTTCAGACGCAACCGGCGCCGCTGTTTTCGCAGCGGCTGCCGGCACGTCTTCTTCTTCATTCAACACTTCCCGACAGCATCTCCTCCAGAAACGGTGAGCGCTTTACTGGCCTTCCTGCATAGGTTGCAGAATACGTCAGATAAAGCTGCCTCATCGCCCTCGATATGCCGACAAAAGCAATTCGTCTCTCTTCTTCCATGTCTCCATTCTTATGCGGTAATAAGCCTTCCATAAGACCGGTGACAAATACGACTGGAAACTCCAGTCCCTTGGCTTTGTGAATGGTCATTAATGATACGCCATTCTTGTTATTGGATGTCTCATCTCTGAAACTACCTGTATAATTCAACAGCGACTTAATGTCACTGTAGCGTGTGGCGGCAAGCTGAAGCTGATTGATATTGGCGATTTTCTCATCGTCAGGAGACGGAATATCATCATCCGTAATGAAACGATCATATTCCAGGGCTTCCCGGAGAATGCCGATCATCTCTGCCGGTTCCAGTTGAGATTTATCCCGGATCAGCGGATCGATAATCTCGATAAACTGTTTGATGTATTTCCGCAGATACGGGACTTCAATCTTCATCGTCTTCAGCGCCTGATAAAGATGTTTGTCTTTAGATACAGCCTGCTCTTCCAGAACCGTTATAAAGCTCCTGCCGATATAGCGGTTGGGCACATTGATAATCTTTTTTAATGCGTCGTCCCCTTCTTCCGAGTCAGGATCATTAATGAATCTCAAATACTCCAATAATGTTTTCACTTCAAAGCGACTATAGAAGCTCATGCCGTTTTCCACATGATAAGGAATCTTATACTTGGAAAACGATTCCTCAATGATTCTACTCTGGCAGTTGGCCCTGTATAATACGGCGATGTCCGAATACCTGTAATCCCTGTTTTCCAGAAGGTCTTTTATTTCATTGACAATCTGTAAAGATTCATCCTCTTCATTGACACCGGCAAGAGCTATGACGCTATCTCCGTTAGTGTTATCTGTCCTTAGCGTCTTTTCGATCTTCCGTGTGTTATGAGCAATTAATTTCTGACAGACATCCAGGATTTCCGGTGTGCTTCTGTAATTCATATCCAGAATATACTGCCGGGAGTTCTTGAACATCTCCTGAAAGTTCAGAATATTGCTGACAGAAGCGCCGGTGAAGGCATAGATGCTCTGCCAGTCATCCCCGCAGACCCAGAAAGAACTGTTTCCATTCCTGCCCGAGACCAATAGTCTCAATATGCCCATCTGAGCCGGATTCGTATCCTGGAACTCATCCACGAGTATGTGGCTGTATTGCTCCTGATACTTTTTCCTGACGTCCTGATTCTCTTTCAACAATTTGTATGTCTCCGTAAGTAAATCATTCAAGTCCATCTGAAGATTCCGCTTCTTGACTTCTTCATAAGCCATGTAAATATGGCCTATCTTCATCATCATCAGGTCGCCGGCATGGATTTCCTTAAAGTCCTGCCAGGTGATCAGATTGTTTTTGGCCAGTCCAATCTCCCGGACAATCATCCCGGATGGGATTTTGCCGAGATGCTCCTTTTTCGCCAGCTTCTTGATCAAGGTTAACTGGTCTTTCTCCGTGATGATTTCAAAGGTTCTGCCTTCAGACTTCAATAAGCTGTAACAGAAAGCGTGAATCGTCTGTAACTGCACTTTTGATGTCATGTTTTTCAATATCGGTTTGAGTCGATCCTTCATGGCCGCAGCGGCATTTCTGGTAAAGGTTAATCCTAAAATATTCTCAGGCGCCACGCCATGTTTACGGATCAGATTACCGATTCTGTGTGTCATCGTCAGCGTCTTTCCACTACCAGGAATTGCTAGAACAGATGCCACTCCATTGGTAAAGCTCGCCGCTCTTCTTTGTTGTTCGTTCAATTGAGGTCTTTTCTCCATTACCTCCTCCAATATTCTTTTTTTAATTATCTGATTATTTTAAGTTGTTTCTGAACATCTTGATGTCTTACGCCGCTTCCTCCCGGTGCCAGTCGTTGCATGCTATCCTGTAGAAACATTCGGTGCATTTCCAACTGGTGTCATTGGGAATGAACACGCCCTTGGATATTCCTTTCCAGACCGCTTGAATCTTCTTTACCGCTTTTAATTCGTCCCATGTGTCCCGGGCCGTATAGTATCTCTTAAACTGGGGCGTTCTGGTCTTAATGAGGACGTCCAACTTCATGATGATATTTCTATCCCCATAGCCGTTGAATCTGCTTGCCAGATGATACAGGGTCAGCTGCGGGTTTTTCGCGACATCCGACTCAGAATATGATCTTGCCGCTGTCTTAAAATCCGTAATGATAATGTTTCCCTGATTGTCTTCTTCAACCAAATCCATAACGCCGACAATGGGGATGGGCAGTTGATCCATGTTGAATCTGAACGGTTCTTCAATGGCCAGGACCGTATTCTCATCCGAAAAGTTTTCATGATACGTTTTCAATAAGGATTTTCCCTGTTCCAGAAGACTTTGAAAACTGTTTTCCGATTTGTATTTGATTTCGTCATTATTTAATGCCCGGATTGTCCAGTGGTAGATAAACCTTTCCTGCAACTGTTCGAGATTTAATATTACTCCCGTCATTCTTTCCTGGTGGAAATCGGCAAGAGCTTGGTGGATGCAGCTTCCAAAGGTCATATTATCAGAGATAAATTCCGGCTTCAGTTTGTCGATTCTGGAAAACCGGTAACTTAAGCTGCATTCCATGTATTCAGCAATAGATGATGCGCTTAGGTGAGGCCCTTTTCTGTATTCAGATAGAGTCATTTTAATAATCTCCTTTTGATAGAGCGGCGAGGTCTGGATATGGATGAATGCTAGTATCTCAGACCCCGCCAATGTTTGTTCAAATGATGAGTCGTTTACGCAGCTTGTTGAAGATGCGTGATAAAACGCTTGGCTTCATCCGCGTTAATCTCCGTGTAGGACTTATGAAACCTGTCCGTGAAGATCGTTACAAGCTGCTGTCCGTTGATTCCTCTTCGTTCCGCGAGCTTTTCAATGGCCTTAATCTGCGCCTCGGAAGGTTTAGCTTCAGCTTTCGCAGCCTGGGGATTTGATACTTTCGTATTCTGCGCCCCAGGGGGTTTAGTTCTAGAATCTCCAGCTTTTCCTGCTGTTTCAGATGCAGGAGCCGCTTCCTTTTTCGCCGGTTCCGCTTTCTTATTTCTTCCGTCATCCGTTGCTCCTTTTTGAAGCTCCTGTTTCGGCGGAGCCTGATGGGTTGATACATTGGTTTGAGGTTCACTTTTGGCATCCCGGCGAGTTTTTGTTCTTGTCCTGCCGGAATCTTCCGCAACATCATTGAGATCGCCAAGCTCTTCCAGTGCCGTCATGCCCACATTGGTCATGTCCCTTAAAGCTCTGGCTTTCGCCCGGGTGCTGGCCATCCGGATCAGATGTTTGGCCACTTTCGAGTTGCAGTTTGCGGGATTGGCATCTCCATAGTCAATATAGGGGCCGGCTTCCGCTGTTTTGATCGTCGCTTTGCACACAGCGGTATGATCATTGTCCTTGCCCGGATATTGCAGCAGTTCCACTTCGATGCCGATCAGATGGTTCTGATGGGCAAGGTCTAAAAGACCTGAGTAAAGGGCAAAATCCTTGCCGTCGATGCTTTTAATGAATCTTTCATCGAGTCTGGGCTTTTGTCTGGAAAGATCAAGAGACCGGATATTGCCGTTGCCATGGACGACCGCCAGGATGTGTTTACACAGAAAGGTCGGGTCTTTGGCGTTCCTGGAGGTAAAATCCCCGCATGAACAGGATTTACTTCCGTTTCCGACATTGACCCGGTAGCAAATCTTCCCTTCGGCGCTCTCCACGTAGTAGTCGCCGTCCATAACCTGGAATGCTCTGAGCTTGATTGATTTGTCGTTTCTCTGAGCTATATCGTTTGTTGTCATAATGACCTCCTATCAGAACGGTATCCCGTCGCTGTCATGTTGAGCTGTGATATCCGCTTCGTGACCTTCAGTGTCCGCTTCCTTGTTGAAGCCTCTGCCATCGGTCTTGATGAACTCGATCTGGTTGACGATCATGCGATAACCTGATTTGGGGTTGCCGTGCTCGTCATTCCACTTCTGCTGGTCGAGTACGCCGTTTACAGCGACTCTGGCGCCCTTGTGCAGGCACTTCTGGGAAAGTTCCGCCAGCTTGTTGTAGCAGACGCTCTTGATCCATGAGGTTTTGTCTTTCCCCGAGCGAAATGCCAGGGGAAAGGACGATATGGAAACGCCGTCCGGCGTGTAAAACTCTTTTGGGTCTTCTCCGAGATTTCCTGTCAAGATGACTTGGTTCATTTGTAATTCCTCCTTAAATTGTTGTTGTGAGTTGAAATTAATTAATTGTTATAGAACTTTTCTGTGAGCTGCTGGATCTTCAGGACAGGCACGTTCTTCATGTCGCCTTTGAACCAATCGCTCCAGTCTCTGGCCCAGTCCGGACGGTAATCATCCGGCGCAATCCTGCTTTTTCTTTCATGGCCGATAACTTTCTCTTTGCAGAGAAGCACCGGGCAATAGTTGCAGACGGCGTTGTAGCCATAGATAGCGATGTCATTGATGAAGGTGCAGTTGTCCGGACATTGATCCGGGATTTGATACTTTTGGGCGATAATCATTTGACCTCCTTTCTTTCTATATTTGATGTTGATGGAAACGGGAGAGGAACAGAGTGGCAGCGAAGCTGTAGCCTGCCTCTAATACCCTGCGCCTCTCCCGGGTGAAGCTTGTTTGCGGCAAATATTCAGATGCCATATCCATCAGCTCATGCTTTTAAGTTTCCCAATTTTGAAAGTTGAGTCGGACAGGTCCTTCAATGTCAGAAGCATCGGGCATGCTTTTGGTGAAGCGACAAGACAGCTCATGCCGGGTGTGAAATCCCAACGGAATGCTTTCTCTTGTATTGAGTTGTCCGATGATTTAACTGTGATGTTTCCGATGAGCTGATAAGGTTTAAATCTGATTCTTCAGACTTCCGATCTTTGATACTTGCTTATGCGAACATTCTTAAGCTGCCAGAGCCAGACGGATTTTCCTCTTGGGAAGATCCTCGATGGAATCCTTAATGGCATTGTTGAGAGTGGTCATGGCGGTCTTGATACGTTCTTTCATCTGGGCATTGTAATTCAGCCCATAGGGAGAGATTCCGCTAATGGTGTCCCGGGCAAGGGTGGCCAGTTCTGTCAACTTCTGGTCATCGAAGATGTTTCTGGTGGTCAAATCCGTAAGGAATTCTTGGAGCTTATGAAACATGGAACTCTTGATGGTCTTGGGCTGACTGCTGTCCTTGCTTAGCTTTTCAACAAGGTTGTTGACGATTTCAGCAAATTCCTCTCTTAAAGCTACAGCGGCCATATCCCTGGCTTCGGTCATCATGTCTTCGAATTTCTTCTTTTCACGTTCATAGACCTCAGGTGACAGAATCTTCCCCTTTCCGGGCACATCAATGGATATGTACTGCCAGTTGAATCTGAACTTGGACTGAATATCCATCGGGTAATCCGCTTCATTGAACAGGTCGCCCAGGTGTCTTTTGGCTTCTTCCCTGGCCAGGTCAAAGGTTGCCACGAATGCCTCCACTTTTTCCTTGAAAATATCTTTCTGATAGTTGAGGCGTTCATCCACAAAGGCCAGGGACTCTTTCGGGATGAGATAAAGCGATGTGATGGGAAAAGGAAGGCTGTACTGCTTGACCAGGTTCCGTGCCTGATGGGTGGATGTGTGCAGCGGCCCCAGAACCTCCGGATTGATAAGCAGTTTCCGTCCACGAAGCCACTCCGAGTTCTGGGAGACTTTCGCCATGTGGCTTTGTTCAAGCATTTTGCTTCCCATCCACGTTGAGGTGGACAGCTGAATCAGGCACGCTTTCTTGAATACATTTTCAAATTCACTCATGTTCTTATTCCTCCTAATTTTATTGGGTTAATATGATTATCCGCACAGTTGCAGATACTTCTTGGTTTTCTGTTTCCCCACGAAATACGCGGGAGTCAGCTTCCGGGCTTTCTCCTGTCCCAGCAGGTTCTTGATGAACTGACTTTCTTCCAGGCAGGACTTCCCTTTAAATCCTTTGGTTTCAATGGAGATTTCTCCTGTCTGGCTGACTTCGATAATGATTTCTTTCATGGTTGATTCCTTTTTGTGGTTTCAGATGGTCATGGATTTTAATATCATGTTTTCAAAGTTCTTCTTTCCCCGGCGGCAGGCGTCACGAATGGATTGATAACCCTGATGCGAAACAATCAGATGGTCATGGAGCTTAATATCCAGTAAGTTGCCGCAGCTTACGGCATTTTGCGTAAACGTGATGTCGTTTGTGCTGGGTGACAGGTCTCCTGATGGATGATTGTGCGCTAAAATGATGCAGGAAGCATTGGCCAGGATGGCGCTCTTGAAAACTTCCCGAAGGGTCGATCCGCAGGTGTTGAGACTGCCGACAGCCAGGGTATGGATTCCCAGAAGGTAAAGCTTTGTGTCCAGCATGATGGACAGAAGGGTTTCCCGGTCAGCAGGCGCCAGTTCGTGTTTGATCAACCGGTAAGCATCAGCGGCGCGGGTGATCTGGATCGGCGGCAGCGGGTTTTCTTCCTTGATCAGGCAGACTTTGCAACATGAGTTTTTGTAATGGGTCAGATAATCAACAGGGTCCGGTATTTTGCTTTCCGGAGAATACTTCCTTTTCAGGATGGATTCAGCAGTCAATAAAGTTCCTCCTTTCTTACAATTCGTTCACTTTTATATGCAGACGGTCGTAAAACCAGTCGGCAATAAGTCTTCTGTGGCAATGTGGCGCATATGCTTTCTCCCAGCACAGGAGAATGGCGTTTTCTCCCAGGGCGGCATAGACTTCCTCAGGTTTAAGGTTGCTCAGAATACGGTCATGGTAGATTTCAGTGTATTTCTGCCAGGATATTTCCTGCTTCTTGTAGCCCTTTACCAAAGCCCACCCCGGACACAGCTTGCGACACTGCCTTGCGTTTTTAAGCCAGGGCAGATGTCTGGGATAGCTGTTGGATACGGCGATCAGGTTCAGTCCCGGCTCTCTGATACGGTTGGAGAAGTAGTATGAGGTGTGCATGTTTTGTTTTTCCTTCCTGCTCTTGCCGGTTTAAGAGAGTCTTAAAACCAGTCGCATGGACTGGTCTTTCTTGATTTCTCTGACCTGGTACTTTTTGAGTTTGGCTTCCCTTTTGATACGCTCAATGGTGTATGCTTGCTTGAGAGTACCGGCGTCAGAACCTATCTTCTGTTCCAATCCGCCGGCGTGCCATGAATCCCAGAGGAGGATGTATTTTGTTCCTCTTTTGACGACGCCTATCTCATAGGTGCATTCCGGGACTTTGATGGCATGGTCGCATTTGCCGAGATCATCAACATTGATTCCCTCGGGCAGGGGATAGTCGCCTACTGAGCGTCCGTACCATTGATAGTTCTGCTGATTTTCCTGGAAGATAAAACCTAACCTTCTACATGCCAGTTTCAGGTCTTCCAGGGATTGGATTTCCAGTTCGATTTTCGCAACATGGCTCAAGGTGTTTCTCCTTTCTGATGTTTTAAATGATTGTCAGCGGCAAAGAATCTGTTTGATGGGCATTCATCCCAGAGCTTGCCGGGCTTTAGAATAGATTCAAGGGAATAATTTGATCTGGGCGAATCTTTACGAAAGGCCATTTCAATCGTTTTCCTGATTTTCAGGATCAGTTTGTATTGTCCGACATTTTCATAGTTATCCGCGTTGATCTTTTTATCCATTTGAATAGCTTCTATCGCCCGGCACTCAAATTTATCCAGAATGCCCATGATCTCATTTTGAGAAATCGAGTCATTGGTAAGATAATGAGTTTTGATATTGATTCATCTCCTTTCCATTAATGATGAGAGTAAAATGTTTACAGATGGCTATTCGCCTTACGCTGCTTCATTTCCATTGAATCCGCAGATGTCGCAGGCGGACCTGTCTTTGCACATTTCACAGACTTTCTGCTGGTCAATCAGTGTCGGCAGTTTCAGGAATATCGCATTCAGGGTTTTGGTCATGGGTTTCCCCAGCGCCCAGGCGAGTCTTCTTAAAGTTGCCGATGCTGAATCATTCAGTTCCGGTGTGTAAGCCATAATGCTTCCTCCTTTCTTTCATATTGTTTCTTCTTGAGCTCTGGCCGGTAAAAAGTAGTCCAAGATTTCTTCACCGACGGAATCTTTTCGATAAACCTGGCGTATCTTCCTTTGTTCGTCAGGAAGTTCATCCGGTGTATTGGCCATTCTGGCTCTGGTTTTTGCCCATTGTCTGATGGCGTCAATGTCTTCCCGCATGGTACGGGATAGTGGAACTAAGGCGTCAAACGCCTGGTCGAGACCATCGAATAATGAATCCTTGGCTAATTGTTCAATCTCCGCTCCTGTGTAGCCGTTGAGCCGGTCATTGAAGCTGATGGGAATATCCGAGCCCCATTTGCGATTCATGATATTGATGATCTCAATTCTTTCTGTTCTTGAAGGAAGGTCGACGAAAAACGTTGCGTCAAACCGACCTGCTCGAATAAACTCTGGTGGAAGTTGTGAGATGTTATTTGCTGTAGCCATGACCAGGACGGAGGATTTGGTTTCCTGCATCCAGGTGAGGAAATGGCCGAACATGCCGGCGGTGGTTCCCGCGTCGGTTTCACCGCTGGATTTTGTTCCCGCAAATGCCTTCTCCACTTCATCAATCCAGACGACTGCCTTGCCAAAAGCGTCGATCAGCCGGGTGGCTTCTCTCATGCGTCTTTCACTCTCGCCCACTAAGGAGTTTTTCAGTGAGCCAATATCCAGACGGATCAATGGCCAGCCCAATATTGATGCGGTCGCTTTTGAGGCTAATGATTTTCCGGTGCCGGGGATGCCGACCAGTAGGATGCCCTTGATTTGTGGAAGGTTGGTGTTGTTGTCGGGGTTGAATGCTTGTGAGCGGTTTTCAATAAAGGCTTTAAAGTTGTTCAAGCCTCCTACATCGGCGATGTCCGCGGGCTCCCAGAACTCCATCAGCCCTGATTTGCGAATCATCTGTGACTTGGCCTCCGATATTACTCTGGTGGAGAAGTATCCTTTCTGGATGAGTGACAGGGCAAAAGCGGTCTCACTCTCGAAAGCAGTCAGGCCCTTGGCGGCGCGGGCTGCTTTACGGTTGGGTTTAATGTTTAAAGGTTTGCCCAGGTCGTTCTGGAGGGTATAAAGTTCTTCACTGTCCGGTAGCGGCATGTCTACCAGATGAAAGAACTTTTCCACCTCAGGTTTTAGCTGAATGATGGGCGACACCATGACCAGCGCGCAGCCGGTTGCTTTCCAGCGGGTGATTCCGTTTTGGATGCTCTGAATGACTTCAGGGCTGTCCAGAAACAGGTGCAAATTATGGCAGATCAGGACTGTGTCCTGATAGCCATTGAGCCAATTTAACGCTTCGACCGGGTCTTTGATCTCGTCAATAGGTTTCTGTGTTGTTGCTTCTCGAATGCCTCTGAGACAGTCCCAGATGACAAAAGTCCAGCCTTCACATGGCAGGGCTTCCTCTGCGCGATGCGGTTCCTGCGTGAGGACGCATAAGGCGGGAAAGCCGGCTTTCAGATAGTCGTGGATCATAGATAATACCTCCTTTAAATTGAGTTTTTTGTTCTCGCCGCAAGGACGAGTGATTGGTGAAGTTTCAAGTGTCCCCGTGGGGCGACTTGAACATACTGGCTGGTTGATTAAATTCAGATGCTACCGTGGGAGAGTTTGAAAATCAGGGTGCATCAAAACTATCAAGAGTTTTGGTCGGTCCTGATCATCAAAACCACCGGTGGTTTTGAAAATAATGATTATGAGACAAAAGAGAATGCCCTCGTGATTAGCGAAGGCAATGGTCTCTGGCGGACAATGTGGCGGGAAGTGTTGGTTGGAAGGAATAGTGAAAAGCGGTCAGGTCCTTGATTTACAAGTAGCTCTGGCCGGTATTTATAAGTATTATTTCTATAGGAAAGACGTGAATAAATGATTTTTTTGAATGAGATTTCTGTGTAAATTATGACGTGTCTGTATTGAAAATCGGCAGAGGTAGAGAGCTTTTTGACTTATACTTATCAGGTTTACCCTTGGTTCAAATGTTCATCAGAAGAACTGTCACTTCTTGCCATCTTTTAAGATGTCAAAGTTTTCTTCCTTCTTCATAAAATCAGCTCCGGGCGGCATGGAATCAGGATTATTGACAGACAGACGTTTGGCGTAATTGTAGGCGGTGATAGCGGCAATCACATGGCAGATCCACCCCAGCAATCCGCCCGATCCGATCCAAAGACCGGGCGTGATAATCAGCCAGAAAATGCCCCGCCAGAAAGTCCCGTTATAAAACTGTCCGACACCGGGGATGATCAGGCTCAATACGGCCGCTATCCCGAAATATGTTATATTTGAACTTGGGTAGAACCACTTTGTATTACTGCCAGACGGTCCTGATTTTCACCTTACGAAGATCCTTGACCAGCATGGGTGGCAGATCATCATTTGTCTTCTGTTCAACGAGAATGCCTTTTTCTGCGATCCAGACTTTTCCTGGCACCAAATCGCCAAAGATCACCATGTTCTTACTGCTCATTCGACAAGAGTAGCCGATCCGCTCTGTTCTGACGCCGTCTGTAGCGCCCGTTGCCCCGGAGATGGCGTCGCAGATTGTTCCATCTTCCAGTTCAACCATCGATGCCGATGAAGAAGGGCCATTGGGAACATCAGATGCCGGTAATGGTTTGACAAGCTTAAGGACAAATCCGGTTGGCCTTTTAATATCAGGTTTGGCGTCGCAGATGATGGTTGTTTTGTCTTGGGCGGTATAGCATGGGTCAAAGATTTCATTGCCTATCATGCACCGCCAGACATTCGACCGTCGAATGATATTGGAATTGGTCCAGCATGAACCTTCTCTTGTGTCTGAAGGAATTGGTGGAATGAACCTGATGACCTTGGTTTTTGTAATTTTCTTTGATGAACCGGCTTGAGACATGACTGGAACACATAAGATGACCAGGATGGCCATAAGCACTGATAGATAAGGCTTCCATGATTTCAAGTACAATTCAGTTCTCCTTGTTTTGGATGCCGGCAAAATTGGATTATGATTATATGGGAAACATTGACCAAGGTCAAAGAGAATAGTTCTGTGTGACGAATGCAGGCGCGAGCTGGAAAGTTTATCGAAAAACTGCATCAGTCCTGAATCTTGCCGCATTAAAAAAGTTATAAAATCAAATTATTAAGAAACTTATATAGAAATTATTATTAGGTAATAAACTACAAACCAAAGGAGGATTTACACAATGGGAACCAAAGGTATCACAGCAATCGCGGGAGCCGTATTGGTCGCTATGGCTTTTGAGCCGACGACACTTTTCATGAAACTCGCATACGGGCTTTTCGGAGCAGCAGCAGGATCGATTGTCGGAGAGACGATTGAAACGGAAGCTGTAAACGTGAAGAAGCAGATCGAAGAGATGAAAAGCTACAGAGACTATCAGGCTTTCAAAAAAGGTCAGGTACAAACGGAAGCGACATCCTGAAAATCCCATCAAGAGTAGAAGAATATCTCTGGCAGAGAATCATCTGTCAGAGAATTTCTTTTTTTTACAGGCGTTCGCTCAAGGTAAATCTGAGATTCAAGAAAATCAGATAGAAATTATACATACATCAAATCACTGTTTTGGATACCGTGCATGTAAAAAGTGCATTGTATTCAAAACCGGCGCGATCATGTTTTGATCATTGACCCTGTCACACTTCTGGCAAATTTGTGATCGGGTCAGAGATCGCGACATGATTGCAATTTGATGAGCAGAAATCTTTCGAAAGAGGGGTTTCTGTTTTTTTTTCGATTCTGACCGCGGTAAAGAGTAAAAAATTTTCCCGGTTTTGCTTGTATATGTAGAATCTTCAATATGGTCCGTTTTACATAGCACTAAATATTCAAATTACATACGTGCCTACATAACCAAAATATCTATATGTAATTGATATTAAAAGATATTATACTTGACTTTTGCCGAATAATTACTAAAATGAACTTACAAAAAAATGAAAATGGTTTCATTCAGTTCTTTGACAATTAGCGCGGTAATCATCTTTTCACGGACCCTGCAGGCGAATGAATGGGAGTGAGTGTCGTCAAAATGCTGTTTTAGATGATTTAGTGTGTCAGACAAAAAATTTTGCTCACATAATTCAGGGGCAAAATATTGTGTCCGGCTTAATCTTTTAATAGCAATACATCAAAGGAGAGTTTTTCATGCAGCGATGGAGTTTTAACAATGGAAAGTTTGCTTTTTGACATCAAGCAGATTTCCCAGTATTTGAATATTAAAGAAAAAACAATTTATTATAAAGTAGAATCGGGTGAAATCCCTTATTATAGAATCGGTGGACTTATTCGTTTTAAAAAGGATGAAATTGATGCGTGGCTGGAGGCTTGCAGAAGCAAAAATCGGCAGGCGGCAGCTCAACACAAACCCAGGAACAGAAGAAGAAAATCGTCCAAGCATTCAGCGGATCTCTTCTCAAAGATTATCACAAAGACCATTGACGTAGAAACCAATAAATATTACTCTTCCAGTCACGGGAAATCAGACCGGATCAAGGGACCCAAACAGGAGGTGCAGCATGGGTCTATATAAAAGAGGTACGGTCTGGTGGATGAGTTTTACTCATCAGGGTCAGCAGTTCAGACGGTCCACGGAAACGGAAGATAAGAAGCTGGCCCAGCGGATCTTTGACAAATTAAAAGGGGAAATTGCAGAAGGAAAGTGGTTTGAGAAGCCTGTGGGTGATGACTATACATTCAAGGACCTGATGGATAAGTATATGACTGAATATTCTTCGCTTAACAAGGCACCAAAATCCCATGAAAGAGATAAGGGATTAAGAAAGAACCTTGAACCGGTATTTGGAGATATGATTTTGACGGAAATAACTCCGCTACAAATATCAGACTATAAGGTTAAGCGAAGGATGGAAGGGGCAGCACCGCGGACAGTCAATTATGAACTGACTCTCATGGGCCATGCATTTAACTTGGCAGTGCGTGAATGGGAGTGGCTGAATGATAATCCGGTTAACAAAGTTCAAAAAGAAAAAGTGAATAATTTGATTGAACGCTGGCTGACTCTGGAAGAGGAACAGAAACTGAAGAAGGCATCACAAAAGTGGCTTCAGGAGATCATCATTTTTGCAATCAACACAGGCCTCCGCCAGAGCGAGATTTTGGATTTGAAGTGGTCGCAGGTAGATATGGATCGTCAAACCATCACTATTTTTGAGCAGAAAAATAAAAGCGTCGATACGTTGCCGCTCAGTCAAACCGCATTGAATGTCCTCCTGCCGAAGAGTGAGAATCCGCACAGTGAAAACGACCACGTTTTCCAGAATACTTGCGGAAAAAGGATTTTGGCGAGCAATCTCATACGAGCATTTCAGGAGGCGGCAAAAAAATCAGGGATCAGAAAGCTTCGGTTCCATGATCTGCGTCATACCTTTGCCACAAGGCTCGTGCAAAACGGGGTGGATCTACTCACGCTGCAGAAGCTTGGACGTTGGAAGGAAGTGAAAATGGTTATGAGGTATGCGCATCATTGCACGGAGAGTTTACGGACGGGAATAGAAGTGATGGACAGGATCCAAGGCAAACCTATCACAAATTTATCACAATCGCAGAAAAATAGAGCCCGGAAGCCAGTTTTAAAGCTTGTAAGTGCTTGATTTAATTTGGCTGGGGAACAAGGATTCGAACCTTGATTAACGGAGTCAGAGTCCGG
>Ga0255347_1003595_pt1 | contig 19958 bp, 16 predicted proteins | sample wastewater_treat_2_FD_192479 | JGI IMG/M metagenome (GOLD analysis project Ga0255347, IMG submission 192479) | Wastewater microbial communities from Lulu Island WWTP, Vancouver, Canada - plant24 | ecosystem: Engineered > WWTP > Wastewater > Unclassified | place: Canada: Vancouver, British...
ATTTTAACTAATTTGATGCAAGAAATTTCTTGCACGATGCCAGCTTTGAAAAACGGCGGAGTGAAAATGTATGTGATAATTTAGCTCGTGGATGTCTTGAAATGACCGTAGGCGTGCAAGATTCAGGGAATAAGTAAGGCCATTTGGGGTTAATGAACGGTGGTGTAAATGCTAAAAGCCATAATAATCGGATGCTTCAAAGTCTTTGCGGAAAAGCAGCGGATTCCTGCCCCTCCCTTGACCCTGACCTATGGTGCGAACAGTTCCGGAAAAACAAACCGCGGACCACTTGAAAGGTAAAAAAGGGAATAACCAATGAAATCCATTTTCTTGTATTCAGTGGCCCAAACATAAAGAGCACCTCATGACCAACCTGTCTGTAAACCCCAATTACTCAGAGATCGTTCTTTACCAGGCCGAGGACGGCCGCACACGCATCCAGGTCCGGCTGGAGGATGAGACGGTCTGGCTGACGCAGAAGCTTATGGCAGAACTGTTCCAGAAGGATGTGCGTACCATCAATGAACATATCCGGAACATATTTGCGGAAGGGGAGTTGTCGCCGGAATCAGTTATCCGGAATTTCCGGATAACTGCCGCTGACGGTAAAGCCTATGATACACAGCATTATAACCTGGATGTGATTATTTCCGTCGGCTATCGGGTGAAATCCCATCGCGGTACCCAGTTCCGCATCTGGGCCACTCAGAGGCTTCGGGAATACATCATTAAGGGGTTCACCCTGGATGACGAGCGGCTCAAGCAGGCAGGCGGCGGCAACTATTTCGATGAACTCCTGGCCCGTATCCGGGACATCCGCGCATCGGAAAAGGTATTCTGGCGTAAGGTGCTCGATATTTACGCCACCAGTATTGACTATGACCCCAACACGGATACCTCCCGCCGTTTCTTCCAGATCGTCCAGAACAAGATGCACTGGGCCACTCACGGCCAAACCGCCGCCGAGATCATCGCCGCCCGTGCCAATGCTAACAAGCCACACATGGGGCTGACCTCGTGGACCGGGATCAGACCGACCCAGGAAGATATCGAGGTCGCCAAGAACTACCTGAACGCAGAGGAAGTGGACACTCTCAATCGGATTGTGGCCATGTACCTCGATTTTGCCGAACTTCAAGCCTTGAGCCGCAGGCCCATGTACATGAAGGACTGGATCGCCAAACTGGATGAATTTCTCAAGGTTAGCGAGCGTGACATACTTACCCATGCGGGTAAAATAAGCCACGAGGAGGCCGTTGAGAAGGCAAGGATTGAATACAAAAAGTACCGCAAACAGGCGCTGGAAGAACTTTCCCCGGTAGAACGACACTTTATCGAAGCGGTACAGGAAGTGAAGAAACTGGAAAAAAATAAAACACGAACCATAAAAAAACACGAAAAGGGAAATAAAGAATCCTAGCTTCATTCGAGTATTTCATGTGTTTTGTGGTTCAAAAGAGGTGTTTATGCTAACTGCCTTACGAATTGGAAATTTCAAGGCCTTTGCCGAAGTGCAGCGGATTCCTGTCCGTCCCTTGACCCTGATCTATGGTGCGAACAGTTCCGGAAAATCGAGCGTTCTGCACAGTATGATTCTTGCTCGTCATGCGCAAGAAACTGGCGATCTGGATGTCCATCGCACCAACGTCGGGGGCGAGTCGGTGGATCTGGGCGGGTTCCGCCAGTATGTGCATAAGCGTGAGGTCAATCGCCGTGTTGAGTGGGCTGCAGACCTGGAGACGAGCGCATTCAAAGGCCGGCTTGCAGAACTCTTCGCTCCGGTGAAGCAGATTACAGTTTTGCTAAATATTGGCATCGGCCTGGACGATCAGGACCACCCGCTCCCGGAGTCAATCCCTGAAATTCACACTTATGAACTCCTAGCCGATAGTCAGAGCCTTCTCCGGATGAGTCGCCGCAGAGACGGCAAACTTCAGCTCGACCGTCTGGATCACGAACATCCTGTTTTTCGGGAAGTTATCAAGGCGCTGGTTCTGCTTTCCACAACGACGGAAACGATTCACCTGGAAGACTTTGAGGGCCTAGATGAGGCAATTGCAGGGCTTGTCCCGGAGGTGGTGGCAAAGAGCACGCAGTTTTTACCGGACGGGTTGGCAGAATCAAATGCTTTCATTCCGGGCGGTCAGGCCAGGCTTTTCACGATTAGCAAAGCCCGCAGAAAGGAGGAGTTGAGCGCGGCAGTGCGTTCATTCCTTCCCCGTAAGATCGATGAGATTCTAAAAGGCGTAGGGCAGGCGGTCGCAGGAGAATTATCGCGGCTCAGATATTTGGGTCCACTGCGGTCTTATCCGCCGCGCCATTTGGCCTTTTCTCAGCACCACGATCCGAACTGGTATGCCGGTGGGGGTTACGCGTGGGACGTCATTCGCCGTGACGCAAGTGTACGGGAACAGGTTAATAAATGGCTCTCCGCGCCTGACCGACTCCAGACGCCATACGAACTGATCCTGCGAGACCTGGTTGGAATTGATCAGTTGGAGGGCCCCCTGCTCGAAGGGCTTGAACAAATTGAGCTCGATATAGAACCAGATTACGACGACAGCCCCACGCCAACCGGGGCTTATCCTGTCGTCAAGGACCCGGAGGCAGAAGCGGTAAAGATCAGGGACCTTATTCGCACCTCAGATATCGACAAGCTCAATGAGCTGATTATGATCGACCGCCGATCAAACACGGTGGTGAGTCACCGGGATGTGGGGATTGGCGTCAGTCAGGTATTGCCGATCCTTGTGGGCGCATATGCCTCGAGGAACCAGATTGTCGCCATCGAGCAACCGGAAATCCATTTGCACCCAGCGCTCCAGGCCGACTTGGGCGATGTGTTCATCCAATCTGCGCTTGGCCCAGGCAGGAACAGGTTCTTGATTGAAACGCATAGCGAACACTTGCTTTTGCGCGTAATGCGTCGGATGCGTGAAACCAGCAGCGACGAACTACCTGAAGGAGTTCCACCTGTCACTCCGAAGGACGTGTGCGTGTTGTTCGTACAGCCGAAAGGAACATCGTCGGCGGTGCGCCACCTGGAATTAGACGAAGAAGGCCAGCTCCTGGACGCGTGGCCGGGCGGCTTCTTTGAAGAAGGCTACCGGGAACGGTTTGCGTGAAGGAGGAGCTGCCTGTGCTTTATGAATTTGCCATGACGCCCGACCTATTCGACGCATCCGTAGCCAACTCAGACGGCAGAGCGAGCATTATTCTGGTAGAACTCTTGCGGGGGATAGCCGAAAACGGTCTATTGGCAAACCTCCATAAGGATCGGTGGTTACGTCATGTAACTGAGAAGCGGACAACGACGCTTTCACCCGCTTTGAAAGATAAAGTCCTTAGATGTCTTGCGGTGCTGCATGATCGGCATCGGCTGGTTCGACACCCGAGGTGCATGTGCGGCGATCCTGGCAATGATGAGGAATGGTTGAACCTGGCCTTCGATTCTCATGACCTGATTCCCTTTCACGCCATTGTCCTGAGCCAACCGCTAATAGACGGTTGCGGCCGCGAATGCGACGCCTTGGTCGAGTTCTTTGGCTCTTTGGATTCAGCGCAGTGGAACGGGCGACGGAAGAGGACATTGTCTCTGACCAAATCGGATGCCGCCTACCGCGCCGCTCTTGCTCCGATATTGCGTTATGCGAAATCGCTTGCGCTTATCGAACCATATTTGAATTATCATGAATCCCGTTATTTCAATACAGTCGCAATCTGTTCGAACGTTTTGGGACAAAGAGGGCATGCGAGGCTTCAAGGGCGTATCGATATCCATGCGGAAGCGGGTAAACAGAAGCCCGATGGGCAAACCGTTGAAGACCACCTCGCCGGTTGGGAACAAAAGCTTCGGCCACTGATAGCGGTGGATGGCCATCGATTCCGGGTGTTCCTCTGGGAATCTTTACCTGGTTCTGAGTCGATGCATGACCGTTTTATCCTGACGGATCAATGTGGCATTTCAGCTCCCGGCGGACTGGATTGCCGAAGTCACTCTCATGCCAACAGCACTGATTGGAACCTGCTTGACGATGATGTGCGCATTCGCCGTTGGGCTGAATATGATCAGACCGTAAGCCCCTTCAATTTGCTGGGGAATAGGGAAATTTCATGACAATAGTCAGGTGCCGTCTGCGTAGAAACTGGATATAAACTGGACAAACAGGACATTGGTCTCTCGGCAGAGGAGACGGTCAAAGACCTGCCAGATTTTCCTAGTGAAAAGTAACCAAGGGGCCTAACTACCGGCTTGAAGTAAACGCCATGACTAAGTCAATGACGCTCAGGGAGGACAGTGAACCAAACGGAAAGAGAAAGGGGTAATACCCTTAAAAGAGGGGCAATAAAGAGGATAACAACGAACACACCCGGCACCTGAATCCCGAACGGCTCGTGATAAAAACTGTCCACTTGGCGCTATCGCGGTAAGGGACATTAACGGTTCGGGTCTGTTTTCCCGGCCAACTAGCACCTGCCTTCCGCCCCTCATGATTTCCTGACCTTCAAATATTCCCCCTTAGCATTTGCGCAGTAACGAGGTTATATCGGACATGTCCGAAACCGCTCTGAGTACAGAAATGATTTTTCTTGCCTATCTTCCCGAAAACGGCATAGTTACTGTCTTAATTTGGAGTAAAGTTTCGGCTCTGCCCGTATTGAAATCGAGCGGACAGGGCCTACAGGAAGCAGATCTTCAGGCCGGGTTATTTTGGTGGCAAATTTCGGGATAAAAGCCGACCAACGCAAATCATCGGCAAAAATCAGGGGGTGCAGAAATGAAGATGGATATTCAGACAAAGCGTGTATACGAGTCGGCCGCAAAGGAAGATGGAACGCGCGTGCTGGTGGATCGTCTGTGGCCGAGGGGGATGACCAAAGAGAAACTTAAGGCCGATTTGTGGCTTAAAGACGCGGCGCCGGACACACAGTTACGTAAATGGTTCAACCATGATCCCGCCCGCTGGGAAGAGTTCAAAAAACGCTACTTTGCCCAGCTAGATGAAAATCCTGAAATAGTCCGGCAGTTGCGCGAGCTGGCCGGGCGCGGCCGTCTGTCTCTTCTTTATTCGGCGCACGATATGGAACGCAACCAGGCGGAGGTACTCAAAGAGTACCTGCTTTCCAAGCGATAAGTTTTGTGAAAGGATTTAAACAACAAAGCCTCCTTCCGGAGGCTTTGTTGTCTTGGGAGTTATTTTTTCAACAGGTCTCTGATTTCGGTCAGCAGTTCCTGGTCTTTGGTCGGTGCAGGCGGAGCCGCTTCCTTGCTCTTGATGATAAGACCTATGAACTTGACGATGAATATGTAAAGAGCAAGGGCAATGATTAAAAAGTTTACGATTTCGCCGATGAACAGCCCGTAGGGAATCTCCTTGCCGTTCACTACCAGCTTCCAGCCCAGATAGCCCTGCTCGCCGGGCAGAATCAGGCTGATGAGCGGCATGATGATGTGCTTTACCAGTGAATCGACGATTTTCCCGAACGCGGCGCCGATGATGACACCGATTGCCAGATCAACCACGTTGCCTTTGAGTGCAAAATTTTTGAATTCCTCAAGCAAAGCCGATGTTTTGTTTCCCAGCCCCATAACCACTCCTTTCTTTACTTTGATTTATTGAACTTTGGCCATCTCTTCGTATATTTTCAATTCAATGGTATAAAAAAAGCTGTCGTACTGCTCCTTCTGCAACAATTTTCGCAACTGCCAGCCGTCTTTTGTCTCAAGCTCGGTGAGTACGGTGAGCCTCACTTCCGATTCCTTCCAGTTCAGCTGCCGTACCACTGCCGTGGTTTTAGTGCGCCACTGGCCTGAGATGACATAATCCGAGTCAACCTTGTGATTGGCGTAATCGATGGAAATGTTTTTACCGATTTTCTTCTCCTCAAGCACCGCGGCGATGGCCTTCAGAACAATTTTTTCCTTGGCCTCAAAGATACGCCTGTACTCTTCCGGTTCGGACAGAACCGGCGATCCGATAAAACCCATTGAGCCGAACTGTTGCACACACGCGGCAAGGATCGCCGTCGTCAAAAAAACAAAAACTGCCCGAAACATTTTTTTCATCATGAAAGCCTTCCGCCGGTTGCAAACCTTTATTTGTTGTTACCGTTGATCCACCAGTCGCCTTTTTCCTTGAACCACCAGTGCGATGAATCGGTTTGGATAATCCGCCCCGCCAGTTTTCTGCCCTCTTCCGTCGCCAGCCTCTGCATGGCGTATTTAATCCATTCTTCGGAATACTTATTGCCCAGATCTCCGTATTCCTTGAGCTGTAAGATCAGCGCAATCTGGTCGGCATCGCGTGCCGCAAGCGATTCCGGCGTCTGCCTGGCGTTGAATTCCTCAATGGCCTGTTTTATATCATCGCCGAAAAAGACGGTCTCGGTCAATTCCCTCACCGCCTTGGCCTCATCAACCTGAACGTATTTTTTATTGACATAATTCATGTCTCCCGTTCGCGCTTCCGGCAGGTCGTGAAGAGCGCACATTTTGAGCACCCGCAGCTCATCAAGCGACGAATTAATTTTACACAGAGTGTAGCCGACATAAATCGTTCTTAAAATATGCTCCGCCACCGTCTCACGGCCGCTGCCCAGAAACTGGTAGCCGCTGCGCGGTGTTTTGGCGAGCATGCCCGTTTCAAACAGAAAATCCGCAATACTTTCCATCTTACCCCTTCTTGAGCACCTTGATGCGGTTGGACATCATTTCAGAAACTTTTCGCATCTGCGTCAGCAACGAGGCGATACTATCGGGCCGTGAGGCCATGACTTTTTCCAACTGCTCTCTCCAGTGCTCCAGAACCTCTATCTCGTTCTCTCTGATCTTTTTTTCAAACCGCTCCTGGTATTCCTTGACAAAAGCGGCGGTTGATGAATCTATCTTCGCCACAGAGCCTCCTTTACTAAAGCTTCTCAGATTGGCGCGCATTATACCACCGCCAGCCAAACATGCAACATCCTTTTACAAAAGGGAAACCCGGAGATAAACTTAATAACGATCAAATAAACACCGCTCATCCCCTTCGACAAGCTCAGGGCAGGCCCTTCGTCGAATACCGCTCATCCCCTTCGACGTGCTCAGGACAGGCTTCGACAAGCTCAGGACGAGCGGTGTTTTGTTGGCTGTTCATGCTGAGCTTTTACTGGCCGTTCATAGTGAGCTCTTCACTGACCATTCATGCTCGGCCTGTCGAAGCATCCTTTAGCCTTTGTCCTTTAGCCTTTATCCTTAGCTTTTATCCTCCACCTCATTTTATGATGCAAAACGGGAGTTTTCTGTTGCTGCCGACGCAATCACTTGCTAAATGATGAATTGACAATGCCGTGTAAATCCTATAAGAAAACGCAAAATTACAAAGAGATCGGTATGAAACAAGCATGAGTTGCAAACCAAATCCTGAAGACATCGCCGGCGGTCAGGCCCTGATTGAAGGTGTGATGATGCGCCGCGGCTCCAAAATTGCAGCTGCGGTCAGGCGCGCCGACGGGGAAATTGTGTTCAGGGAACGTGAATATATCCCGGTGACGAAACGCCACAAGCTGCTGGGCCTGCCCTTTGTACGGGGAACGATCACTCTGTTTGAAATGATGATCATCGGGATTCAGTTTTTGATGTTCTCCACAGAGGTGGCTCTATCGGAAGAAGAAAAAAAACCCCAGGGCTGGGAAATGTATGTCTCGCTCGTCATCAGCCTTGCCGTCTCCATTTTCTTTTTTGTCGTCGTGCCTGCTTTTTTCTTCACTAAAATAAAATCTTGCATCGACAGTCTGATTCTTTTGAATGTCCTGGAAGGATGCGTCCGCCTGGGGATGTTTCTGTGTTTTCTGGCCGCCACTTTGTTGTTGAGTGATATGCGCCGCGTGTATATGTATCACGGCGCCGAGCATAAAACGGTTTTCGCCTGGGAGGACGGGCAGGAACTGACGGTGGAAAATGTCGCAAAATACTCCACGCGGCATCCGCGATGCGGCACCAGTTTTATTCTGTTTGTGATGATCGTTTCCATACTGGTGTTTTCTCTCCTGGGACGCCCGGATTTTGCCCATCGGGTGCTTTATAAAATTCTCCTGCTGCCCGTTGTTGCCGGCATTTCCTACGAAGCAATCCGCTTTACGGGGAAATACAGCCGTTTTAAATTCATTCAGTTTCTAAGCTGGCCGGGGCTGGCGCTGCAAAAGATCACAACCCGCGAACCGGATGATGACCAGATCGCGGTGGCCATCGCGGCCATGAAAAAAGTCATCTAGAGGTTGATGACCGACTGGCAGATGGTCCCCGGCCCATTTCCCGGCATGAAATGTCCCGCCCGGCAGATGGTATGAGCCAATGTCGGATTTGACTTTTGTTGCTGATTCAAGTAATTGACACGATGCATTTTATGGTTCAAACACAGCAGGGAGTTGTATGATCAAGGGAAAATCCTGCCGCTCATATTTGCTGACGCTGGCACTGGTACTGGCTGTTTCCGGCCAGGCTTTTTCGGCCGGGGAGGACACGGCGCAACTGACCTTCAAAAAAACCGCCATTTCACAAAAAAGAGCACATCCTGATGCCTATACGGTACGATATGGAGACATGCTCTCTTCCATCATCCGAAAAATCCCGGGCATTTCAGAAAAAGACGTGCCGCGTTATTACCGGCTCACACGTGAACTCAATCCCGAAATCACCGACATCGATAAAATTTACGCGGGGCAGATCATTATTCTGCCGGCGAAAATTCCCGGCGAAGGCCAGGGAACTTCCGGCACAGGCACAGACACAGGTCATACTTATAAAATCCGCAAAGGCGATACTCTTTTGAAGATCGTGTACCGTGAAATGGGGGTCACCTCCGGGGCATGGGACGCCATCAGGACAGTGCAGATGATGAATCCCAGTATTGTCGATGTGAATAGAATTTATGAGGGCCGCACAATCATTTTACCCGGTCCCGCGCCTGCAACGCTGGTCGTGGAAGGAGCCCCCGACGCTAAACCGGCGGTGGCTGTGGCACAAGCGGAGGAACCGGCCGCGCCGCAAGCGCCTTCACCGCTTAAGGTTGAACCAAAAACCGCCATTCAGTTGTCACCGGCCGCGCGCCTTGCCGTAATCAAACACATTATCACCAAAATGAACGGCACTATGATGACCAGCGGGAATTACTATTTGCCCGTGTCGGACACGGAACAGTTGACGATTGACTGCGCCGCGATACCGGTGATCCAGCTTGACGCACACTCGACGGTATTTCTGGACACGGGCAGCCGCTCGAGCGCACAACTGAAAAAAATTATCAGTGAATACTGGAAGAATTATCACCTGATAAAAATCCATGATCAGGATGACGTTATTGTCACGCTGAAAAAAATCTTTAACAACATGCCCGGCTATGGCATATCCAAAGCGCAAAAGCCGCTTGTGGCCGGCACTTCACCTTCGGTGGAAATTGTCGCGGACTGGGTGATCGCCAAGAAATCATCCCGTGCCGCTTCACGTGATTTATTGGGGATCCGTTTCGTCGATGCAGCCGATGCGCTGCTGCCGCGGGCAATTGTCAATTACGCAGCCGGAAATTCTCTGCCCATCGTGGAGATATCCGCAGAAAAAGGTATCGTTGAAAAACCGCAGGAAATATATTCTCTGCCGCCCGTCTCTTCTTTGCCCTCCTCCCCTTGCAGTGAATTTGCCTGGTCTTTAGTCACCTATCTGAACATCGAGGCACAGAGGGATGCCGATATCCAAATTTTCAACATCGACGAAGACGGTTTTAATCTTTCGGTCAAAGCGGATATCTCGGTGACCGAAGGCGGTAAGAGAATACTTATTTTCGCGCGCACACTGCCTGAACAATTTGTCGAAACACTCCAAAAAGAAAGCGACAGGCTGATATTCATTTCCGACGATGAAACACCGGCCGCGACCATGGAAAGGATTCTCAAGGGGCTGAATGTGGCGTTTACCAATGGTTATTTCAGCTTTTCAGGACCGGACAAAAATCAGGCTCCTTATCATTTCGGATTTCTGGGCACGCAAATTAAAACAGACAAAAATATTTATCTCGTAAATTTCGATCTCAATAACGAATTGCGCGGCCTTTTACATGAAATCTGGGGGGCAGAAGTCGTAAAATACTAAAAGGCCCGGCCATAATATCGCGGGTTCTTTTCCGAGCAAATTTCCCTATCGTTTCCCATATGACTTTTTTAGTTTTTCACTTTCTTTTTCCACTTTGCCCTGAGAACGGGGCGTCCGGAATAAAAGGCTCTTTTTGATATGACCAAAGCGATCGCTCTTTTTTCAGGAGGCCTCGACAGTATACTGGCTGTCCGGCTGGTACAGAAACAAAATATCGATGTAACCGGTCTGGCGCTGACGAGCCCCTTTTTCGATGCCTCCAGGGCAAAAACGGCGGCTCTGCAAATCGGCCTTTCGCTTATGGTCAGGGACATCACCGGCGAGTATCTTCAGATGCTGGCCTCCCCGCGTTACGGTTTCGGCAAAAATATGAATCCGTGCATCGACTGTCACACGCTGATGCTGAAGGTCGCAGGCGGGGTGATGGAAGAGAGGGCGGCGGATTTTCTGATTACCGGCGAGGTGCTGGGACAGAGGCCTATGTCGCAAAACCGCCAGTCTCTCCAGCTGGTAGCCAAAAACTCCGGCTATGCCGACTTTGTGCTCAGGCCCCTTTCGGCAAAACTGCTCGCGCCGGTAAGTCCCGAACGTGAAGGGCAAATCAACCGCGAGTTGCTGGCAGGCATATCCGGTCGGGGGCGCAAGGAGCAGATGCGCCTGGCTGAGGAGTTCGGCATCACCGATTACCCGCCGCCTGCCGGCGGCTGTCTTTTAACCGATCCTATTTTTACCAGACGCTTTAAAGAAATGAGCGCAAATGAAACAATAAGCCAGCCCCGTCAGTACGAGCTTTTAAAATACGGCCGGCATTTTCGCGCACCAAACGGGGCAAAAATAATTGTGGGACGTAATGCGGCAGATAATGACGCACTGCGGCAACTGGCCGGCGCCTCCGACCTCACCTGCAATATGTCGGGACGCCCCGGGCCTTTTGTTCTGGCCCCGGCGGGCAATGAAGAGGCCCTGTCGCTTGCGGCGGCCCTTTGCGCCCGCTATGCCAACGTGCCTGAAAACACGCAGGCCGAAGTTATGTGTAATCTTGCCGGCCTTACAAGGATCGTTCGTGTGAAACCGCTTGGCAGGGATGAATGCGCGCAAATGATTATTTGATTTTTTTTGTCCCGCCCGCATCGTGCTGCGGTCGCAGAAGATCAAAGACTGTTTTCACCGGGTTAAACACAATCAACGGAAGTTCCACAAAAACACTGTTCCAGTAAGCCATGGAGCCGTTCCACAGGCCGGGAAGCTCCTGCGCGAGGAGCGTTGCGCCCTTTTCCATTTTGGCAGAAATCAAATATGCGTCGCGATCGACATACTTTTCCAGGTCAAACTTGTTTCCCCGGAAATCTCTGGTGCAGCATACCAGATCAACCGGATTGAAAAATTGTGAGGACGACCAGACAGCCTGCTGCCGCTTGTCGCCGGGACGCACATGCGCCGATTCCACAATCTGCACCGAATGCGACCCGTCTTTTTGCAAAACCCAGAAAGGCCCGCCCCCCGGCTCGCCTTCGTTGCGGACCATGCCGCAGACACGCAAAGGACGGTTCAAAAGAGTAAAAAGCTTTTTCCTGCGGCGCGCGGTTGTCCAGCCGGCAAAATCAGGCGGCAGCGAGCCGTTTAGGTATTTACAAAAATATTCGGCGTACTCATTTATTTTTTGTTCCGGCAACCGGCCTTTTTCCAGTTCGCTCAGCATGGCAAAGACCTTATTTTGCACCTCTATGGCCACACCGCCCAGTAATTTTTTATAGGGCAGGATTTTCTGCAAAAGGCGGCGCGGCACGATGTTGTCGATATTTTTCAAAAAGATGAAGTCTGCATCCAGTGCCCCGAGATTTTGTAAAAGAGCGCCGTGGCCGCCCGGTCGGAACACGGCCCTGCCCTCTTCATTGCGAAACGGGCTTAAGTCTTCATTGACGGCGATGATATTCGTCGAGGATGATTGAACCGACAGATCCACTTTGATCCGGACGTTGAATTCTTTTTCCAGGGCGGCCTTAATCCGGTTGACCCTGGCGCGGATTGCCCGCCGGTGCTCCGGGGAAACGGTCAGATGTACGCGGCAGCGTCCGGCGGCATCGCCGAGGTAGGAGGCTGCCTCGACGAGGTGTTCTTCCAGCGCCGTGGCGATGGCACCCCCCGGATAGGCGTGAAAGTGAATAAGCGCTTTGGGAAGCCATCCGTAGTTTAAGCCGTCACCGGTTAAAATATATGAAAGCAACGCGGCCGTATTTTTCTCTTTGATGTGGCGGCGCGCTTTTTCGCTGGCATGTAAAAGCGGGGCAAAAGGCATTTTTTTTAAATCACGATAAAATTTTTTTTCTTCATGTGCGTCTGCAAAGCTCCCTTCCTGGGCTGCCTGAAACCAGCCGGCAAACATGCGGCTGGCCGCGCCCGAGGCGGGAACAAATTTTATCGTTTTATGACGTGGAGAGAGCCGCTCAAACAACTCTACGAAACGTTTTCGCGCTCTGGGCGTGACAGTCATGATGCCGTCGCCCACAGTGCAGGGCCGGACCAGTTCCAGGCTTTGCGCCCCCCGGCGGTAAAGATCCATCTGCTTCTTGAGATCGCGACGGGAAAGACCTTGCAGCTTTGCCTGCTTTATATCTTTTTGTGACAAGTAAGTGTTTTTCATGATGCATCCTGTTTATGAATCGCGGGCGGCATCCGGTTCGGATGGGTGCAAATATTATTTCCGGCCCGGTTTACTTGACGAATGTGCCGTAAAGGCCGACCACCATGACCATGGCAATTAAAATCGGAACAAGATAACGGATCTGCCATACCCAAAATTGGGCTATTTTTGATGCGCTGCGGCCGGTGGCAATCTCACGCCCGGCCCGTGCGCCTCCCCAGACATACCCGGTAAAAACAGCGGTTAAGAGGGCTCCGACCGGCAGAAAAATGCTGTTGGAAATCCAGTCGTAAGTATCGAGCAGGTCAGTTCCCAGTCCGGGAAAGGAAAAATCCTTAAGCAGGCTGTATCCCAGCGAGGCGGGAATGCCGACAATAAAGATGACCACACCCACGCCGGCGGCGGCCCTGCGCCGCGTCCATCCTTTTTCATCAATCAGCCACGCGGTGACGACCTCCAGAAGAGAAATGGCGGAAGTCAGGGCGGCAATGGACAGCAGAAAGAAAAACAAAACCCCGAATAAGCCGCCCAGCGGCATCTGGGCGAAAACGGCCGGCAAGGTAATGAAGGCAAGTCCCGGGCCGGCACCCGGCTCAAAACCAAGAGCAAAAATAGCCGGAAACAGGGCAAAGCCGGCCAGTAAAGCCACTCCCGTATCCAGGCCCGCCACCCAGGCGGCGCTGCCGGTAATTTCGTCCTTTTTCTGCATGTAGCTCCCATAGGTGAGGATCGCCCCCATGCCAAGGCTCAGCGAAAAAAATGCCTGCGACAGTGCAGCCAGAATAGTCCGTCCGGTGACTTTGCCAAAATCCGGCTTTAGATAATAGATAAGTCCTTCGGCTGCACCCGGCAATGTAACGGACCGGACAATCAAAATCAAAAGCAGAACAAACAAAACAGGCATCAGGATCGTCGCCCAGCGCTGAATGCCTTTGACGACGCCGGCGGCGATAATGCCGATGGTCAGAGCCATAAACAGGCCCTGCCAGGCGATTGGCTCGGCAACGCTGCTTATGTGATCCTTAAAGGCCAGAGCATGGTCCATCCCGGGGGATACAACGGCAATGACGACCTTGTAGATGTAGGCCAGCGACCATCCGGCCACAACAGCGTAATAGGATAAAATGAAAAAGCCGGTAAATACGGCCAGCGCGCCGGTCAGCCACCAGGGACTGTGCGGCGCCAGTCTTTTGAACACACCCACCGGGTCACGCTGCGCTTTACGCCCTAGAATCATTTCATTTATCAGCAGCGGATATCCCAAAAGCACAACGGCAATCAGATAGATGAGAATAAAAGCCGCACCTCCATGCTCACCCGTCATATAGGGAAAGCGCCAGATATTTCCCAGACCGATGGCTGATCCGGCAGCGGCAAGAATGAATCCTCCGCGGCTCCGCCAGTGTTCGCGATTTTTTCCTGAATTGTCCATGATATCCTCCGGCAGCACCGTGCGGGCAATGACATGAGTTTGCTCGCGCAGACTATAGAAAGTTCAACTTATGGTGTCAAGGCAAAACAAGCTACGCGGTGCATCGGCAACGATACCGGTTTTTTCACGCGCACACGTGCAACGGAAAGGCCGCAGTGTGCCGGTAATCGCTCAGTTGTTGGTGTCTGAAAAACAGACGGGGGACGTCTGCTTGCCGGAAACTGGTCATGGCATCGTTTCTCCGCGCAGGGGAGCTTTGTTTATTCCGTGGCCGATGAAAAATGGCTCAGCGCCCGAGTTCTTCGCGGATGGCGATACCGATATCTTTAATCATGTAAGGTTTTCTTATGTATCGTCCCGCCCCCAGCCTCTGGGCCTCGCGGACACGCTGTGTTTCGGCATAACCGGAAACAATGATGACCTTCTGCCGTGGGTTTACCCTGATAATTCTCCGATAGGTCTCCAGGCCGTCAATACCCGGCGTCATGATCATGTCCAGCAGGATAATATCCACCTTATTTCCCCTCAAATACTCCACAGCTTCTTCACCGCCGGAAACACTGTGCACCTGGTAACCAAGTCTGGTCAGGATGGCTGAAGCTACATTTCTTTGCTCCTCGACATCGTCCACAATCAGCACCGATTCCCCGTTGCCGCGGTATTCATATTTGATTTCTTCTTCACTTAGTGCAACCTTCTCTTCGCGCGTCACTGGGAAATAAAGGGTAAAGATGGAACCTTCTCCCTCTTTGCTGGTTACGTCGATATATCCGCCATGGTCTTTGACCGTGCCCCAAACGATGGCCAACCCCAGTCCGGTGCCGCTTCTTCCCATTGTTTTGCTTGTGTAAAACGGCTCGAAAATCTTCTCCTGAGACTCCTTGGGAATTCCCTTGCCCGTGTCGGAAACGGTCAAAATGACATAATCCCCTTCCTTGATGTCATCATAGCCTCCTACCGGCCTGTCCAGGTAGCGGTTCCTGGTCTTTATGGTGACTTCGCCCGCGCCCGTAATGGCTTCAGCCGCGTTCGTGGCCAGGTTAATCAGGGTTTTTTCCAGATGAATCACAGAACCCCTGATATCAAGAAGCTCAGGATGGCATTTTACGCTGAAGTTTACCTGGGGATGGCCCTCTTTTAATTTTTCCCAAACAGGTGACTTCAGCAGTGAGGACACGACGCTGTTGAGGTTGAGTACTTCCGTTGTCGTAACACCTCTTCTGGCCAGCGTGAGAAGATCCTGGACTATCGCCGCCATCCGGCCCGTGGATTTCATCATTTTTTCCACATTGCCTCTTGCCCGGTCACCGGCGGGAATTTCCATCATCAGCAATTCCTGATAACCGGTAAGAGCGCCCAGGACATTGTTGAGATCATGGGCGACACCGCCTGCCATTCTGCCCAGCACTTCCATTTTTTCCGCCCGGTTCAGGCGCTCTTTGAGGATCTGCTTTTCTATTTCCGCGTTTTTATGATTGGTGATGTCATTATAAAGAATCTGAAACTGTGTCTGGCCGTTCCACAATATTTCCTTACGGAAAGCCTGCAGGTGGCGGATCTGCCCGTCCTTGCGGTATATGCTGATCTCGTATTGCGGTGGTACGTATTGGCCCGCCTTCCTTTTTTCCCGCCTCTCGAGAAATCCTGGATAACTTTCCGGCGTATAACGCTCCTTGACGGATTTGCTGCGCAGTTCGTCGATGCTGTCATATCCGTAGATATCCAGAAGGGTCTTGTTGGCATAAATCGTGTCTCCGCCGGCGGAAACAATACGCGCCCCGAGCGGCGAGTCATCCAGCGATCGGCGGAAGTTTTCTTCACTTAATCTCAGCGCCTCTTCGGCCTTTTTGCGGGCGGTAATGTCGATGGCCACCCCGGCGGAACCTACAGCATTACCGTAGGCATCACGACGGACCAGTGCAGAAAGCTCATAACAAACAATACTTCCGTCTTTTTTTATAAATTGAGCCTCGATTCCCTGCCGGGGCAAGCCGGTTGTAAAGACCTGATGAAAGTCGCGGTAGAGCTGATCAGCCCACTGTCTGTCCTGGAACAGTCTGTGGTTTTTTCCGATAACTTCTTCCGGTTCATAACCAAGACTGCGGCAAAGCGCGTCATTGACAAAAACGAAGTTGCCGTCAAGGTCTCCTTCGTAATAAGCCTCCTGCAGGCCTTTGATAATGCCACGGTATCTCTGCTCACTGCTGATGAGCTCTTCTTCCATTTTTTTGCGGTCAGTGACATCACGCGAACTTAAAATCGCGGCGGTGATTCTGCCTGTTTCGTCGCGCATCGCGTCTCCGACCGTCTCCAGCCAGATGTAGCCTCCATCCGCATGCCTGACCCTGTATTGTACGACCGTCTGCCGGCCAAACGCCAGCGCATCGGAAAACATTTTTTTGCACCGGTCAGCATCATCGGGGTGGACGATTTCAAAAGCGGATCTGTTGAGCCGGTTCTCCGGCTTGTAGCCCAGTTTTTTGAAATGCGACGGGCTCAGATACAAATTGACTCCCCGCAGATCCACAACCCTGATCATGTCGGACATGTTGTCGGTAATCAGACGAAGAAGCTCTTCATTTTTACGCAGCGCTTCTACCGCCTGCCGGCGGCTGGAGCTGTCGGTGAAAAATCCCACATTGAATTTAACGGCTCCGATAACAAAGTGCGCCATACGGATGTCGTTATAAAAAACTGAGCCGTTTTTATGCAGGCAGGGAATGTCGTAAGCTCTGTCTGTTTTCCCCGCAACCATGGCCTGAAACTCATCCCGCACGCCGGGCAGCTCCTCTTCGGGATGAAGATCCTCCACCCGCAGTTGCAAAAACTCGCCCTCATCATATCCAAACATGTCACAGGCGGCCGGATTCACGTAGGTAAAATAACGTGTTACTGTATCGACAACTAAAATGGCTTCCGTAATGACGGAAAACAGCATTTTATAGGCGGACTCATCACCGTCTGGGCTCTCCTTCGCTTTGTCCGGGGCATCCCCCTTCAGCTTTGCCTCCGCATCTGGTCCCAATCGATGTTCCATTTAATGGAGCCTCTCCGCCGGCCGGTGACGGCAAAAACGACAATGTTTAGGTGTTGCGTAAATTACAGGTTTTATTTAGATATGTCAAAATAAAAATGGCGACGTTTGATTCACTGACTGTTTAGTGCTCAGCACATCGGTACAAATAATTACATGATTGGATTATTTCCAGCTCCACAAAACACCTGCATTGTCCCTTTCCTGCTTCAGGTAACCTCGGGAGACAAAATCGCGGATTGTTTTTTCAATCATTACCGGGTCGGCGGATATTTTAGCTTTCATTCTTTCCGCCAGTATTTTCACTGCGGTATCCGCTCCGCCGTTTAATTCATGCGCGCCGATGAAACCAGCCTGCTCGATCAGATCCCGCTGCAGGATGGCATAGGTCACATTCATCCTGTAATGACCTTCGACACGCAGATCATCATAGGGCGTGTTTTTTCCTGTTTTAAAATTATCAATCACTTCCTGCCAGTGATCGTTTATGGCTTTTTCAAAAACAGATACAAAATTTCTGATGTCCTGTGCGCTTACTGCGGATGTACGCACAATCGCGTCATTGGCGTCGTATTTTGACCAGTCGCGGGTGAGAATCTCCAGATCGTAACGGTCGATCTTTTCACATAGAGTAGTTCCGGGAAAGGGCGCCAGATAATGATAACCGAACAGGACATCCAGTGAACCGGCGAATTCCGCCGTCTGTTTGAGCGTCTCATGTGTTTCTCCCGGTAAACCGACCATGAACGAAGCATGAGGCAGCATACCTGATTTTTTGCACATCAGGACGGCTTGTCTGGCTTGTTCCAGCGTGATGCCCTTGCGGACTCTTTTGAGCATTTCCGGCGAGCCTGATTCCACACCGAAACTGATGCTGTCACAACCCGCCTCCGCCATCACGTCAAACATTTCCTGTGTGACGGTATCCACACGGGCAAAAGCACTCCAGCCCGGCCTGAGGCCTCTTTGCCTCATCAGATTGCAGATTTCTTTCACTCGTCCGGTATCCGAGGCAAACAGATCATCAGCAATATTGATACGATCAAAGCCCAGCTCCATGATCTGCTGTATTTCATCGACCACCAGAGAGGGAGTGCGGCGACGCACTTTCGCCCCGACCATTTTTCGTCCCAGGCAAAAAATGCAGCCGTGCGGACAGCCGCGTCCTGTAATCATGCTTACCGGATAACCAAGCGCCAAATACCGCGAAACGGATAAAAGATGACGGGCGGGCGGGGGGATACGGTCAACATCCGTAATGAAATCTCTCCTGCCGTTGTTGACAATATCGCCACCGCTCCGGAAGGCAATGCCGCGTATCTCACGCCATTTGTCGGGCCGGCGGATTAACGGGGCAAATTCTAAAATCGTGTCGTCCGCTTCGCCGATAAAAACCACATCAATTTCGGGAAAGAGACGCAGTGTTTCCTCTACGGTAAAAGAAACATGCGGACCGCCCATCATCGTGACCATGTCCGGATCAATGCTTTTCACATCTTTCAGGATGCGCTGCGCATCATAAAAATTCATCGTGACTGAGCCGGTACCCACTGCATCCGGACGGAATTCGGCAAGTTGTGCGGCAAGTTTTTCTTTGGAATAGCCGGATATGATATAATCGAAAATATTCACTTCGCAACCCGCAGCCTCAAAAGCGGCGGCGACATATGAAATACCCAGCGGCGGAGAGGGAAATTCTTCCAGGGGATAGGGGGCGGCAATAATCGCGACACTCATGACTAGTCTCCCTTGCGCGGGAAGATGAGTGTGCGGATCCAGTTCAGCAGTGAATTCTTTTCCCGCATGATTCTTTCTACCGCATCGAAATATTCGTCCATTTTGCGTGGATCGGACATCCACTGCGAGCGTGACCGGATCGGCCGATCCGGATCAAGATACCTGATGACAGACGCCGGATTACCAACGGCCACGGCATTGGCGGGAATGTCCCTTGCCACCACCGCACCGGCTCCGATCACCGCGTTTTCACCAATCGTGACTCCCTTGCAAATCATGGCGCTGTCACCTATCCAGACGTTCGGGCCAATCACCACTTCCCGCGTCTTTCCGATCGCGGCACTGCGGTCATACAGATCGTGCCAATCCGCGTCGCTGATTGATGCATTCTGCGCCAGCATGCAGTCGTCGCCGATAATGACGGCGGTGGCGGCCTGAATTCTGGTTCCCGGACACAAAAGACAATGGCGGCCGATTTCAATCGTTCCTGATTTCTCTCCCTCCACCCAGGACGTCAGACGGATACGCTTGTCCATGGTGGCAATCAGGGTCGTGTGATCGCCAAGCGATATCGGACCTCCGAAGATGTCAATGCCCCATGGCTTCATGAAAACCAGGTCCTTTCCAAAATATTCGCATTGCGGAGCCAGAAAATGGTTCGCATACCATCTTTCAAACTTGTGGCTGAGCTTCTTTAGATAATAGGGACGATGATCCTTGCGCACTCTTTTTCTCTTTTCAAAATGAATTGTAAGACCTTGTTTCAGACCTTATCCGGTACAGGGCGAACAACATCCTAAGGAAGGCGTCCGGCCTCGTCCCAGAAACGATGCTTGAACAAATCCGCGGCGGGCGTCATGTTGTTTATCGCGTCGCGGGCCAGCAGGACAGCCGCGGCCGTCCAGCCGGTTTTTTCCTCCGGCCAGATAACGCTGTCGGGAAATGTAACCCCCATCCAGTATGATCCGTCACAGTAATGCTTGTCGTCCAG
>Ga0255347_1003603_pt1 | contig 19916 bp, 11 predicted proteins | sample wastewater_treat_2_FD_192479 | JGI IMG/M metagenome (GOLD analysis project Ga0255347, IMG submission 192479) | Wastewater microbial communities from Lulu Island WWTP, Vancouver, Canada - plant24 | ecosystem: Engineered > WWTP > Wastewater > Unclassified | place: Canada: Vancouver, British...
ATTCGGGAGCGTATTTATCCGTGCATTTATAGTGAAAGATGGCGCTGTCTGAAAGGACGCAGAAGCCGTGAGCGAAGCCTTTGGGTATGTAAAGTTGTTCTTTGTTTTTTGCAGTCAAAGAAAAGCCCTGCCATATACCAAGAGTGGGTGAATCTTTCCTGAGGTCGACAACGACATCCCAGACTTCACCCTGTATGACTGAGACGAGCTTCCCCTGCGTATATGGTTTTTGATAATGTAGTCCGCGTATAACGTCCTTTGCGGAGAGAGAAAAGTTGTCCTGAACAAAATCTTCTTTAATTCCTATTTCTCTGTAAGCTTCTTTATTCCAAGACTCATAGAACCATCCACGACTATCGCCGTAAACTTTGGGTTGTATATATATCAAGCCCTCGATGTTAAATTTGAGATGCTTCATACTGTTTGTCCTTTGCTCTTTTTATTAGATATTTGCCATATTCTGTTTTTGCCAACGGTTCAGCCAATGCAAGAAGTTCTTTTGTGGAGATCCAGCCTCTTTTCCATGCGATTTCTTCCAAACATGAAATCATAAGTCCCTGTCTACTCTGTACGATATGGACGTAGTTTGCTGCCCCCAAGAGACTATCGTGTGTGCCTGTATCCAGCCAGGTATAGCCTCTTCCAAATAGCTGAACATTGAGCTCTTTATTTTTGAGATAAATGAGATTCAAATCTGTTATCTCCAGTTCTCCACGTGCGGAGGGTTTTAAGCTCTTGGCATACCCCACAACCTTATTATCGTAGAAATAAAGACCAACCACGGCATAATTGGATTTTGGCTCTTTGGGTTTTTCTTCTATAGAGAGGACCTTGCCATTTTTATCAAAATCCACAACTCCGTATCTGTTAGGATTATCGACAGGATAGCCGAAAACAGTGGCACCTTTTTCTTGTGAGACTGCTTGTTCGAGTAGGGGAGTCAGCCCGTTGCCGTAAAAAATATTGTCTCCCAGTACGAGAGCACAGCCCTCACCATTTATAAATTCTTCCGCAATTATGAATGCTTCTGCTATCCCTTTTGGTTCGGATTGAACGGCATAGGATATTTTGATGCCCCACTGAGATCCATCTTTAAGCAGTTTTTTGAATAACTCTCTGTCATTAGGTGTGGTAATGATAAGAATGTCTCTGATTCCTGCGAGCATAAGCGTAGATATTGGGTAGTAAATCATTGGTTTATCGTATACAGGCATAAGCTGTTTACTGACCGGTATGGTCAAAGGCCAAAGTCGGGTTCCGGAACCTCCTGCAAGTACTATTCCCTTATTTATCATTGCAAATTCCTCCAAGTCCCAGTCTTTGACATTGATATTTGCCGCTGATTATATCATTTACCCACTCTTTGTTTTCAAGGTACCATAAAATCGTTTTTCTTATTCCACTATTGAAGTTCTCTTCAGGATGCCAGTTGAGTAGCGATTCTATTTTTGATGAGTCAATTGCATAGCGTTTGTCATGACCAGGTCTGTCTGCCACGAAGTTTATCTGAGAGCTATATTTTGTCCCATCTTCTTTGGGTTTGAGTTCATCTAATAAAGAACAAACGGTTTTTACAACTTCTATGTTTTGTTTTTCGCATTTTCCACCGATGTTGTATGTCTCACCAAGTTGCCCCTCTTCAAAAACTTTGTATAGTGCGGCACAGTGGTCTTTGACATAGAGCCAATCTCTTACGTTTTTACCGTCGCCATAAATTGGCAATTCTTTTCCCGCGAGGGCGTTGTGAATAATTAGTGGAATAAGTTTTTCCGGAAATTGTCTGGGCCCGTAGTTGTTTGAGCAGTTCGTGGTGATAACTGGGAATCCATATGTATGAAACCATGCCCTGACAAGATGGTCGGAGGATGCTTTTGACGCAGAATAGGGTGAATTTGGAGCATATGGAGTCTTTTCGGTAAAGTATCCCTCATCACCTAAAGTTCCGTAGACCTCATCGGTAGAAACGTGTATAAAACGGAAGCTTTCTTTCTCTTTATCATCTCTTGACATGTAATACTTCCTTGCTGATTGCAGTAGTGAGAAAGTGCCGATTATATTTGTTTCAATAAAAGTTTTTGGTGCATCTATTGAACGGTCGACATGGCTTTCTGCCGCTAAATGAAATATTGCGGAGGGTTTATTTGAACAGAATATCCAGTTCATAAGTTCTGTGTCGCAGATGTCTCCCTGATAGAAGGTCAGGTTGTCCGGACAGATTCCTTCTAGGGAAGATTTGTTTCCTGCATAAGTCAATTTGTCTATTACCACAGATTTGTGTCCAAGAGAAGCTAGATAATGTACGAGATTGCTGCCTATAAATCCGGCTCCGCCGGTTACGATAAAAGTTTGTGGCTTTTCGTTTTTCGACATATCTATCCCCTCCGATGACATTATAACTTATACTATTGCTATTACTAGAGGAATTTTAAAATAATTTTCTTTTTTCAGTTTTGCCTATATTGCTTGACAAAGGATTTAAATCGTGCAACACTACATCAAACATTTTGGAAAGGGGCGTCGCCATGTTATCAGTTCGTGAGTTTAACTTTGCAGGCTTTTATTACTTTTATTGGGATTTTGCCAATAAGAGCGATACGTGCTGCATAGACTCAAAAACTGAAGGCAAGTAACAGACGCCTAGCTACAAAAAAAGATAACATCAGTAAGAGCCGCACGGGATCGCAACCGAGCGGCTCTTTTTATTTTGAATTTAATTTTCTGAGGAGTGGTAAAAAATGATTGTAGTTTTAAAAGAGGGGACAACAGAACAGCAGAGAAAAAGCCTTTGTGATTGGTTTAGATCTATGGGGTTGGAAGTTCATATTTCCGAGGGAGAGTACAAGACTATAATCGGCTTGATAGGGGAGACTAGCAAGGTCGATATAGACATGGTTGAAAGCTTAAACATAATAGAAACGGTAAAAAGAATAACTGAGCCATTCAAAAATGCCAATAGAAAATTCCACGCGGATGATTCTGTAGTAGATATTATGGGAAGAAAGATTGGAGGAGGCAACTTCCAAATCATTGCAGGTCCCTGTTCTGTTGAGTCAAGGGATCAGATTATTTCAGTTGCTGAGGATGTAAAGAAGTCGGGAGCATCGTTTTTAAGGGGAGGAGCTTTTAAGCCGAGAACTTCTCCTTATGACTTCCAAGGTCTAAAAGCAGAGGGGCTGGAACTTCTCTTTGAGGCTCGTAAAAAGACGGGGCTCCCTATCGTTTCAGAAATAATGAACGTCAAAGATTTGGATTTGTTTGAAGATGTAGACGTTTTACAGGTCGGAGCTCGCAATATGCAGAATTTTGACCTTCTTAAAGAGTTGGGGAAAACGAAAAAACCGGTATTAATTAAAAGAGGTTTAGCAAATACATTGAAAGAACTTTTAATGAGTGCGGAGTACGTAATGTCTGAAGGAAATGAAAATGTAATACTTTGTGAGCGCGGCATAAGAACATATGAGACTTTCACGAGAAACACGTTAGATCTTTCTGCGATCCCTGCTCTGCATGAGCTTACTCATCTGCCAGTGGTTGTAGACCCAAGCCATGCGACTGGATTGGCAAGACTTGTCGAGCCGATGGCAATGGCCGCAGTGGCAGCAGGTGCAGACGGCCTACTTATAGAGGTTCACAACGATCCTCAGAATGCATTGTGTGACGGAGCACAATCTTTGACACCGGGACAGTTCGACAGTCTTGTCAAAAAGGTGAATAGGATAAGGGAGGCCATTGCATCATGAAGATAGGAATAGTTGGTCTTGGCTTAATCGGTGGCTCTTTGGCTAAGGCTTACAAGAAAAACTCAGATAACTGCGTTCTTGGTTTCGATAAACACACTTCTATAGTTGATTTTGCAAAAATTTACGGTGCAGTGGACGAACATTTAACCGAAGATAATATAGGAGAGTGTGATGCTATTTTAATAGCGATAAATCCAAAGGACACAGTTGAGTTTTTGAATGAACATGGGAGCAAGATATCAGAAAAAACTTTGGTTATAGACTGTTGCGGGACGAAACGTACTGTTTGTGAAGAGGGGTTTAAACTTGCAAATGAGTATGGATTTACCTTTGTCGGAGGACACCCAATGGCTGGAACGCACAAATCCGGTTTTTCCAACAGCAGTGCAGAAATGTTTGAAGGTGCACCGATGGTTCTTGTACCTCAAGTTTTTGATGACATACTGCTTTTGGACAGAATAAAAAAGGTGCTTCATCCGATTGGATTTGGATCATTGCACGTGGCAACGGCAGAGAAACATGATTCTGTCATAGCTTTTACTTCGCAACTTGCTCATGTTGTGTCAAATGCTTTTATTAAAAGTCCTACGGCATTAGAGCATAAAGGCGTATCCGCCGGAAGCTATAAAGACCTTACTCGCGTTGCATGGCTGGATTCGGGGATGTGGGCCGACTTATTTATTTCTAACAGAGATAATTTATTAAGGGAATTGGATACGATAATAGACTCTCTATCTGAGTACAGAGAAGCATTGAATAACAATAGTTTTGAAGAGCTTAGAGAGCTGTTAGAAGATGGTAAAAAAGCCAAGGAGGTCGTTGACGGACAGTGAGAGAACTCATAATAGAGACCAAAAGAGAAAGCTATCCTGTTTATATTGGAAGTGGACTGTTAGAAAAAGTAGGAAGCCTTGTAGCAAAGAGAATTCCACTTTCTAAAGCTATTGTCATTACAGATGACAAAGTGGCGAATCTGTATTTGGACAAAGTAGTGAGTTCTATTGAGAGCAGTGATTGTGAAATTTTAACTCACACAATCCCGAGCGGAGAGAGTTCCAAAAACATAGAAGAATACTTGAAGATTATAGATTTATTGTCAGAAGAACAGTTCTCCGGCAGCGATGCTGTTATCGCACTTGGTGGAGGAGTAGTGGGAGATATTGCAGGATTTGCAGCTGCTACATATCTCCGAGGAGTACGCTTTGTTCAGATACCAACAACATTGTTGGCAGCAGTGGATTCTTCTGTCGGAGGAAAAACTGCAATAAATTTGCCGTCCGGAAAGAATCAACTTGGAAGTTTCTACCAGCCCGATCTGGTCATATGTGATACGGGAACATTAAAGACTCTTTCGAAAGAGATTTTTGAAGATGGTTGCGCAGAAGTAATAAAGTACGGAATAATCGCAGACAAAGAGCTTTTTGAAATGTTTAAAGAGCCACTGATGCCACAAATAGAGGAGATAATTGAACGCTGTCTAAAGATAAAAGGTTCTCTCGTTTTGGAAGATGAATTCGACCAGGGAGTTCGGCACTTCTTAAACTACGGCCATACATTTGGCCATGCAATAGAGAAATGCTCTTCCTATCAAATCTCTCATGGCAGAGCTGTTGGAATAGGGATGGTGCTGGCTGCAAAAGTTGCTCTTTCGGAGGGGCTCTGCAGTAAAGATACAAAAGATAAAATAGAAGAGATGATAATTTCTTTTGGTTTGCCTGTTACGACCAATTTTAATGATAAAGAGTTGTATGATGCGATGATTTCAGATAAGAAAAGAAGAAGCGAATTTATTACACTTGTTTTGCCGAAAGAGATAGGAGAGTGCCTGTTGCAGAAGGTTAAAGTGGCAGAGTTGCCCCGTTTGGTTAAATTGGCTTTAAGTGACGGTAGTGTTCGATGAAAGTTATAGTCTCGCCTTCTCAAATAAAAGGAGAGGTTAAGGCGATACCCTCCAAATCTTATGCGCACAGACAGCTAATCTGTTCTGCTTTTGCAAACAGGGACACAAAGATACATTGTGACTCCCTGTCCGAAGACATTACAGCAACAATGAATTGCCTAAGATCACTGGGAGCCGTAGTTCATTTCGAGAATGGGGTAATTACTGTCTCTCCAATAAAGACTCCCGTAAAAAATGCGCGGCTTGACTGCGGAGAGAGCGGTTCAACATATAGATTTTTGGTCCCGGTAGTGGCGGCTCTAGGCTGTGGAGCAACTTTCGTGTTGGGTGGAAGATTGCCTGAAAGACCGATGGAGCATCTCTGGGAGACTCTTGAAAAGCATGGTGTGGAGATATCCGGAAAGGAATCAGCAGAAGTGTCCATATCCGGGGTTCTCTCAGAAGGAGTTTATTCTCTCCCAGGAAATATAAGTTCACAATTTATTAGCGGCTTTTTATTGGCACTGCCACTGCTTGGAAATGCAAGCTCACTTGAAGTGACAGGGCATCTGGAATCTTCAGGGTATCTGGACATAACTATTGATGTGCTCAGCTATTTCGGAGCAGAGATGGAAGAATATGAAAATCGCTACACTTTTGTCGGGAATAAAGGATATTTCTCTCCCGGGAGCTTGATTACAGAAGGAGATTGGTCCAATTCCACATTTTGGTTTTGCGGAGCAGCCGCCTCAAAAAATATAATGAGCTGCAGCAATCTGAATTTAGAGTCCTCTCAGGGGGATATTGCAGTAATGGAAGTTCTTAAAGGGATGGGTGCAAAAATAAAGATTAATAAGTCTAAAGTAACAGTAGAACCCTCATGCTTGAAAGGAATTGAAATAGATGCATCTGAAATACCTGACCTTATTCCGGCTTTAGCCGTAGCTGCCTGTTCTGCAGAGGGGGAGACCTTTATATACAATGCAGGAAGGCTCCGTATGAAGGAGAGCGACAGGCTGTTTTCAATTGCAGAAACTTTAACATCATTGGGAGCAGATGTAAGCGAAGGAAAGGATTCTTTGACAATCAGGGGTGGTAAGAAATTAAAAGGGGGAAAGGTCTTCTCACACGGAGACCATAGGATAGTTATGATGTCGGCCATGGCTTCTCTAATTTCTGAAGAAGAAATTATAATAGAGAGTGCAGAAGCAGTGAACAAATCTTACCCAAATTTTTTCGATGATCTAGCTTCGTTGGGCGCTGTGATCAGGAAGGAGACGTTATGAGTTCTACCTTTGGGAAAAACATTAGAATTTCTATATTTGGACAGTCACACTCAGATAGCATCGGCGTAGTGATGGATGGTCTGCCGGCCGGACACAAAATAGACTTTGAAGAACTCATGGATTTTATGTCTCGTCGTGCACCGGGCAGAGATGAATACTCAACTCCTCGTTTTGAAGAGGATGCTCCGGAGGTGTTATCAGGGTTGAAAGACGATGTCCTCTGCGGCGCACCCCTTGCTATGATTATAAAAAACAAGAATATAAGACCGTCTGATTATTCGGATATACAAAGTAAAGCAAGGCCTGGACATGCAGACTATACGTCATGGCTGAAATATGGAGATGCTAGAGACCACACAGGAGGGGGACATTTTTCCGGACGTTTGACAGCTCCACTCTGTATTGCGGGGGGAATAATACTTCAACTTCTTGCAGAAGAGGAAGTTTATGTTGGAGCTCATATAAATGAAATCTCAACAGTTAGAGGAGAACGTTTTGACCCGATAAAAATAAGAGTGAATGATTTTAATGCAATAAGAAAAAGAGATTTCCCAGTTCACGATATTCGGGCTGGAGAATTGATGAAAAGGGAGATTGAATCTGCAAAGCAAGATTTAGACTCAGTTGGGGGAGTTATAGAGTGTGCAGTTTTGGGATTCCCAGCCGGAGTTGGTTCTCCTATGTTTAACGGGCTAGAAAACGACTTGTCAGCTGCTCTTTTTGCGATCCCGGCTGTTAAAGGAATTGAGTTTGGCAGTGGCTTTGACGGAAGCAGGACAAGAGGCAGTGCCAATAATGACCCATTTATAATAAAGGATGGGGAGATTGAGACGTCAAGCAACAATCATGGAGGTATTTTGGGAGGTATCAGCTCCGGAATGCCGATTATCTTTAGAGTTGCCATAAAGCCTACTTCATCCATAGGTATCGAGCAGAAAACGGTGGATTTTGTAAATAGAACGGAGTCGACAATAGCTATTAAGGGCAGACATGATCCATGCATAGTACAGAGAGCTGTGCCATGTGTGGAAGCAGCTTCTGCAATAGCACTTTATGATTCCTTATTAGATTTCAAGAATACAAAGTAAGAGGGGGTATAGTTATGGATTTAAAAGATTATAGAAAACAGATAGACGAAATAGATGAGAAATTAAGTAAGCTGTTTTTAGAGAGAATGGAAGTCTCTGCAAACATTGCTAAGTACAAAATAAAAGAGGGACTGCCCGTTAAAGATCCGGGGAGAGAAAGAGAAAAACTTGCAATGGTGATGGAAGATGTTTCTGTTGAAATGCAGCCTTACATGAGAACTCTCTATCTAACTTTATTTGAGCTGGGGCGTGCACATCAGCACAGGCTTACTGCGACGGGAACAAACCTGACAGAGAGGGTTGAAAAAGCGATAAATGAGACACCGAAGACATTGCCGGATGCACCTTTGGTAGCATGCCAAGGAGTCGAGGGATCATTTTCTCAAATAGCTTGCGAAAAGTTATTTGTTGCTCCAAATATTATGTATTTTTCAACATTTGATGCGGTTTTCTCAGCAGTAGATCAAGGACTTTGCCGTTATGCAGTTCTTCCGCTTGAAAACAGCTCTGCAGGTTCTGTAAATAGCATCTATGACCTGATGATTAACTATGACTTTAGTATTGTTAGAAGTACCAGAATAAAAATTGATCACTGCCTTTTGGTGAATAAAGGCACGTCTCTAGCTGACATAAAAGAGATATATTCACATGAACAAGCTCTTGCACAGTGTGCCCGTTTCCTTAGGTCAATGGATAAAGTTAAAATAACGCCTTGTGAAAATACGGCAGGAGCAGCGAAGATGCTTTTTGAATCTGGGCGAAAGGATGCCGCGGCTCTATCTTCTGCTTCCTGTGCCGAGCTTTACGGATTGGATTCCCTTATTAATTCCGTACAAGATTTCGGCGGCAATTATACGAGGTTTATCTGCATTTCAAAGAAAATGGAGATTTATCCTGGTTCAGACAAAACCAGTGTAATGGTAACGCTTCCACACAGACCGGGCTCCCTTTATCATGCCCTTTCAAGCTTGTCTGCTTTAGGAGTTAACCTTACTAAGCTTGAGAGTAGACCTTTGCCGGATAGCGATTTTGAATTTATGTTTTACTTTGACTTTTCAATTTCAGTTTACTCGGAGAATTTTAAGCAGATGTTAATAAGAATTGAAGAGAGCAGCAAAACATTGAAATATCTGGGAAGTTACTCAGAGGTCGTTTAATTTGAAGAAATTTGGGTTGTTGGGAGAGAAACTTGGACATAGTTTTTCTCCCCTTATTCATAGTATGCTCGGAGATTATGCATATGACTTATGTGAAATCTCTCCGGAGAATTTGTCCGATTTTTTAGCTCATAATGACTATGATGGTTTTAACGTAACAATCCCATATAAAAAAATGGTTCTGTCTCACTGTGATGAACTGTCGGAAAAAGCAAAACAGGTTGGGAGCGTAAATACTCTCATAAAAAAACAGAATGGGTCTTATTATGGAGACAACACGGATCATGACGGATTTTCTTTAATGATTTCTTCTATAAAGGATAATGTCGCTGGGAAAAAGGCAGTAATACTTGGTTCCGGTGGGGTTTCATCTACGGTTAAATCTGTTCTTAAAGATTTAGGAGCAAAGGAAATTATAACTGTATCGAGAACAGGGACGGAAAATTATAATAATCTTTATTTACACAGTGATGCTCAAATTATAGTAAACACAACTCCGGTTGGGGTGTATCCGAACAATGGAGATTCACCGATAAACCTTGAGTTCTTTCCCTATCGTGTTTTTGTGGCCGATCTCATATATAATCCAGCAAGAACAGCACTCATTTTACAAGCTGAAAAACTTGACATACCGCACGCAAGCGGGTTATTAATGCTGGTGGAGCAAGCCAGGGCATCTTCAGAACTATTCACCGAAAAGAAAATTCCATTAGAGAGGAGCATTGAAATAGCAAATATGATTGCAAAAGAAACCCAGAACATAGTTTTAATAGGAATGCCTGGAAGTGGTAAAAGCTCTGTTGGCAAGTTGCTAAGCGAGCTAACAGGTAGGCCGTTTGTAGATATTGATGGAGAGATAGTGAAAAAATTAGGTAGAGTAATCCCCAAGATATTGATGGAGAGGGGAGAGGAATATTTTCGTAAAAAAGAAAGTGAGGTCCTTTCTGAATTTTGCAAAGAAAGTGGCTTGATAATTGCGACCGGAGGCGGAGTGGTTGTTACTCCGGAAAATAAAGAGATAATGAGACAGAACAGCTTGGTCGTCTACATAAAAAGAGACCTTAAAGAACTGGCTACGATTGGCCGTCCAATTTCTATTGCGAATGGAGTTGAAGAGCTCTATGAAATGAGAGCTCCGTTTTACGAGAGTTGGCAAGATATATCTGTAGAAAACAGCGATCCTCATCTTGCCGCGCAGAAAATAGTAGAGGAGCTTAATTTATGAAAATAATTGTGATAAATGGACCAAATTTGAACATGTTGGGAGTAAGAGAGCCGGAGATTTATGGCTCCCAAAGTTTGCAAGATTTGAATGAATATATACGAAACTTTTCTGTTTTGAAAAACATAGACGTAGATTTTTTTCAGTCAAATCATGAGGGGAATATCATAGATGTTATACAGGAGTCTATGGGTAAATATGAGGCTATAATCATAAATCCTGCAGCATATACGCACACCAGTATAGCAATAGCAGATGCTATCAGAGCGGTCGGACTTCCGACTGTTGAGGTTCATCTATCCGATGTTAACAGCAGAGAAGAGTATAGGAAGACATCTTATATATCCGAGCATTGTGTTGCTACCGTATCTGGAAAGGGTTTTAACTCTTATATTGATGCAATAGAAATAATATTATCAAAGCTTAAGTAGCTATTTAAAAATATTTTGTTTGTTAAATAAATTATTTTCTAAATTTCAGATAAAAGATGAAGTAAAGTGAAATCTATTGTAGAATATAAATAGATAAGCAAGCGAAATAAACTTTGTTAGGGTTACATAAAAGTATCTAAACGAACAGCATTATTCCTCTTAAAGCTACAAGACAACATTTTATAATAAAAATGGTAGATACGTAGCAGTCTCAGAAATCAATAAACTAAAACTATCTATTTAAATTATTGTCAGAAAAGTTGATTTGGTAAATTCTATACTTAGGAGTGAGCTATATGCGCAACAAAAGCTCTTCAAAGAGAATAGATAAGCCGTTAATTGCTTTTATATTGATGGCTATAGTTTTAAATATATACCGAAGCAGCCGCCTTACACTTATATTAAAATCAGCCTCCTACATTTTTTTCAAATACCTAACTTTTACTTTTATTATTTTTTTCTTCTTGCGACAGAATTCAATCCTAAATAAAAAAATTACCCGAATGATTTCCAAAAAATATAAAGCATCTAACACATCTTTTTTATCCAAAAAGACAGCTTGGTTATTGTCGTTATTTCTGATAGATCACGTCAAATTGATTATCTGTTTTTAAAGCAGTATTTGAAGGGGTGAAGAACGCTTAGCTAATTTTGTAAAGGGGAGTTTGTAGGGACTAATAACATGGGGAGGCGAAAAAATGTACAAAAAAACAATAGTTGCAACTGATCTTTCCAGTGAAGCTCTTGACCTTGTGGCAACGACGGGGAACCTAAAGGGGTTCGGCGTAGAAAAAATTTTACTGATAGCATTTTGGGATGCTCTTGATCTCTTAGGTATTGATACTTTCTTTAAAGCCATAATTTATAAAGATTTAGAGAATAATTTAAAAGGGAAAAAAGAAGTGTTGGAAAGACATGGATTCGAAGTCAGCACGAGAGTTATGGACGGCCCGTCTGCTTTGCAAGTAAGCAATATAGCATTAGAGGAGGATTATAATCTCGTCGTCGCAGCATCAGACAGTAAAGTATTTAATCCCATGGCAAATAAACTTATCCATAACGCCAGAAAACCGACATATATTTACAAACCGGACGCAAAAAAGCATAGAATTGCAAAAAAAAGAGGGATAGAACAGAAAGGGATTGCCGACCACCTTTTGTTCGCCACAGATTTTTCAAAAAACTCGAATTTAGCATTTAAGCACCTAATAGAAATGCTTCCCTTTATAAACAACAAAATAACGATAGTGCATGTTCAAGACGAGTATAAAATTTCAGCATATGCATATGAGAACATGAAAGAAGTGGACGAATCTGATGACAAGACGCTAGAAAAAATGAAAGAAAGCCTTTTAAAAAATGGGTGCCCCGAAGTAGAAACACTCTTGCTAACAGGCGCACCATCAAATGAAATATTAAGCGCTATAGAAGAGCACTCGCCACAGCTCGTTATGATGGGGTGTCAGGGGAGGGGCTTTGTAAACGAATTTTTCCTAGGAAGTGTTAGCCACAAAGTGGCTCGCCGCTCTCCAGTCTCAGTGCTTCTTATACCGGCAAAGCGATAGAGGAACAGTGATAAAGCCTAAAACAATGTGATTATAATAACTTCTTGTTGTCTTAAACTTATAAATATAATTTTATCCAAATAAACAAGGGGCTTAGTTCTAAACTAAGCCCCTTGTTGTTGTTTAATTCATTTGGATTTAAGGAGTCTCTGTAATGTCAATGAGATTGGTTATCAAATCCTGCTGGATCTTCAGCACTACATCAGTATGTATAGCATGAGTATAGACGTCAAAATCTATGCCGCCATCGTTAACTGTCGTAATGGTCCAATTCCCGTCATCAAGAAGGCTGACGTGGTCGTTTGAATCCCCAAATATAGTGAGAGTATTGTTTGAGTCAGTTATGTCCATTACGTCCTGTACAGATAAGTTCTGAAGAACGTTAGAACCGCTTGTGTCGCCTCTCAAGTCGAACACCTCTATATTGCGAATTACAGGGTCTGTGTCAAAATCTATCCCTTCGTTGAATCTCATGACTACTGTGTCATTTCCTGTAAAACCGTCAAGAGCTTTCCCTCCGGAGTAGAGAAGAGTGTCGTCTCCCGGTGTCGCAATAGTCTCGAAAATATCTATGTCGAAGGTGCCCGTGGCAGGAGCAGAAGTGTCACCATTTGAAGTTTCAACCGTATAAGCTTTAACTTCAATAGTTCCAGTTCTTGCCGATTGTATAAATGCTATGTTGTCTATTTCGCTTGCAGCTATTCCGGAAACTGTGTATGTATCTGTTGCAGAATCATAGCTTGAAGATATCAAGGAAGTACCGGAGTAGAATGAAGCGTATTCTCCAAGTCCTTTAACTTCCAGAGTAACTGTTTCTGAACCATCAGTATCAATAATGGATGCATTAAGGTTTAAAGATACATAATCTCCTTCATTGCCAAAAGTGCTTGTTGGAGATATAGAAAGCCCGTCAGCAAAAGGAACTACCTCCATGTCGAAAGTGGCGGTGCTTATTTCCGGATCTAACCCATTCTCTCCGGAAATAACGGAAAGGGTTAAGTCTGTTATGGTTCCACTGTAGTGTTCCGGTGGCAAAATCGCGATATATGGAGGCAATCCGCCTCCGTTGATCGGGATAGACCATGATGTGTTGCCAAATGCATCTGCACCCAAGTTGTGGGCTAAAACAGCAGATGCTTCGTCTGCACCGTAATAGACAAGGTACCCGTTTGGCAAGTTGCCTAATATTGCAGTTAAAACAGATTCTGAGCCGTCAGCGTCAACAAGTCCTGTACTTGTATAGTCAAGTGCAATCTTGGAATCTTCGCTTCCGGAAATATTGTTTGTAGAAATATCGTATCCGCTGTTGACAGGCTCAACCGTAAGTGTCTCTGTAACGGTGTTTGTAACGATATTTGCAGCATTATCTTCCTGTCCTACCAATGTTGTGGTGATGGTGGCTTGTCCGGATGAGTGCTCAGCAGGTCTATAGATAAGATCCACAGGCTGAGTAATGTCTGATACGCCTTCTACTATATAGTAATAGCCGTCCGCAACTCCTGTTACACCTGATACATAGGTAAGAGATAGCTGATTCCCTTCATGCCAGAGTGTTCCGGGTGAGTCCATTCCTGTTTCGTCAAGTGAGACATATAGCTTTTCTCCGATAATATTTAAATGAGTATTATCAGCCGGGTTTGACATGTTGAGAGTCATAGTAACGTCATTGCCCTCAAGAGCATCAACAATCGAGAGTGAGAGATCTGTATCGTCAGTCACCGGAGTTATCGGCTGGTTTATTGTAATTGAGTCATCGCTTCTGATTCCGCCTTCTGAGTATGTTGTCAGAGTTGCATCAAAAGAAAGATTAGAACTGTTATTGCTGTTCCAGTTAAGCGGAGGCGTTATAATTATCGAAGCTAAGAGAGTTTGTAATGCAGCATTTCCGCCTGTGCCAGAAGCAGTCCATACAGTTTCTCCATTGACAGTTGTTTGTACCATTCCACTTATTACTGTGCCTGGAGGAAGCCCTGTTAGCGTAATAGAGAAGTCGCTAGTTCCGTTGGTAGTAAATTTGGCAATATCAGCCAAAGTAATTGGAGTATCTTCATTTGCAACAGGTAACGGTATAAATTCAGCCTCTATAATATCTACAGGAGTTCCTGAGGAACTGCTTGTGTCATCAAAATCAGCAGGTGTGGTTATTACAATTACGGTAGAGGATGATACTGTTACGCTGTTAAAATCCTCTGAATGTGCTGAGATGATAATACTCTGATTTAGGCTAGAAAGCTCTGCTGCTGTACCATCGAAATACAGAACAACAGTGTGTGTGAGCGGTCCGTTAAAATCAACATTCGGGTTAACCTGTATGAGCCACTGTCCTGTATTAGGGTTACCCGGTGTGTTACCGATGTAAACTGCGTTCCCAACTGTCACTCCATTAGGTACTCCATCTACGACTATAGTTATAAGTTGTTCACTACCGTCATAGTCTTGCTGATTGTTAGCATTAGGATCATGTGCCTGTTCTACCTTTATGGTTACAGAAACAGTAGAGTTTTCTGTGACGGTAACTTGATTGCCAGAGATTATAACAGACGGTTTGTCCCCAGTTATTAGATCGATAGATGTCTCTGTCTGGTCTGTCACTGCGTTTACGATAAAATTGTATGATCCATCTGTTTGTTCTGTGACAGAGGGCAGAGTTGAGTCGGAAGAGGGGTCTGTTATTTCATATTTGATATCGAAATTAAAGCTGCCATGAGTGTTAGGAGCCCCCTTGCCATAAATGTTATTTATAGCTGAGCCTGTAAGTTTGTAATACCCATCTTCTAGCACAACTAAGGGAATTCCGGAGTCGGCTGCTGCATCAGCTAGCGTTGTAGCAGTCGAACTGCCGTAGTATAAGGTAAAGTTTTTTCCTTCGACATCAGATGCCTTAATCCAGACTGAGGTCAGAGTTTCGTCATTATCATCATTATGATGAACGATGTTGAAGTTGAGACGCGCTGGAGTGTCTTCATGTGTCGTTGTGGAAGATACAATGGTGGATTCCGGCGAAGGAGTAACTTCTATTGTTACAGGTTTTAATGCTCCCGTTAAAGAGTCTCCGTCGTTTTCAGTTGTAATAGCTCTGAGATTTAGATTTATGGTTCCACTAAAATTCTCTGAAGTGACGATATGGGTGGTGGCCAACTTTGACGCGTCAACAATCCAGACTCTGTTAACACCATCGCCGCCAACATATGTTGCTCCAACTACAGAGAATTTAGGATCAAGTCCGGTGAGAACAAGTGTTAAGGTCTCAGAACCATCTGTGTCTGTAAGTCCAATATTATCAATCACGTTAGAAAGTGCGATTGTATTTCCGGCTCCATCGACAATAGCTTCAGTGGTAGTGAAATCCTTCACATCAAGTATTGCAGGGTCGGCAACACCTTTTACTATAACTGATATCGGGAGAGATACAGCATCAGAGACATTAGTGTAACCACCGTCTGTATCCACCGATTGAGCACTGACGTTTAATGTGAAGTTGTCATTGCTGTTTGGCGGGGGCAAAATCGCAAGAGTCTTGCTGGTTAAGAAGTTATCAATGAATACCTTGCCATCTCCATCAACAGTCAGTTCGGCTCCACCGTAATAGATTTTGGCTCCCGGTGGAATGTTTGCTATAGTGATATTAAATGTTTCAGATGAGTCGCTGCTTGAGGGGCGCACTTTAAGATTAACAAGCGTATCCTCAGGGGTGTTCATCGGGGAAGAGACCGATAAAGTGACTTTATCAGCTACAGGCAATACCACAACATTTGTCAAGCTCGCACTTCCGGAAACTGCGCTTACTGTATTTCCCGTATCCGGGTCGACGTCCACTGTTTTTGCTTGTACTTCAATTTCAAACATTCCTTTTACATTGTGTGCTGCTTTGAATTGCACCGTGTCAAGGTATTCGGCAGGGATCTCCAGAGCAGAGCCATTATAGGTCAAGGTTACCCAAGAAGAACCGTTGTAATACTTGAACTGGGAACCTACGGCAGAATTTAGTCCACCGTTTAGTATTGGCTTCAATAGTGCATAGGTCTGTTCATCAGGATCCTGATTGCTCCAACCGTTCTTCAAGTTGAAACCATTTTGCTGGAGGTCGAACCACGTGTCTTCATAAGCAGGAGTACTATAATTATGATCCGGGTTCATGGTAAGGTCATCGGTACCATCACCATCTGTGTCTGTTCCGACCACTTCAGGAACAGCCGCAACTTCGACAGTCACATCCATATCCGTCACAACCACAGATGTTTCGGGTGAGCCATTGACGGTTTGAGTGTCTGTCGTTTCAACAGATATAGAGATGTCCTCGTCTTGACTAGAGTGCGCCGGAGGAGTAACTGTATAGTTCTTATATGCTTCGCTTGCTACATCTACAGCAGAAACTGTGTAGTCAGTAGTGCCATCTCCGGTAAATATAATATTTCCTCCGCCATCGCGGATAACCCATCCCACTTGTAGTGCATTGATTGTTATTCCTGTAATTTCTTCGCTTCCATCAGTATCAGTCACTTCAAGATGCTGCAAGAATTTAACGGCAGTGTCTTCATCGGTCGTTACACCTGAGACTTTTACATCACCGGCTATTGGGTTGACATAAATATTGAGCGTTACGCTGTCGTTTTCAACATTCGGTGTATGTGAGGAATCACTGTCGGTGTCCTGAGCCCTTAGTGTTATCGTTATATTATTAATATCTCCGCTGAAATCCTTCGGCGGCTTCACGGTTATAGATGGGATGGTATTACCTCCAGTAAGAGGAATGGTAATAGTTCCAGAGCCATCTATAGTGGTTCCGTTTACAACAGTACCTGCTGGAAGTCCGGTGATTACAATGGACCTCTGTTCGCTTCCGTCTGTATCGTTAAACTGTTTCGTGAGCAATGTAGACAGATTGAGTGTAGTATCTTCATCAATCGTCACAACAGTAGACTTCACTCCGTCAATCCATAGTTCAACGTCATCGGTAACAGCCCTTACGTCAACATCAACAGTTGCCGTATTTATGGCGCCCGGAACTCCCGATAGAGGGTTCCCAGAATTGTCGACTTCGTATGAAGTGACCGAAACAGTCACAGAGAAATTAACTCCGCTGTCTGCAGGTGGGAGCACCTGCAGAGCTTCATACTGAGCTTTTGTCATATAAAGAGTTCCCGATGCGCCGTTTATATGATAATCGGTTTGGTCTGTGAGCACGATCGTTACAGAGCCTCCGCTAGACGTCCAAAGGAGAGCATTAGAATTCGTTCCATCCAAAAGTTGAGCTCCAGCTGGAATCCCGCTCAAAGTGATAGCGCCTAGCAGTTCTGGGTTGTCTCCATTAACTCCCGGTCCGTTTTGGTCCACATTGTCAGTCGACAGTGGCATCTTAAGTCCTAAAGCGACAGATGTGTCTTCATCGGTCGTTATAGACGCGCTGTCTACTGTAACAGTGGGCTTATCTGAGACGGGATCTACAGTTATGTTTAGAGTGCCATTGTCGCTGAACGTCGAGTTCCCTGCATTATATGTAATGGGGGGAACAGGACCGCTATAGTTTGGATGCGGAATAAATTCGTAGCTTCCGTCCGCATTTAAGGTTAGAGTACCAATTGTTCCCCATGACGTTGTAATGGTAACGGTATCGCCTGCTGTATAGCTGTCTTGTACTCCATCTCCGTCTGAGTCTACGGTAAAGGAGAAGACTTCAAGTGGTTCGTTAAAGTCTGGGTCTGGCACATCGTTGTCAAGGACATTGCCAAACAGAGTAACGTCTTCTTTAATACTTATCGTATCACTGTTTATTTCCCCGCTGTCGTTCGTGCCGGTAATGGTAATTACCACGTCTTTCGTGGTAACGCCCCCGTTGCCGTCATCCAGCTGAACAGTATAGGTAAGTATTAGTGTTTCTCCGTGCGGCAGCTCATCAAAAGGATAAGTGCCCGAATCAAACTTCCATTCGATACCGTTTGCTTTGTACTGGGTCGCGGGATCGTTGTTTCCTCCCGTAACAGAGAACATGGCGATCAGATCGGCAGGATCAGGCGTCGGTCCGGAATAAGTTCCACCTATAGAAATAGTATTTACTTTTGTAGCCACTGGCGTATCCAAAGTGTCTACATCATAGACGGAGAGAGTTCCTGAAGTGGATAATCCCGCATTTGTTTCAATTAAAGATTCTGAGTCACTGTCACCAGCGTCAAGTCGTATCTGAGGTTTATCATTTGTACCAATTACAGTAATGGTTAGGGTTGTGGTAGCGGTGGCTCCCTGTGAGTCCGTGATTGTATATGTAAAGGTATCTGTAACTGTCTCACCAACAGCAAGTGCTTGTACTGTCCCTTTGGTGTTATCAAGGGTATAGGAATATGTTCCGTCTGCATTAATGACGACGGATCCATAAGCTCCGACAATGGAAATTCCAACATTGCCTGTAGCTGAAACATGGGTTCCAGCTTCTACACCTGTTACTTCAAAAGTATCGCCATGGTCAATGTCGCTGTCGTTTGTCAAGACATTTCCAGCCACTATTGTGGTGTCTGTGCTTCCATCATCATGGCCAGCCTGGTCAGCGGCATCTTCATATACAGTATTCGTATCTGCAACTGCTTTGGGGGCGTCATTTGTACCGGTAATGGTGATTGTGACGGTATGATCGTCGTAGAGCCCATGATTGTCTGTTGCACGGACAGTATAAGTAATGACCAATGTTTCACCAGCAGGGATTTCATCAAACGGATAAGTACCCGAATCAAACTTCCAATTTATTCCCTGGTAACTCCACTGGTCTGTTGTGCTGCTGTCTCCACCGCTAACAGTGAACATGGCTAAAAGTTGCGCATCAGTAAGCATAGGTCCAGTATAAGTGCCAGATGTAACAACACTGTTTACCTTATCTGCTGTGACAGTGTCTAAAGTATCTACATCAAAGACAGAGAGGGTCCCCGAAGTGGAAAGCCCTGCGTTTGTTTCTGTTATAGTTTCTGCGTTGCTGTCGGTGCCTATTACGTGAATTACTGGTTTATCATTTGTTCCAACCACAGTAATGGTTAAAGTAGTAGTTGCAGTGGCTCCCTGTGAGTCCGTGATTGTGTATGTAAAAGTATCAGTAACTGTTTCACCCACGGCAAGTGCTTGTACTGTACCCTTGGTGTTATCTAGGGTATAGGAATAAGTTCCGTCTGCATTAATGATGACAGATCCATAAGTTCCGTCAACGGAAGTTGCAACATTGCCTGTGGCAGAACCAGGAGTTCCTGCTTCCACACCTGTGACGGTTCTTGTGTCCAGATGGTCAATGTCTGTGTCATTTGTCAAGACATTTCCAGCCACTATTGTGGTGTCTGTGCTTCCGTCATCGTAACCAGCCTGGTCAGCGGCATCTTCAGTCACTGTATTGGTATCAGCAACAGCAACTGGTGCATCATTTGTACCGGTAATGGTGATTGTGACGGTCTGGTCATCGTAGAGCCCATGATTGTCTGTTGCACGGACAGTATAAGTAATGATTAATGTTTCGCCTGCTGGGATCTCATTAAATGGCTCAGAGCCAGAATCAAACGTCCAGTTAATTCCCTGGTA
>Ga0255347_1003609_pt1 | contig 19894 bp, 28 predicted proteins | sample wastewater_treat_2_FD_192479 | JGI IMG/M metagenome (GOLD analysis project Ga0255347, IMG submission 192479) | Wastewater microbial communities from Lulu Island WWTP, Vancouver, Canada - plant24 | ecosystem: Engineered > WWTP > Wastewater > Unclassified | place: Canada: Vancouver, British...
ATGTCCAAATCTTAAAGAACTGAATAAAAAAATGCTTGAATTATGATACATAAATTTATAAAACAAGCTGTTGAAGAAGCTAATAAGAGTGAACACAAACAAAAAGTGGGAGCTATTATTTTTGATAAATCAAAGATAATTTCAAAAGGATTTAATCATCCCCAAAGATCTGTTCGGCATTTGAAAAGTAAGTTTCAGAGATGGCCCGGAACAGTACATGCTGAAGTTGATGCTATTATAAAGGCGAAAACGAATCTTAAAAATTTGTCGATGTTGGTAGTAAGAGTTAATAGTAAAAATCAATTAAGAATGGCGCAACCATGCAGATGGTGTCAAATGTATTTAGAATATGTTGGTATTAAAAAAGTTTATTATTCAATTGATGAGATACCATATATCAACGAGATAAAAATTAATTAAAGACGCTAAAAATGGCCGGCAAGATCTTAAACTAGATCTTGCCGGCCGCAAAACTGAAAGGAAAATAAAAATGTATTGGAAGTATTTCAAATATGTTATCAAACATAAATGGTTTGTTTTCATTGAATGTTATAAACTCAGACAAATATGGAGAGGAATTACACATGATCTTTCAAAATTCTTGCCGGATGAATTTATACCATATGCAAGATACTTTTATGGAAATTGGCCGTCTCATAAAGAAGTATCTCAGATAACTCACGATAATAATTATACAAAAGAAGGAATTCAAAAAGCTTTTGACACAGCTTGGTTAAAACATCAACATAGAAACCCCCATCATTGGCAATATTGGTTATTACAAGAAGATGATGGGGATTTAAAAAGATTACCAATGCCAATGAAATATATTGAAGAAATGGTAGCGGATTGGAAAGGTGCTGGTCGGGCAATCACTGGCATTAATGATTCACAAGAATGTAAAAATTGGTATAATAAAAATAAAGATAAAATTAGATTAAACTCATGTACAGAATTTTATGTAAAAGTAATTCTTGATAATTTTTAATTTTACATTTTTTATATAGAAATAATATGTTTATAATTTATATTTTATTTAATCTCATATCTGGAGGTGGAAAGAATGACAAAAGAATGGAATAAAATTTTTATAACACCACAAAAGTTTCATGATGATATTTTAAAATTAGTTCAATTAATTCCTAAAGATAAATATACTCTCATGGTAGGAATACCAAGAGGTGGATATATTATTGCAGTATATTTAAGTCATTATTTCGATCTAACATGGATGGATTTTGAAAATTTTCGGAAATTTCAGAAATATAGTAATAAAGAATCAGTATTGATCGTTGATGATATTGCGGATACTGGTAATACATTAAAAGGGTTTAACAAATTTGATTGTGCTACTTTATACTATAAACCAAGATCTATTGTAAGACCAACATATTATATTGAAGAATTTAAAAATTCAGATTGGGTTGTATACCCCTTTGAAAAACCTGAAGAAATTCCAAACAGAGAGGTCTGATAATGAAAAACTCAATTGATTCTTATCCTGAAACTCACCAATTTGGAAGAATAAGTATTGAAAATTTACCAGAAAATAAATTAATAGAAGGGGATCTAGGTATTCAAATTGCTGATGATGGGAGAGTTTGGGTGTGTATCAATGGTATAGCTTTTATAAGATTCAAGCCGGTGAAAAAGGAGAAATAAGATATGATTGTGTCAGTGAGTCTGAACACTATCCCATTTTTAAGTTCAACGGATTCGACAAGAGCTAGTATGAGTGCTAAACAAATACAACAAGCACTCACTAGTTTAAATTGCGAAGTTCCATATGTAATAGGTTCTGATTATAGAACAGTTACAGAAACTAGTAGAATGGGAATAATTCTAGCTAAAGATGATGGAGAGGTCATTTATAAAAATCGGGACATATTGATAGTAAAATACAATAATTTAAATAAAACACAAGACATTCATATTCCCCCTATTAAGAAAACTAGTAGCTCATTTGGAACAAAACTAAGAAATTCATTAGAATCTGGAAAGAAATTTCAAAAAGGAGATATTCTGGCAGAATACGATTGTTTTATGAATGGTGTACCATCTTATGGTTACAATGTATTCACAGCGTATATGCCTTGGTTTGGATATAATCATGAAGATGCATTGGTTATTTCCGAATCTCTTTCAAAGAAAACAATAATGAATTCTATTGATAAAGTATATATTCCAATCTATGAATATACTTTGATGCAAGAATTTTATAATGATGTTGAAAATTCATATGTATATTTTCCGAGCGTTGGACAAACAATTAAAAATGATATTATTGCATGTGTAATTTCTCCTAGAGAAAGTGCAACATCAAATAGCACAGATCTGAAAAATCGTGTGCAAATGTCATTAAAAAATATGTCGCTTTCCAATTTGTTAAATTTTAGAGCTTCTGAAAACCCAAAGTTTTTAACAGACAGAATTAAATCAAAACTTATAAATGGAAAGATTACTGGAATAAAAATACATAGATTTAAAAAACCAGAAAACATTGATATGATTGATAAAAAATTACAAGATACATTAGAAAAAATTTATCTCAAATATATTGCATTCATTTCAGAAACTTTAAATGATCTTGGAAAATATTTTCATAGACAATATATTGAGTTATTATTAAAAAAATATTACATTTATCGGGATAAGGGCAAAGGAACAAAAGGAGATATAAGTTTAACAGATATTTGTTATTTGATAGAGTTGGAAATTAGTAAAGAAGAGCATACTCACATCGGGGACAAACTCGCTAACCGTTACGCAAATAAAGGTATAGTAAGCTTAATTCTCCCTGACGAACTGCGTCCAATTGCAATAGAAAGTAATAAACCGATTGATTTGATCTACAATCCCTTCGGTGTCTACTCAAGGATGAATCATGGACAAGTGTTGGAAGGATTAATATCTAAATCTGTAATGTACTGTAATGAACATATCAAAAATCATTCTGAAAACACAAAGGTTGTTATAGAATGGTTAAATGAGAATGTTTTAAAATTTATCGACCAATCATATTATGATAGAATCAATGATGAAATAATCAAAAAATTAGACGATCCAAATTTTCATAATATGTTCGTGGAAGATATTAAGCAAAGTAATTTATTTATAGAAGCTCCAAGCTTTGCTGAAGTTGATATCAAAAATCTTATGAAAAATTCTATCAACTGTAAAGAGACTGTATTGTTAAAGAAAGATCTAATTAAATATATGAAGCAAAAATTAAAAGTTGATATAAATTTTCCAGAGGAAGATATCTATCTAAAAAATATTTTTTGCTCACCAATATATATTCAGAAACTATCAAAAATCGTATCTAAAATAATTAATGCTCGAGATTTCGGCAGTGTTAAATCTATCACACGTCAACCAACGAAAGGACGAGCATCCGGCGGCGGCTCCAGAGTGGGTCAGATGGAATTAGAAGCTATGCTAGCAGCTGGTTGTGATCTCGCAGTTAAAGAAATACTATCAGTTAAAAGTGACTGGTCTGCTGGGAAAAAAGATCTTCTCAGACAACTAGTTACAGATTGTCAATATAAATTACCAGAAAATAGAACGATTAAGAGTAGAACTCGAGAGGTAGTAGACCTCCAATTACAATATCTGAAAGAATAACACTAAACTAAAAAAGGAGAATTGAAAATGTCGGTTAACAAAGTTACGCTTATCGGTCATCTTGGACAAGATCCAGAACTCAGACACACTGCGGATGGGACACCAGTATGTAATCTTAGCTTAGCAACAAGTGAAACCTGGAAAGATCAGAGTGGTTCAACACAGAATAGAACTGAATGGCACAGAATCGTTTTCTGGAGGAGACTTGCAGAAATTGCTAGTCAGTATCTTAAAAAAGGTTCTCATGTTTATGTGGAAGGAAAAATTCAATCTAGAGAATATGAAGATCCTTCAACTCCTGGTATCAAACGCAAAGCCTATGAAATCATTGCTAATGAATTAAGAATGCTTGATAAAAAATCAAATAATAACCAAAATGGCAAACCAGTTCAGGAGCAATTGCCAGTTTAATAAGGAGAAAGATATTGAATCTTTTAAATAAGAAAAATCTTTCTAATGAAACTGCTAATGGTGATAATTTGTTCACCATTAGCAGTTTCAGATCTTTTCAATATGAGTTAATTGAATATTTCATGAACTTGTGTGTAGAATACGTTGCAAAACAAAATAAAAATTACATGAAAGTTGATAAAGTAACTATTCATAGTATACCAACTTACTTGGGAGTAAATCATAGTTTATTAACTCAAGTAATTGTTGATATTGATGTTTTGGGTGTCGGCAAGAAAACTTTTATGAAATTTTTAATTCCAACATTAGTTGATGATACATTTTTTGTCTTAAATGAGAATTATTTTGTACCAACAATATATATTCTCGATAAGCCAATTATTATTAAAAAGAAATCTATTAAATTGACGAGTACATTTAATTCTATTACGATATACGATAAATTGATTACATTTGTTGGTGTTAATATTCCAGCGATGTATTTTCTAGATATATTTCTATCGAATACAGATCCGGAAGAAGCTAAATTAAAATCAGATTTTGCGACAACATTTGAAATTATACCAACTACGATCTCAGAAACTGATTTATTAGCTTATTTTAGTAATATATTTAAATGTGATCCATATAGATCTGTAATCAAAGAACATTTTCACAAACTCTTCTTTGATAGTTTCTCAAAAATTTTATATCAACAATGTTATAACTTAAAAGAAGAGGAATTAACAATTTCAAATCTATTAAAATTTGCTTTGGATATTAAACGCAATTCTGAAGATGATGCTTTCATAGATCTCACACAAAAACGTTTAGTATTTATTGAAATTCTTCTTTCTCCAATCTTTAAAAGAATAGCTAGTCTTGCGTCGCGAGCTTCACGAGGATTTGTTATAAATGAGGTAAGTATGGATCAAATGGAACTTGTTAAGAATTTTTATATAAATCTTCATAACAAGTTTATTTACGATAACGTAAACGCATTTGATACGATGTTATCTCACAAAACCCATTTACTGTCACCAAATGCAGAAAATGCTCCTGGTGTTATAGCCAATCTACACCCCTCTCATTTTAAAAAGATATGTCCTATAAGTGTTTCCAGTCAAAATCCAGGAGAAACAGTATATACTATTGCTAATGCAAAATGTGACATATTTGGCAATTTTTATGAGGTCTAAAAATATGTTAACAAGTTTAAAACAAATTTATATAATGTTAGAGGATATTAATCGAAAAATTGATGATGATAGCAAAGATAATTTATTAAGAACTTTTTTAAATGAACCAATCTTTGGTAAAATATTAAGAAAAGTTTTAGAATATTTAACTAATGATGAACTACAATTCAAAATTAAAAGAGTTAATTTTTGTACATATTTTGAAGATAAGGTCGCAGCAGAACATCAGAATACTGATAGTATCTTCGAAATGTTAGATTATATCAATAGTAAATCAGATGATATGTCAGAAGACGAAAAATCTTTTCTTGATAAGATTTCGTCTTCTGATCCTGAAACTGTAGAAGTAGTTACTCGAATCTTAAATAAAGAAGCTGGTTGTGGAATAACAAATAATAAAATTATAGAAATATTAAATGAACCATTACACGAGGAAACATAATGGAACAAGTGTATACACCAGACCAACTAGATGATTTAGAAAATCATTTAGAACAATGGCTAACTGCTTATGAAATAGGTAATCCAGAAATAGAAGATAATCAATATGATCATTATAAAAGATTACTTCAGAAGCTTCGGCCGGATTCAAAATTTCTTAGTAAAATTGGAAATAAACCAAAAAGAAATGTTGAAACATTGCCATACATATTGGGTAGTTTAACAAATTATTTTGAAAATGATATTCAAACATGGTTAGATAAACATGATAATGGAAGTGGATTCGTATTATCTCACAAACTAGATGGTGTAGCTATTGAGGTTGAATACACAGATGGTAAATTAACAGGAGCTTGGCTAAGAGGAAATCACATAGAGGGTGAAAATATTACTCATAAAGCTCTTAAGTTTATTCAAAATGAAATAGATCATCAAGGACATAAAAAACTTTATTTCAAAGGTGAAGCACTTCTAAATTGTGAACCAGATACAATTGGGTATAAAACGAAGCGCAATTCCGTCGCAGGCATTTTAAATAGAGATGATTTTGATAAATTAAAATATTTATATTTCATAGTTCATACATTTGTTCCAGATAATTTTAAATCAGATGGTTATGTAGCCTATGAAACATTAAGATTACATTTTGCTCGTCAAGCATTTGGAATATTAAATAATAATGTTATTAATTTCTCACATGTAGACAGTAAAGAAATGGTTATTTCAGCTGCAACTGAAATGATTCAAGAAGAAACTCAATATGACAAAGATGGAATTGTTATTGCGGTTAATAATTCAGAAGTAGAAAATATAAAACTTCCTGAGAAGAAGATTGCTTTTAAGTTTAATAAGATGTCGGCAGAAGCTGAAGTTGAAACAGTTGAATGGGAAACTTCCAGAACTGGAAGAATTATTCCTGTTGTAAAATTTAAACCAATTGAACTTGGTGGAGCAACCATTCAACGAGCTACAGGATTTCATGCAAAATTCATTTATGATAATCAGATTGGTCCAGGCGCAATTGTAAAGATTGTTCGATCTGGAGATGTGATTCCATATATTGATGATGTAATTAAAAAATCTGATGTTGTGGGGGAATTAATCATATGTCCATCATGTGGTTATCATCCATTATCAACAGATGATACTCAGACACATATATATTGCACAAATCCAAATTGTCCAACTCAAGTTCAGAAAAAGATTGCGTATTTCTTTGAGAAATTAGGACTTGAGAACTTTAGTGAAAAAATGATATCTACTTTAGGGTGTATAAATGTTATGGACATTTATAATCTTAAGAAAGAGGATATTATTAAAATTGAAGGATGGGCGGAAACATCTGCAGACGATTTTATAAAGCGAATTGAACAAACTAAAAAAGCTAAACCAGAAAGAATTTTAGCAGCACTTGGTGTTGACAATCTTGGAATAACCACTGCTAAATTAGTATTAGAGAATTTTTCAATATCTGATATCTTAAACTCATTAGATAGTCCGGATGTATTAAGACAAATAGTATTTAAATTGATTCAAGTTAAAGGACTTGGATCAAAAAAGGTAGCGTCAATTATTAAAGGATTAAAAGAAAATAAAAATCTTTTAGAAAACTTTATAGCTCTTGCCGGGGAAGTAACAGAAAATATCGGACCATTGTCTGGTAAAAGTTTCTGTATAACCGGTAGTTTAAGTAAGCCGAGAAAGGCTTATGAGCAAGTAATTGAAAAATTTGGTGGATCAAATACAAGTATCAGTTCTTGTGACTATTTAATTTGTAATACACCAAGTGATTCAAACAAATTTAAAAAGGCGATTGAAAATGGTGTTAAAATAATAAATGAGCAAGAATTAATTGAGCTGATAAAAGGAAGTAAAAATGAAAAATGAAGATATCAAAATCATCAAAGATTGTCTTTTAAAGTATGGAGATGATTTTTGGAAAGATGAAGATAATGAAATTGAATTAAATGATGGAGTTATAACATCAAATGTAGAGTTAATTTATGATGTTATAGAAGCTATCAATAAAGCGGGTTATGATTTAAAATTAATTAAACTGAAAAGAAAGTAAATATAATTTATTATCGGCAAGATCTTAAACTAGATCTTGCCGGTATAATTTTTTTAGGAGCAAATCATGGCAGACACTAAATCAACTTTTTATAATCTTTTATTAACGAGAACTATACCAGATGAAAATCTTGCAGAGATAACGGATTTTGCATATTTAATATTTATTCGACAACCAGGAACAAAACGAGCAACGTATGCTATTGCGCAAGCTAATATTCCAACAGCAACATTGGTTGTAATCGAAGCTGAAATTAGTGCGGGATCATTTCCAGACTACCAATTACAGATTCGACACGTAAAAGACAATAATGAAAATCTAATTTATTCATCATATGTCAAATTTATATTACCAAAAAATTATAATCAAAATAAAGCAGGAACAACCGTAAAAGGAACTTCTCCAACTGTCCCAGTACAATTTATTTTGGTCAATCCAGTGATCTGGGAAATGAGTACAAACAATTCATTTAATAAAACATTTAATGATAAAAGATATACTGCACTAGAAATTTTAGAATTATACACGAAGGAGATTATTAAGAAATACTCAAGTTCTTCACAAAGATTAACATGGGATAAAATATGTGATTTAACAACAAAAAATAAAACCTTATATGATCAAGTGATAATTCCATCAACAATTACAGAATTGCAAGTTCCAGAATATATAATAGGAGCATATAAAATTTTTAGTACACCCAGCCTATGGTTATTTGATAATTTTGATTTTTCTATAAAAGAAATAGAAAATTCTAAAGCAACTGGCAAAATACCAATAATAGGATTATTATTAAACTTTTATAACGCTTTAGAATGTTTCGAAAAATATGATATTTCAAAAGATGCAGACATTAAACAATTTACAACTCTTTTAAAAATAATCCCATATAATGATACTCTGTCTGTTTTAAGCAAACCAAATGCAGTTGTGAATTTTAAAAACACTACAAACATGACTCAGGTAACTCGTTTATTTGGAAATTTGCCAAAAGTAACTTTATCAGATAATACTAAAGAAACTCAATCTCAAAGAGTAGCATCATTAGAAATTGAATATACAGATAATCTAGAAGAAGCAGAAACGAGAATTGTTGATTGTGTAGATTTAATGCAAAAACAAATAAATCAAATCGAAATATATGAGACTATTAACACTTCTCCAGAATGGTTGCAATTTGGATATTTATATAACTTAGAAAGAGACAAAAAAACTGGAGATAATTTAAATAGATATATCCATACTCCATTGTCAATTTTTAATATTTTCCTTCGGCAAGAGCAGACAATTGGTAAAATGGAACATATCATAAAATATGCAATGTTAAGATTTAATGATAAAAATGTTGCTGGTAGTGGAGAATGGGTTTGCGACAAATCTGAGCAGGCAAATGGTAGTTGCAATAAAACAGATTGCCCTCATTATAAAAATCATGAAAAATTACCACAACAATGTCCAAATGATAAAGATATTTCATGCCCATTTAATAAATTTGCGCATGCCAAATGCAAGTAATTGACATTTTTATTTTTTTCAATTTTTATATAGAAATAATATCTATGAATTTAAAATCTTTTTGTTTTTAGGAGATCAATAATGATATGAATTATTATATTAAATATCAGCTTAAATATTCTTTAATTCACGAGATGCTCCAAAAACTCAAGAAAAAACGAATAAATTTCTTTATAGATTTACAGAGCATTGCAAAAGGATTCTACAACAGAGAAGTCGTTTTAGTTGAGATTGGAAGATTTGCAACAGAAGGTAAAGTTAGTGATATACTAATTCAAGAATTGCGGAATTTTTTAAACTCAATTTATGTTCAATTTAAGACATATGACCCTTTCTTCATATTAGCGTATGATGATGGTTATTGTGCTCAACAAAAATCAATTGATCCAACTTATAAAAGCGGAAGATCAACATTAGAATTAATTGTAGATAACGATCAAGAAGTTCAATTATTTCGACAAATCAAAAAATATTATTTTGATAAAATTGAAAAAATGTTCACTAAAAAAGATTTATCAAAAGTATATTATTTAAGAGAATACGAATCAGATCTTATTCCACATTATTGTATTGTAAATGGTATTTTTGATAGTGACCAAGAAGATGTTTTGAATGTGATTTTATCTGTTGATAAAGACCTTCTTCAAACATGCGAATTTACAAATACTATACAATGCATTACTTCGTTTGTAAGAGATCAAACAGGAAGGAGATTTAATATTCAATTTGATGTTTTTGATAAAGATAATGCAATACAGTATATTAATAAGAAATTTAAAAGAGGAATATTAACTGCAAAATATATTCCAATGATATTAGCAATTGGTGGAGATAAAGCTGATAATATTCCAAGTTTAAGTAAAGCTCAAAATAATCCAAATAAAGAAAAAATTGGAGATACAAAAGCAATAGATTTAATAGTAAATCATTCTATTCCAGCTACTACTCAAGAGTTAAAGTGGCATTTAGATCATATGCCAGATATTATTAAAGATAATTTTGATTTTATTGAGAAAAATTTTAAAATGATTTCATTTGACGAACAATTAAAACGAATTCCAAAAAATGTATTTGACAAAATCTTAAGCTAATACTATGGAGGCAAAATGCAAGTAGAACAAATTAATTCAATCTTTAGAGAAATTTTTAATGAACTGATTAATGATGGGTACAAGAAAAGTAATGTTTGTAGCATTACGTTAGGAAGCTCAAATGTTCCACAATTTGATTCCTTTATGAAAGGATCTGACTTTGGGATTAAACCATTACAAAGAATTATCGAGAACCAAGGATTCAATTTTAAAATAATCATTTCTCCCAAAGAAAGTCCAGAAATTTCAAAATTTGTTGATGATGTTAATGTTGAATCTTTAAAAGATATTAAATCAATTATGTTAAAAACATTAGATAATGAAAATAGTATTAAATTAGCAAGTATTCCTAAAACCGGAATTATTGCCGGAGTAACAAATGATATATTTGAGGAAATTACGAAATAGATAATTTGACAAGATCTTGCCGATTTCAAGGAGATTTTTATTATGAGTGAAAATTACTATCAGGATGGTATGAATATTACTTTCCGAGATGAATTTTATACACACAATCTGAATGGAACACCAGTGACAAGAACGAATACATCTTCACCGGCGCAGAACTGGAATGATGTATTAAGTTACGTTAAAATTAATCTTGGAGTTCCAATAAATTTACTAGAGTTATCAGATGATGATTTAATTACTAATCTAAGACAACATGTAATGGGTTTATTTAGTCAATATGCTCCACATAAAGCTTGGGCATTTATATCAGGGGCAGATATATTTTACGGAAATACATTGGGATCTCCACAATACATGGCAAAGATTCCAGTGCCACCTGGAACATATATTATAGATGTTCTTGAAGCATATCCAACAAAAGAAGTTAGTATTGTTGATATGTATGGTGGTGCTTTGATTAATGCTCAAGCCGCTATGGATCTTGTAATTTCAAATTCATATATTGACGCTGTAAGATCCCTACAAGTAAGAAATACTTGGGAGTTCTTACCACCAGATATTATGATTTTTGATAAAGAAACTCTTGCATGTGTCGTAGTTTATAATATAACTCACACAACACTAGATACGGTTAGACCAGATTTATATCATAAATGTTTTAAGCCGTTATGTCTTGGATATTCTAAATTGTGGATTGCTGCAATGCGATCTAAATTTGAAGGTTTAGCTACTCCATTTGGGCAGCTAAATTTAAATTTTAATGAGTTGAAGAGTGAGGGACAAACATTAATTGACAACACAATGTCGATTCTTGAAACGATTCCTCCAGATATTTTAATTGAAGTTAGTTAAACAAAAAACTTTTTTGGAGGCGATATAAGAACATGGCAGAACAAAACAAGCTTGAGAACATTTTCAGTTACAGTTTTCCAGCAAATCATTTATTGCAGATTTCTATTGTAAAACAAGCTACAGATCAGAGTTACAAACGTGAACATTTTTGTTTCATTACACTTGCGCCAGGAATACAGAGTCCACATGGTGGCAGATCGTTTGATTTTAATAGTCGTGTTACTATGAAAGTGGATGGTCACCAGGTAATTGCTCTCGCTCATGCGGTAAGAGCATATGCTAGAAATCAGATGGATATTATTGGACCGTTTTCAATTTATGTAGATTCTAGTAAGTCAGCATACGGTCAACAGGGTCAAGGTGGAAAATCATTAATGATCCAAAGATCAGTAAATCAAAAACAGAACAATTCTCCAGTTGTCGCTTTCTTCTTTAAATCTGGACAGTCGCAAGCGTTGGGAATTTCAATGTCTCCACCAATGGCACTTGCTGCTGCTGATATATTCGAATTCATTGGTAAAAAATGTCTTGAATTAGAATATTCAAGAGGACCAGTTGGAGCACAAACAGGAGCATATCAGAATCCTGGATTTCCGCCATCTGGTACACCTTCAGGAGAACCATCGTCAGTTCCTTCAGCAGGGGCTAAAAACGTCGCTAGTAATTTTACTGGTGCTTTTGATAATTTTATACCAGATAACGATACACCATTCTAAATTATGAAAAAGAAACAAATAGAAGAAACACCAATACTAGAACGAAAATATTATCGACGAGAAAAATTAGAACTCTTTAGAAAAGAACTTAAAAATTTGATAAATATACACAGTATGGAGAACAATTCTAATACTCCTGATTTTATATTGGCAGATTATTTAGTTGAGTGTCTAAAACTTTTCGAAAAGACATCTAAACGACGTGAAAAATGGTATGGAAAATCATTACATATTTAAATTATTCAGAAAGCTAACCAGAAATTAATTTTTCTGGTTAGCTTTATATTTTTTGAGGAGGAGTAAAATGTTACTAATCAATGAACAACAGTTTTTCACAGAAGAAGCAACCGACGAAGTATTAACCGAAGTTATTAAGAAGCTCATTCCGAATAAAACTAAAGCAAAATTATCAAGCAAGAAAAATAGACAATTAATGCTTGAAAAATATGGGAAAGATGCATTTCTTCTTCCAGATCAATTGAAATTCCCCGTAAGGAATCCAGATACAGGAAAATTGGATTGTTCTTTAATTTATGCGGCAAGAGTCAGAGCGAAGCAATATTCAGGTGTCAAACCCGGATACAGAGAAGTTGCAGCTAAAGCTGAAAAATTATATGAACAAAACAAATGTAATATCAAATTAAATATTAGAATTCATGATGGAGAAGAAGGATTTGATATCGATCTTGAAAATCTTATTGAGGTGTTATATTAAAAATGGCAACTCCACAGGAAATACTTCAATCAATGATAGATTCTGCTCCGGCAAAATCTGCAGATATCGCAAGTTCAATTGCTGCAATTGATGCACAGATTGCTGATTTTCAAGCAAAACAGGATGCTATGAAACAAGGAGTCGGTGACGTTGCAACAACTAGACTAGAAGATTATTTAAAAACATTATACCCAGCGGCTAATCATCATCAACGAAATGGAACAACTTATAATAAAATTGAAACTGCCGGTGGAACTTTAACAGATTGGAAGATATACAAATTAGTAAATCTTGCCGACATTATATTTAAAACTGACACTCAATTTATTTGTAGAGGTAATAAAGAATCATTATTTAAAACAGATGATGACGTTGGATTTACACTTACAGGTTCTAAAAAATATAGTACGGTCGCGAGTGATTCAGTTTACACTCCGGATGATCCAGAAAATCCATTTCCAGATTCTGATTTTACTACAGTAGATATTAACGATGGTGTTTTAGATAGTTCTCTATCTGAAGTTTGGAAATTTGAAGCTGCCTACGCTCCAGGAGATGCAACAATTGATGGTTTAATAAATCAATGGAATTTTTCTCACGATTATATTGTTACTCCATTAGGACTAGCAACTGGCACTTATGGTACACAAGACAATATAGCAAAGTTAACAGATGCTAAAAATATGTTAAATATAAATAAGGCAAAAATCGATAGTACATCTGCTTCATTTGGACCATTTGTATAAGGAGAATATTATGCCAGGAATAGCTAGATTAACAGATATATTCGTTGGAGTGTGTGCTTGTCATCCACCACTTCCACCAATTCCTATGGGAGGAACAATTGTTACAGCTAGTGGAAATACAACTGCCAACCGTTTAGGAGTAGCAAGAATAACAGATATTGTTGTTGGATACTGTGGGCATATTGGACTAATCGTCAGTGCAAGTGGAGACATCAAAGTAAACGATCTTGGAATGGCTAGAGTTGGAGATGCTGTTGTTGGGTGTCTAACGGGAATTATCAGCACTGGAAGTGGAGATTCGTTGGGAAATAGTTGATGTAAAGGGAATATGTAAATGCATCAATCATCTTTAAATGAAATGAAGAAATTTTTTGAGAAATATATTTATTCAAATTATAAATCAACAGATACTATTTTAGATATCGGAAGCGTAGACATTAACGGATCATATAGAAATCTACTTCCACCAGATTGGTCATATAAAGGATTAGATCTTCAAACAGGAAAAAATGTTGACATAGTTGCTACATCTCTTTATGAATATCCCATTGAAGATAATACGTATAGGATTGTTATATCTGGACAATGTATAGAACATGTACAAGATCCGCATAAGTGGATCAAAGAAGTAACAAGAGTAACACAAAAAGCCGGCATATTGTGTCTGATTGCCCCAACTTCTTGGGTTGAACATCGACACCCGGTTGATTGTTGGAGAATTCTTCCAGATGGTATAAAGTTCTTATTCGATCTTGCCGGTATAAAACCAATAGAAGTGTATCATAACGCTCCAGAACATGACTGTATAGGAATAGGAATAAAACTATAATAACAGATAAATATACCAACATAAAAAGGAGTACATCAAAAAACATGGGAATGTTTGATAATATAAAATGCTCGTATAAATTACCTATTGAAAAAGATTTTTCAAAAGAAGTATTTCAAACAAAGAATACTCCGGCACAATGGTTAGATCATTATGAAATTAGAGAAGATGGAACATTATGGCATGAAAATTATGACACTGAGGATCAAAGTGATCCAAATGAAATTGGATTTAAAAGATTTTCAGGATGTTGTACAAAAGTTAATAAACGATGGGAATTTGTGAAAGATTTTATTGGAGAAATTCGATTTTACACTACTTATAATTCTGATAAATGCTGTATTGAATTCTCAAGTTATTTCGTAAATGGCATATTAAAAGAGTTGCACTTAATCAGAGACGAGGAACTGTACGAATGAGTAGTCAATATGTTCATACAACCGGTGACGTTATTGAGCCAAATCAATTAAAATTAATAGATAAATATGTGAATAATTATTTGTTTAGTTTAATTGCTGGATTGCGGCAAGGTTCTTTTGGATTTGACACTTTGCATCGAATTACTCAAGAAATTATTGAGTATAAAAAGGTACTAGGCAATGATAGAAAATTCTTTATAGATTCGGGAGGTTATAGCATTATAGCTGGGGACGTATCTCCTAGAGATATTTCAAAATTTATTGAATGTTATAATTTATTCTTGGATAGGGATGCTCCAGACAATTGTGATTATATTTTTAGTCTCGACATCCCTATCTTCCTCAAATATAAGGAATTTAATACATCTAAATATATTTATGAAATGAATTTAAAATCAATTCAAGAGTCTAAAAAGGTTCTTTTAAAGAATAAAGAATTATTTGATAAGTTCATATATGTTTGGCAGTTTAAGCTCCATAAACAAAATGTCCTTTGGAAGAAGATTTATGACGATGAATTGCGGCAAGAATCGGAACTAAGACATTTTGCGATAGGAGGACTTGTTTCTCTTAGAGGAATTACAGGAATTAAATTTAGTCCTTTTATAGGTCCAGCCTTTCGATGTTTGAAATTAATTAGTGATAAAAATTTAAATAAGGAAAGTATACTTCATATTCTTGGAGTATATCATCTTCATGATCGAGTTGCATTACCTTTTCTACATAAATTATTTAATCAATATTATCTGAAAGATAAAAATTGTTCAGTACAAGTTACATATGATACAGTAAATTATGCTCTTTCCGGACTATATAAATTACGTGAACAAATTATATTTGTTCCAGAAGGGGATGATTATATTTGTGATTTTTCATATAATTTATATGATAAGATCGATAGAATAATTGAAGATCCTGGTGTCCTAGAGATTATCCGACAAGATTTAACAAAAATCATTGCAGGAGAACAAGTAAATGATACCAGAATTTCAAGCTTGTTAAATGTTATTACACAAACAACTATTGATAAAATCATCAATGATACTTTGGACAAATATAATGTTGTTGACATGTTTGTCGAATGTAAAAATTTTAATAAGTTCAAGAATAAGATCTTGCCGATATTAATGGATCTTGAAAAGAAATACCCATTAGTTTTTGGTAATCGAACAGCAAAAAATTTATTAAATTGGCAATATATTTATGCGTTTCATGATGCTTACATGACTCAATCCGAAGAAAAAATAGAAAAACTAATAGATCGTTTTATTGAATTAATAGCTTTTCCGTATAACTATGAAAATTGAAAAATAATAGGAGAAAAAACTTGAGTAATATAAGGTATGATTTTGGCGGAGCTCAATGTCCATATGATGATAATATAATTTTAGTTGATAATATATCGGATGAAGATTTATCCTATCTTCCATTGAATGAAGATGGAAAACGTTTTAAAAATAAATTAATAAGACAAGACATATTTGAACATTTTCAATTAAATGAAAAAGCTACATTTATTAATGTTAGTAGTGTAATTGGATACCACATTGATGCTAAATGGGGTTGGTCAAGTGATAAAGAAATTAATTATGAGAAAATAAAAATTCTTACAAATAATATTATAAATCATTTAGACACTACTAAAAAATGCACTGTAAGGCTCTATGACTACATGATTCTATTAGAAGGTGTAATTGAAATATTATTAGATAATCATTTTACAATTTCGACTTGTAATTTAGTCAGATATAGAGAAATAGACTGTCCAGCAGAATGGGAAGTTATAATGGAGAAAACATGATCAAACCGTTTAAGTTTCCGTGGGGTGAAAAAACAGGAACAATTCTAACAATAGATGCTGGAACTGGATTATGTGACTATACGTCTGAAGTTTGTGCAAATATGTTAAGAGATTCAGGATATACTGAAGTAATGGTTGAGACAATTTTTGTTCCTAGTCCTATCGATAAAGATATTATTATCAGACATAAAGTAGCAATAGGAAGAAAAAACAACATTAAATATATTTTAGATCAACCACAAAAAGAATTTTTAACAAGTGGTCATGAAGGAGCTTGGGAGCCAGTATTTGCAATTATGTCAAATAATGTTCATCCTAACTTCCAATTATTTAAAGATCTTCATATTGGTCTCGGGTATTCAATAGAGTGGATATTAGTCAATAGTAATCGTATTTCGAATTTAACTAAAACAAACGAAAAATATCCAACTTATCGAGCTTTATTTGATAATACTATTCAAATCGAATATGATAGTGATTCTGAAGATTTGAGATTTTATAACGAATCTACTACTAGATTTATTCAAGATGAATTTGTACCAAGATTAATTGTAATTAAAGAAAACGAAACAACTCAAGATGCTTATATTAAGGAACTTAATAAATGATCGATACTGATTGTGCAAAAAATCAATATGGAGAATAAAATGAAAATATTTATATCTGGAACAACAGGTGAAGGTAAAACAACAATTGCCAAAATTATTATTGATACCCTTCGACAACATGGGATGAATTGTAATTATGTTGGAGATACAATACCAGAATATTTTTCTGAAAAGTTAAAAGATATAATTGAAAAAGTTAAACAAAAACAAAAAGATATAATTGAAATTATTGAATGTCAAGAATCTAGACAACCAATCGCTAATTTTATATCAACATCACAAGTTCCAAATAGTAAAAATACATATTTTAGAATCACTGATAGAAAACTTGAGAAGATATAAAAGGAAAAATATGGAACAAAAACTTGAAATTATCATAAGATCAAAAACAGAATTTGAACCATTGAAACCAAAAGAGTTATTTATTACAATTGATAATGCTGTGCGCCGAATAAATCGGTTTATCAATCGAACTGACATTGAAGTTCATCTCAGAACCAAATCAAAAGAACAAGAAGGATTTGAGGGTGTTATGTCTGCGACCGGTATCACTGGTGCGGAGAAAGAATCTATAAAGAGATTTAATAATGACTCTAACTAAAGAAACAATTCTAAAAGAAGTTTTCGGATTTGAGAGTTTTCGTCCGAATCAAGCAGAGATAATTAATACATTATTAGACAATGCTAATAACAATGATGGGATATTAGCAGTAATGCCAACAAGTGCTGGTAAAAGTTTATTATATCAATTACCAGCACTTGTTTTTGATGGATTAACTATTGTAATTAGTCCATTAATTAGCTTAATGAAAGATCAAGTCGATTATCTAAAATCTAAAAACATTCCTGCAGAATTTTACAATTCAAGTATTACTGAATCTGAAAAGAAAATAATTGAAAATAAATTAATAAATAATAATTTAAAACTTTTATATGTATCTCCGGAAAGATTCGGAGACCGAAAATTTTCAGAGTTATTAAAGTTATCAAATAAGATTAGTTTATTTGCTGTTGATGAAAGTCATTGTATTTCAAGTTGGGGACATGATTTTAGACCAAGTTATCGACTACTTAAAGAAGCAATTTATTTTTTAAAACCAGAAAGAGTAATGGCATTAACAGCAACAGCTACAAAAAGAGTACAACATGATATATGTAAACAGTTAAATATACCACATGCAAAAAAGTTTATTCATGGTTTTTACCGGCCAGATCTTTCAATTATTGTCAAAACATGTAATTCTTCATCAAAAATAGATCATGTTATTAAAAGGACAATACAATATGTTAATATGAATATGCCTACTGGAATTATATATTCACCAACTAGAAAGCTAGCAGATGAGATTCATGAAAAATTAAGACAAGAAAATATTAATTCAACATTATATCATGCTGGATTATCGGATAGTGTTCGTGAAACCACTCAAACTAAATGGTTTAAAGATGGTGGAATTATTGTAGCCACAATTGCATTCGGTATGGGTATTGATAAACCAGATGTAAGATTTATTCTTCACGCTGGATTACCAGCAAGCTTAGAGAATTATTATCAAGAAATCGGAAGAGCTTCTCGCGATGGAAAGGGTGCAAAATGTGTCATATTTTTTGATCAGGGAAAAGACATTGATTTACAAAAATTCTTTATAGAAATGTCGTATCCCCCATCACAAGCTATTAGAGATTTCTGGGATTGGTGTTGTAATGAAGCTGATAAAAATAATATGATTTTAAAAACTCAGAAAGAGATGAGTAGTGAATGTAAGAGTTTTATGAAAGATTTTTACGTAGGTGGATGTGTAGCAAAATTACGTGAAAATGAATTCATAGAAACTATAGCTAATGGAAAATACAAAATTAATATAGATAAAGATCTTGATAAAGATTTTGATTTTGTGAAATTAGAAATTAATAGAAGAATTAGATTCGATACTCTTTATGAAATGTCTGATTTTGTAAATAATTCAAGATCTTGCCGGATGGTACAGATATTGAAATATTTTGAAGATAATTTGAATCTTAAAGAGTGTGGAAGATGTGATGTTTGTATTGGGAAGATGCTAAAAACTAGACCAGTTTAAAAAAGGAAAAAACTATGCAAATAGATTATGGTTTTCGATATAGTAATACTCTTTATCTAAATTTTAAAATTCCATTCGGTATTACAAGTTATGGATTTGAAACTGATAATGAATTAAAAGTATTTTATGAAGAATATGAACCAGAATATAGTTTTGACACTTTGAAAAAGTGCAATAGTATCGAAGATGATGAATTTGAGGATATCATTCGAAAAGTTTTTAAACATTGTATAATGGAAGATACTTTTGATATTGATTGTCGAGACGATTTGGAAATTGAAATTCATGGAATAGATCAAGAACAATTTAAAGACAGTTCAATTCAAGAACTTAATGAAAAATTAACAAAATTATGTGAAGATAATCAAATTAAAATTGAATAAAA
>Ga0255347_1003610_pt1 | contig 19886 bp, 16 predicted proteins | sample wastewater_treat_2_FD_192479 | JGI IMG/M metagenome (GOLD analysis project Ga0255347, IMG submission 192479) | Wastewater microbial communities from Lulu Island WWTP, Vancouver, Canada - plant24 | ecosystem: Engineered > WWTP > Wastewater > Unclassified | place: Canada: Vancouver, British...
CCGCTCTGTCATCCCGAACGACCGAAGGGAGGAGGGATCTAGCCCCGACCTGCCTCAAGACGAGATCGCTCGCGTTCACTCTGGATGACAAAGGGGAGAGTCGTGGAAACAAAGGAGGATCTACAAGCCTTCGATATCCCTGCGTCGAAGATAGAGGGATCGCTCTGCTCCGGAAAACGATGCAAAACCGAAGTGCTTGTAGAATCTTCGGGCGCTATCATCCTTCGCGTCGACGATGAAAAGATGCCAGCCGACGGATGCCGCCAGGCTTCGCCGTATTGCGTCGACGAGCATGTATTCTCCAAGCCCCCGACCCTGCCAGTCCAGCGAGACCGCGAGCCTCCCCAAGCGCACCGCAGGCACCGAGGGGTATCTTGGCATCCTCGCCCTTAATACCTCCGGGACGTTCGTAAGCAGGACTCCTGCGGCGGATAGGGTGTAGTAGCCGCAGACAGCGCCCTTCTCCCCGGTTATGGGTTCCGCCACGTAGACCGAGGCGAAACCCCTTCTTTGATCCTGGCCTGCTCGAGCTCGAAAATACTCGTCGAGCTCTTGCACCCCGCACGAGAAGGACCGGCGGTCGTGCGAGGACGAGAGCGGAACGCAGTTCCAGCTCATTTCGACCGATTGGCTTCGTCATAGCGGGCCACCGCCGCTCGTAGCCGGGGAGACGGGTCTCTCCCGGGAGCGCAGAGGTCGATAGCCAGAGCCATGCTGTCCTCCTCGCAAAGGCATATGAGCGAGTCCTGCTCTATGGTGCGGCGAGCCGCCTCCGCCGCTGCGGAGACGACGAAGTCGGACAGGGTCCGCCCCTCCAGGGCCGCCGCCCTGACGAGGCGGCTCTTGAGATCGGAGCTAACGCGAGCTTCTATCCTGCTCTCTTTCACCGTTGACACTGGTTTTTTCACCGGAAACACCCCCAGTGTGATTGTACGGTTCATGTACGGATAAGTCAATGTCGCCGGTCTTGGCGATGCTTGAGAACGGCGAGCCGGAGGAAAAGATCCTGCTCTACACCGGCTTCACACCCGAGCAACTCGCCGAGATCCGAGAGGGAAGGTTTCGCGGGACGGAATAGAGAGTGCTTCATCGGAGTGGGTGAGCAGCAGAACCGGAATTCCTACCCTCGTCGCGTTGCTATTCGGGATAAGCGAATGCGAGGGAACCTGGCTCCGAGATGGCTCCGTAATCAGGTCCCTCCGGCGCTTCGCGCCGTTCGGGACGACAGTATTCAATACGCCCGTTCGGGACAACAATATTCATTGAGCCCTTTCCGGACGACAATATTCATCGCGCCGTTCGGGACGACAGTATTCATCGCGCCGTTCGGGACGACAATATACATCGTGCTCATTCGGGACGACAATATACATCGTGCTTGTTTGAGACGACTATATTTGTTCGTCTTTCGAGACATAGCAGGAGGGAGGGTTTTCACCCTCCCTCCTGTCGCGTCTTAGTTCTCTCCTACCGCCTTGCCCGGCGAGCGCCTGTGGTAGTAGCCGTCCGTCAGCCCGGCGCAGCCTCTGCAGACCGGGCCGTGGTCGGGCGGGTAGGCCTCGCCGCACACCGGGCAGATCACCGGGGGGACTTTCTCCCTGACCCTGAGCAGGTTCGGCTCCACCGAAACCTCCTCTACGTCGAAGAGCGACTGCCCCGCCTCGTTTATCTGGTCCAGGATCGCCTCTAGGCTCTGCTCGTGCTTCGGGATCAGCTTCAGGTACCACTCCCGGACGCGCGGCCAGTCCTCCAGCCTCTCCATGCTGAGCGATATGCGCACCCCCTCCCCCGTCTGCTTGTCGTAGAATACCCCGGCGAATCTGCCGGTATCCACTATCTTGAGCCAGTGGTTTCCCACGGTGCAGGGGGTCAGGAGCTGAATCGTGTCGGCCATGCACTTGCGCGTCTCGCAGATCACGTCCATCAGAACGCCCTCGGGGAGCAGCTCCCACGCCATGTTTACCATGTGCAGGGCCAGCACTCCTCCGGGGGCGGGCTTGCCGTGGAAGAGTTCAAGTTCTTTGAGAAAATCCTCGTAGGACTCGAACCGTCCGTACTTCATCAGGCTATCTTCTCGATCCTCACCGCGCACGCCTTGAAGGAGGGGGTGAGGGTGTCGGGGTCGAAGTGCTTCAGGTCCCCGCTCAGCAGATGGTTCGCGTTGGTGTCCCAGAAGTGGAAGGACATCCAGACCATGTTGGGGGCGATGCGCTTGGAGACATTGGCCTTGATCCTGACCTCGCCGCGCCGCGACACTATGCGAATGGTCTCGCCGTGGGCGATCCCCAGCCTCTCCGCGTCCTGCACGGAGATGTCGGCGAACTCCTCGGGCATACGCTCGTTCATCCCCTTCGAGCGCCCGGTCTGGGTTCTCGAGTGGTAGTGGACAAGGCGGCGGCCGGTGCTGAGCACCATCGGGTACTCCTCGTCGGGGACTTCGCTGCTGGGCACCCAGTCGATGGCCTGGAAGAGCCCCTTGCCGCGCGTGAACTTGCCGTCCTTGTGCAGTACCTGCGTGCCCGGGTGATCCTCGGTCGGACAGGGCCACTGGATGCCGCCGATCCTGTCCATGCGGTCGAACTTGATCCCTGCGAAGGCCGGGCACAGCTTGGCTATCTCGTTGTCCCAAAGCTCCTGTCCGCCGGTCGACGGCCAGTCGTGGCCGAACCTCCTGGCGACCTCCTTGAAGATCCACCAGTTGGGCCTCGCCTCGCCCGGCGCCTCCTTGATCTTGCGCACGCGGCTGACCCTGCGCTCCGTGTTGGTGAATGTGCCCTCGTCCTCGCACCAGGCGGCGGAGGGAAGGATCACGTCGGCGTACTGGGTTGTCTCGGTGTTGAAAATGTCCTGCGCGATCAGGAACTCCGCGGAGTTCAGGCAGTGCGACACGTGACGCGGGTCCGGCTCGGTGGCGACGAGGTTCTCGCCAAAGATCCAGAAGGCCTTGAGCTTGCCCTCGGGCAGACCGTTGACCATGCGTCCGATCATCATGCCAGGCTTGTCGGGCAGTGACTCGTTGCCCCAGAAGTTCGCGAACTTCCTGTTGAGCTCCGGGTTCGCCACGCTCTGGTAGCCCGGGTACATGTTCGGCAGCGCGCCCATGTCGCACGCGCCCTGCACGTTGTTCTGCCCGCGCATCGGGTTCACGCCGCCGCACTCCACTCCCATGTTGCCGAGCAGCATCTGGAGGTTGGCCAGCGTCATGACGTTGCGCTTGCCCGACACGTGCTCGGTGATGCCGAGCGTGTATATCACCATGGCCGGCTTGATGCTGCCGAGCATCCTGGCGATGTCGATTATCGTCTGCTCGGGCACCCCGCTTATCTCGGCGGCCCTGCTGACGGGGTACTCCATTATCTTCGCCTTGAACTCGTCGAAGTTCTCGCAGTTCTTCTCGACGAACTCCTTGTCATACAGGTTCTCGTTGATGAGGACGTTCATTATTCCGTTCAGGAAGGCGATGTCCGAGCCGACGCGAAGCTGCGCGAATATGTCGGCGTAGTCGGCCAGCTCCTGCCTCCTGGGGTCGACGACGATAAGCTTCGATCCGGACTCCACCCCGTTCTTGAGGAAGGTCGCGGCCACAGGGTGGGCCTCCGTCATGTTGGTGCCGATGCAGAACATGAGCTTCGCCTTCGCGAACTCGCCCACCGTGTTGGTCATTCCGCCTGCTCCAAAGCTAGTCAGTAGCCCCGCTACTGTAGGAGCGTGTCATACACGTGCACAGTGGTCGATGTTGTTCGTCCCAAATACCGATCGGAAAAGCTTCTGCATGCTGTAGGAGTCCTCGTTGAGGCTGCGCGCGCAGCTTACTCCGCCGACCGCGTCCGGCCCGTGCTTCTGCATCACCTCCTTCAGCTTCGTGGTGACCAGGTCGAGCGCCTCGTCCCATGAGGCCTCGCGGAAGGTGTCGTCGGGGCTCCTGTCCTTGCCCCTGCGGACGCGGATGAGCGGCTTGGTCAGCCTCTCGTCCGAGTAGATGAAGTCGTAGGCGAAACGTCCCTTGACGCACAGGCGGCCGAGGTTGGGCATTCCGTCCTCGGTACCGGTGACCCTTACGATCTTGTCGTCCTTCACGTGGAGGTCGAGCTGGCAGCCGACCCCGCAGTAGGGACAGGTGGTGCGGACGGTCTTGGTCTGCCACGGCCTGCCCTGGCCCATGGATTTCTTCTCCACCAGGGCGCCCACCGGGCACACCTGCACGCACTGCCCGCAGAAGACGCAGTCCGAGCCCTCGTCCTCGAGCTTTACACCGACGGGGGGGTCGATCTGCGTGTTTATTCCCCTGTACATGAAGTCGATGGCGTGGTACCCGGCCCTCCAGTCGCACGCCCGCACGCAGCGGCCGCAGAGGATGCACTTGTTCATGTCGCGGACGTAGAAGGGGTTCGTGTCGTCGAGGGCGTGATGCGTGTTGACGTCGCCCTCGTCGCAGAAGGGAGACTTCTCAATGCCAAGCTCGTAGGCCAGGTTCTGCAGCTCGCACCTGCCGTTGGCCTCGCAGGAGAAGCAGTCGAGGGGGTGCCTGATGAGTATCATCTCGACGACGGCCTTGCGGGCGGCCAGGATCCTGGGGCTGTTGGTCGTGACGACCATCCCCTCGGTGAGAGGGGTCGTGCAGGCGGTGAGAAGTTTGGGGTTCTTCTCGGCCTCGACGAGGCAGATGCGGCATGCGCCGCTTGGCGGCAGTGCAGGATGATCGCAGAGCGTCGGGATGTAGATGCCGTTGGCCCGGGCCGCCTGGAGGATCGTGGACCCGGGTTCCGCCGTGATCGTTTGCCCGTCTATCACGGCGGTGATCATGTTTTTCACCATGGTTCAGTCTCCTTTTTCAGATATTCTCGCTATCGCGCCGCGAGGGCGCACATCGAAAAACCGCAGGAGTCGCAGTCAGCGCACAACCCCCTTTCAGCCCCGATCTCCTTCCTTCGGGCGGAGGCCCGCGGAAGGCATGAGAAAAAAGAAAAAAAGCCAGCCAGGACGCCGACCAGAAAAGACGACGATCCCCGCAGACTTTCGCGCGGATTGCTCGTCCTCCTTTCCAAGCACGGGAGGCATGCCCGTTTCCGGGGATACCCTTGCGACCGTTCGCCCTGGGGCGTCTGCCCTTTAGGCGATGCGGCTCGGAGGTTCATTATCTGGGGACAATCCAATGCCCCTCGGCGATGAAGTTGTCGATTTCACAAACTTCCTGCCATGCGAGGTTATTATACTCCATTTCGCGATTCATTACCAACAAAAAAATATTTTTCTGAATGCGGCCGTCAGTTAATATGAAGCCCCTTGCCCAATCGCGGCTACAGCCGAATTTCGTCCGCGTCAAGCTGAAAAACTAAAATCGCCAAAATGTAGCAAAATAAAACAGTTGCAAGCAAAATAATCATAATATTGCATTTCCACCCCCTCTCTCCCTATACTGGTGAAAAACAAGCGGGAACTCCTGACAGGAGACCCGCACCTGAAAGGAGCGATCCTCATGGATGTCTTCAAGTCAGTGGACATGGCGGTGACCGGCAATGTCTACGAGGGGGGCAAGGTGACAAGCAGGTCCTTCTGGACTCCGGAGGGAGAGAGGAAGACCGTCGGCATCATGCTGCCGGGGAACTACTCCTTCTCCACCTCGACCCAGGAGAAGATGGAGATCACAAACGGCGTCGTCGAGTACAGGCTCGATCCGAAGGACGTCTGGACGAAATGCCCGAAGGGCGAGCACTTCATGGTGCCGTCGAACCATACTTTCGAGATACGCTGCACCGAGATTTCAGAGTACGTGTGCAGCTACCTGTAGTTCACCGGTAGCTCAAACGTAGAAAAGGAGGAACTGACGTGGCTTTTCGCAAGATGTGGCTCAAGATCAACGGAGTGAACAGGATTTTCATCTGCGACCCCGCCAAGGATTCGCTGGCGGAGGTGCTTCGCAGGCTGGGCCTTACCAGCGTCAAGATCGGCTGCGACACCGGAGTCTGCGGCTCCTGCTCGGTGATACTGGACGGCAAGCTGATCAGGTCGTGCACCAGGAAGATATCCAACGTGCCGGAGTACAGCGAGGTCATCACGCTTGAGGGCATAGGGACCCCGGCCAACCTGCATCCGCTGCAGGTCGCCTTCATGAAGCTGGGCGCGGTGCAGTGTGGCTTCTGCACGCCCGGGTTCATCGTGTCCGCCTACGCGCTTTTCATGGAGAACAAGAACCCGACACGCAAGGAGGTTCGCGACTGGTTCCAGAAGCACAGGAACGTCTGCCGCTGCACCGGCTACAAGCAGATCGTCGACGCAGTCATGGAGGCGGCGAAGGTCGTGCGCGGAGAGGCGACGATCGAGGAGATAGGACCATCCTTCTCGACCGAGGACGGCTACTACGGCAAGCCCGTAGTCCGTCCGACCGCCCTGGCCAAGGTATGCGGCCTTGCCGACTACGGCGACGACCAGGAGCTCAAGATGCCGGCGGAGACGCTGCACGTGGCGATGGTGCAGCCGAGGCTCGCGCACCACGCCAAGATACTGAGCATCGACATATCCGAGGCGGAGAAGATGCCCGGAGTCAAGAAGATCATCCTCGCCGCCGACATCAAGGCCGCGGGCGGCACCAACATCATGGCGGAGGGGCAGATGCACGAGCGCACGACCGTCATGGCGCCGAGCCGCGAGGTGCTCAACGAGAAGAAGATCTTCCGCTACGGGGACGTGGTTGCCCTCGCCGTCGCCGACACCAAGGACCACGCTCGCGCTGCCGCAGCCAAGGTCAAGGTCGAGATCGAGCAGCTTCCGGAGTACCTGAGCTTCCTTGACGCGGTGATGCCCGACGCGATGCGCATCCACGAGGACACCCCGAACATCTTCTGCATGCAGCCGCTTCTGAAGGGCGCGGCGCTCGAGGACGCGTCCAAGGTCGCGGAGATCATCGACTCGTCGGCCTACAGCGTGGAGGGCAGCTTCTACTCCGCCCGCCAGCCTCATCTGACCATTGAAGGGGACTGCGTGCAGGCGTATTTCGACGAGGACGGCTTCCTTACGTTCCAGTGCAAGTCGCAGGGCGTCTACTCCTCGATTGGGCGCATCGGCAACTCGATCGGAGTGCCTAGGGACAAGCTTCGCGTCGTCATGAACCCGACCGGCGCCAGCTTCGGCTGGTCGACCAACGCGGGCGACCTATGCCTGGCCGGCGCTGCTGCCGTGGTCATGAAGGCTCCGGTATCGCTCTCTATGAGCTACGAGGAGCACCAGCATTTCTCCGGCAAGCGCTGCCCCTGCCACTCCAACGGCCGCGCCGCCTGCGACGAGAACGGCAAGATCACTGCAGTGGAATTCGACTTCGGAATGGACCACGGCGCGTACTCGTGGGGCGGCGACGACATAGTCACCAAGCAGCCGCGCTTCGCCTTCTTCCCCTACTACGTGCCGCACGCCGCCGGTCTGGGCCGCATCGCCAACACCAACCACAACTTCGGCACGGCCTACCGCAGCTACGGCTCACCGCAGGCGTACACCCTCAGCGAGGCACTGATGGATATGCTCGCCGAGAAGGCGGGAATCGACCCGTTCGAGTTCCGCTGGAGGAACATCGCCCGCGAGGGTCAGACGAACATCAACAGCTACCCCTTCCGTCAGTACCCGATGGAGGAGATGATGAAGATCATGCGCCCGAAGTACGAGAAGGCGGTCGCAGAGGCGAAGGCGGCCGACACCCCCGAAAAGAGGCGCGGCGTCGGGATCTCCTGGGGAGGCTTCAACGTCACCGAGGGAGGCACGGACAAGGCCAGCGTCGCCATCGAGATCAATCCGGACGGTACCTTCACCAAGTACGACACCTACCAGGAGCTCGGGCAGGGCGGGGACATAGGCTCCCTCATGCTGACCCTGGAGGCCCTAAAGCCCCTCGGCGTGACGCCGGAACAGATAAAGCTGGTCCAGAACGACACCAAGCTCTGCCCCGACTCGGGGATGTCGGGCGCCAGCCGCACCCACTTCATGAGCGGCAACGCCACCATAATCGCGGCGGAGAAGCTGCTTGGCGCGATGCGCAAGCCCGACGGCACCTACAGGACCTACGACGAGATGAAGGCGGAGGGGCTCGAGACCAAGTACTTCGGCACCTACTCAAACACATCGCTCCCGGGCCTGTGCAGGCTGGACCCGAACACGGGAATAGGCGACCCGACCCCGGCGTTCACCTACTGCCTCAACCTGGCCGAGGTCGAGGTCGACACGGCCACCGGCAAGACGACCGTGCTCCGCTTCACCTGCGTGAGCGACGTGGGCAAGGTCGGCAACATCGACGCGGTCAACGGACAGGCCTTCGGCGGAATATCGCACGCCATAGGCTTCGCGCTGGGCGAGAACTACGACGACGTCAAGAAGCACACCAACATAGCGTCGAGCGGAGTGCCGTACATCGAGACGATCCCCGACGAGATCGAGGCGATCTACTACGAGCGCCCGGACGAGGCGGGCCCCTTCGGCTCCTCCGGAGCGTCCGAGGGCTTCCAGTCCTCCGGGCACATGGCGGTGCTGAACGCCATTTACAACGCCTGCGGTGTGCGCGTGCACGAGATGCCCGCGACCCCCGCAAAGGTGAAGGCCGGAATAGACACGCTGGCCGCCGGTGGTAAGATAGAGCCGCCGAAGAAGTACTTCCTCGGTTCGGACCTTTACGAGGAGCTTGAGAACATAAAGGCCAATCCCGTCAAGGTCGGGCCGGAGGACTACTTCATCCCGCTCGGAGGCGCTGCTGGAGAGAGGTTCTTCTAGAGGACCCGGAGATCTGATTCAAGGGGCGGACCGGGTCCGCCCCTTTTTTTCGAACGCGGCAAAGCGGAGGTCGCACATGAAAGAAACAGCCAGACACACCTACAGCGTATGCCCCGTCTGCCTGGAGAGGATTCCGGCGACACAGGTCGAGCGCGACGGCGCGGTCTACCTGGAGAAGAGCTGCCCAAGTCATGGAGACTTCTCCGCGCTCCTTTGGCGCGGCCTGGTAGACATAGACTCCTGGAGGGGCGATGAACCGAAGATCGCGCCCGGCGAGAACGAGAGCTGCCCGCACGCCTGCGGCCTCTGCCCGGACCACCGCCAGGAGACCTGCTGCACCGTGCTGGAGGTGACCAGGCGATGCAACCTCCGGTGCACCTTCTGCTTCGCGGACGGTGGCGAGGGGGAGGACATACCGTTCGAGGCCATTCGCGCCCGCCTGAATGCACTCGCGAAGCCCGGAAAGACCCTGGTCCAGCTCAGCGGCGGTGAGCCGACCGTGCGCGACGACCTCCCTGAGATAGTCAGAGCGGCCTTCGAGGCGGGATGCGCCCACGTGCAGCTTAACACCAACGGCATTCGGCTCGCCGAGGACCCGGCCTACGCGGCGAGACTGGCCGAGGCCGGGCTGTCGTTCGCCTTTCTTCAGTTCGATGGAACGGACGACCGTGTACATCGTGCCCTCAGGGGGAGGGGCTTGGCGGAGATAAAGAGCCGCGCGATCGACAACTGCGCCGACAAGGACATCGGAGTCACTCTGGTCCCGACCCTGGTCCCGGGCGTCAACACGCACCAGGTAGGAGACATCGTCCGATTCGCCGTCTCTCGCTCACCGGCCGTCCGCGGGGTTCACTTCCAACCGGTCAGCTACTTCGGCCGCATTCCGTCGCAGCCGAAGGACGAGGACCGCTTCACCCTGGACGAGCTGTTGACCGCCATAGTCGAGCAGACGGATGGTCTGGTGAGGATGGACACCCTTCTCCCGGCCAGGTTCACCCACCCTCTGTGCGGCTTCCACGCCGACTACGTGGTAACCCGCAAGCAGGGACTCTATCCTCTGCACAGGAGGGGCTGCAGCTGCGGCTCCCCCGTGACGGCTGACCAGAACCGCTCCTTCATCACCAGCAAGTGGAAGCGGCCCGATCAGGACGAAGGCGTGGCCGAGACAGGCTGCTGCGAGTCGGACCTGAAGACGCTCGACGGTTTTCTGAAGTTCGCCCGCACGTTCAGCTTCACCCTTACGTCAATGCCCTTTCAGGACGCATGGAACCTCGACCTGGAGAGGCTTCGCAAGTGCAGCCTGCACGTCTTCGACGACGGGAGGTTCGTCCCGTTCTGCTCCTACTACCTTACCGCGCAGGGATAGGGAGGCAAGTCATGGATGAGATGAGACGGAGGATTATCGAGAACTGCCTTGAGAAGGAGGCCGCTTTCTGCACGTCCGCCTGCCCGTTCGGACTGGACGTGAGGGAGTTCGTCGCGAGGATGAAGCGCGGCTCGTTCAACACGGCCTTTCGCCTCTACTCGAACACCGTCGGATTCCCCGCCATCGTGGCCGCTCTGTGCGACGAGCCGTGCAAGGCCGTATGCCCAAGGGACGAGGTGGATGCCCCGATCTCCCTGAGGCTGCTGGAGGACGCGGCCGTGGCGCACGCGGCCAACCGCGCCCCGAACAGCTACAACCTGCCAGCCAAGAGGGAGAGGATAGCCGTGGTCGGGGCGGGCATCAGCGGGCTTGCCTGCGCCCTGAGGCTCTCCAACAAGAAATACCGGGTCGACCTGTTCGAGAGGAGCGGACGAATGGGAGGGGGGCTGTGGGACGAGCTGGATCCCGAGGTCTTCCTCAAGGACATAGAACTCCAGTTCTCCAACGAAAGATACGGGCTATTCCTCGACCGAAAGATCACGGACATAGAGGAGCTTAGACCGGGCTACGACGCCGTGTACATAGCCACCGGCCCGGATGGCGAGTCGTTCGGCCTGCGCCCGGAATGTCCCGACGGCGTGCCGTTCGCCTCGACTCTACCCGGAGTCTTCCTGGGGGGAGGGCTGCTCGGGGCCGGGCGCATGGAGGCGCTGAACCAGGGGCTGAAGGCGTCCCTGTGCATCGAGGACTTCTTCAAGACCGGGGCTATGAGAAGCCATGTCCCCCCTCCCCCCACCAGGATGAAGCTCGCCCCCGGTACAATCTCGCGCGTGCCTCCGATTACGCCTTCGTCAGGCACATCTTACACGAAGGAGGAGGCGGCTTCCGAGGCCGCTCGCTGCATACAGTGCCGCTGCGACGCCTGCGTGCGCAACTGCGGCATGATGAACTACTTCAAGAAGTTCCCCAAGAGGATCGAGGAGGAGGTCAGGATAACAATCACACCGGGCACGCTCGACGGCGACGGCACGGTGGCCACCAGGCTGATCTCCACCTGCAACCAGTGCGGCCTGTGCGGGGAGGTCTGCCCGGAGGGTATAGACGTCGGCGAGTTCCTCAGGGGCGCGCACCAGGCGATGCACGAGAAGGGCGCGATGCCATGGGCGTTTCACGAATTCTGGCTTCGCGACATGGATTTCTCGAACAGCCGCAGGGCCTCTCTCTACGCTCCCCCGCCCTCCGGCGCGCCCTGCGCTGCGCTCTTCTTCCCCGGCTGCCAGCTTGGCGCGTCGGACCCGAGGTACGTGACCATGACCTACGACTTTCTGCTCGAACGGTCGTCCGGAACCGCCCTCGGGCTCGGCTGCTGCGGCGCGCCCGCGATATGGGCAGGCGACATGAAGCTGTTCGCCTCGGTCAGGGAGAGGACCCTCGCGGAATGGCGCGAGCTGGGAGAGCCCCAGATGATACTGGCGTGCCCCACCTGCATGACGATGTTCGAACGCTACATGCCGGAGGTTGAGTGCAGACTGCTTGTGGACGTGCTGGCCGAGTCGGGCGTCTCCCCCGCGGACAGGGGAAATGGCGCGGCCGTGTCGGTGTTCGATCCGTGCGCGAGCAGGAACATGCCGGATTCCCAGAGGGCCGCAAGGGATTTGGTCCGCGCCGCAGGGTACGAGCTCGTCCCTCTGCCCTACGAGGGGAAGTACGCCCAGTGCTGCTCCTTCGGCGGGCACATCGACATAGCGGCCCCCAACTACTCGGCCTGGCTGGTCGACCGCAGGCGCAACGACGGGGAGTCGCCCTACGTGGTCTACTGCTCGAACTGCCGCGACGTGCTATCGCACGAGGGCAAGCGGGTCAGGCACGTGCTGGACCTCTTCTTTGGCATCAACGATTCTCCAGCGCCCCAGCCCGCCTTCGACGAGCGCAGGAGGAGGCGCGAACGCCTTAGGAGCGAGATGCTGTCCGAGTACTGGCCGGGATTGGAGCCCTACGGAGGTGAGGAAACTGTGAGAAGCTGGTCGAAGCTGATCATGTCGCCCGAGCTACGCGAGAAGATGAACAGGGGGCGCTTCCTGGAGGAGGACGCGCTGACTGCGGTCGAGCGGTGCGAGGCGAGCGGCCGCAGGGTGAAAAACCCTGAGACGGGAAGGTTCCACGGGTACGAGGAGATAGGCTACACCACCTACTGGGTGGAGTACGAGCCCTCTCCCGAGGGATTCATCCTGCACAACGCCTACTCGCACAGGATGAAGATAGAGCTGGAGGACTGACGAACATGGAAGAGGGTAAAAAGCTCCTCTGCGCCAGGTGCAACGTGGAGATGGTCCCCATGCCGACCGGTTTCAGCTACCTAGGACACGTGTTCCGCACGGACGTGCCGCGATGCCCGTCGTGCGGACAGGTATTCATCTCCGAGGAGCTGGCCGCCGGCCGCATGGCGGAGGTAGAGACGACCCTGGAGGACAAGTAGGCGCGCTCGGAGGCGCGCCCGTCCTCACAATGCGTCCTTCATTACCTCCTCGTACTGGGCGTCCGAGAGGTTGATCGAGTAGAACAGCCTGAAGAACTCCACGACGTCCTCCTTCAGGTCCGACCTGTAGTGCTCCGGGTACAGCAGGTGCCCCAGCCACAGGATGCCCAGCAGGCGGTTCGCGGAAGGGGGGTTGCTCACGAAGCTGTAAGGCACGTCCGGGATGCGGTACACGCGTCCGTTCCTGACAGCTTCGATGCCGCTCCACGCCGAATCCTCGAGGATTCGACGCCGTATCTCCCCGGTCTCCGCCAGTATCACCTGCGGGTTCCACAGCAGGACCTGCTCAAGGGACACCGTACTCCCGGCCCCCCTGGAGTCCGGAGGGATGTCGGCGACGTTGAGCGCCCCGGCCCTGTCCAGCGCCTGGGCGTGGAAGGAGTCGCGCGCGTTGGTGTTAAGGCCGGCCTTTCCCATCGCGGAGTAGACGCGGACCTCCCCGCCGGAGCCTATGGCGCTCCGGACCGATGCTGCGTGATCCAGGATCCTCCTGCCGGCGGCCGCAAGGAGTTCCGCGCGCTCAGCCTCGCCCAGCAGCCCCCCGAGCATCACGTAGGCCTCCGGCAGGCTGTCCAGGCTGGATTGAATGAAGACCACAGGGATCCCAAGCTGCTTTTGCAACGCGTCCATATCCTCGCGTATCGTGGGCTTGGGCTCCCCCACGTCAACTATCACCCGGGGAGAGGCTGCTATCAGGGCCTCCATGTTCAGATTGGCGTTCTTTCCGTAGAACTGTCCGAAGCACGGAAGGTTCCAGTGCCTCTCGTCGACGTAGCCGCGAGCCTCCGCGGGGAAGTCCACGGCGAGCCCGGAGAGCTTCCCGGGCGCGAGGGAGTACAGCAGGATCTGAGCCAATGGCCCCGAGGGGGCGGCGGAGTCGATGGTCGCCGGCACCTCCACCTCCCTGCCGGCCGAGTCGGTGAAGATCCTCGTGCCGGGCCCGGATGCGCCGGAAGGCGCCCCCGTCGCCAGGTTCATCATCATCGCGGCGAGCGCCGCCGCCAACAGTCTGACTTTCATTACGACCTCTCCTTTTTCGCTATCTTCTATGAAAACTGGGTCACGAGACCTTCCCCATGCGCCGGGTCCGTAACATTCCTCCGGCAGGGGCAAGATCCAGCGGCACCCCGTACATGCGCTCCAGCGTGGCCGCGTCCATCACATCCGACGGCTCTCCCGAGATGTTGACCGCCCCGTCCATCAGCAGCAGGGCTTGGTCGGCGAAGGAGAGGGCGTGCTCGGGGTTGTGGGTGGACAGGACGACCAGGTAACCCCTGCGCGCCAGCCCGGCCGCGCAGTCCAGCACGCGAAGCTGGTGGCCGTAGTCCAGGTTCGAGCAGGGCTCGTCCATGATCAGGATTGAAGCGTCCTGCGCGAGGGCTCGCGCCGTCAGCACCAGCTGCTTCTCCCCCCCCGACAGGCGGTCGTAGCGCCTGTCCGACAGGTGTCCTATGCCGATCTCCTCCATGGCCTCGACGGCGCGGTGCGCCTCCCTGCGCCCGGGGGTCGACCAGAAGCCCAGCCGGGAGGAGGCGCCCATGAGCACCATCTCGAGGGCCGTGTGAGAGGAGGCGTTCTCGTGCCCCTGTGGAATGTAGGCAAAGGCGCTCGCCCGCTCCGAGGCGCTCATCCCCCTGGTGTCGCGCCCCCCGGCAGCGATCCGTCCGCGGTAGGACAGCAGCCCCAGGATGCAACGGAACAGGGTGCTCTTGCCCGACCCGTTCCTTCCCAGCAGCGCCACGAGGGAGCCGCCGTAAACCTCGAACGAGACGCCCGACAGGACCCGCCTCGCGCCATAATCGACCGTGAGCTCTTTTACGCACAGGCTTGGTGTGTTCATGCCTCTCTCCTATCGTTAAGTATGATGTATAGCAGAAACGGGGCCCCGACGAAAGCGGTCAGTATCCCGATGGGGACCTCGCTCGAGGACAGCATCCTCGAGAAGTCGTCCGTGGCCGGCAGGAGCGCGCCCCCTAGCAGGATCGAGGCCGGTATGCTCCTCCTGCAGTCCGCGCCGACCAGGGAGCGGGCGAAATGCGGGACAACCAGCCCTATCCAGCCGATCACGCCGCTGACGGAGACGCACGCGGCCGTGACGAAGGTGGCGCCGAGTATGGCGGCGCCGCGCACCAGCCCGGCGTTCACCCCCATCGCGGCGGCCTCCTCGTCGCCGGCGGACAGTATGTTGATGCGCCACCGCATCATGAAGAGGAGGATCAGCCCCGACAGCACGAGCGGCGCCGCGAACAGGACATCCTCCCGCCGCGCGGAGGCGAGCGACCCCATGAGCCAGTAGGTTATCGCCGGCAGCGAGTTGTTGGGGTCGGCTATCAGCTTGAGGTAGGATATGCCCGCGGAGCAGAGCGACCCGACCATTATCCCCGCCAGCAGGAAGCCCAGGACCGGGTTGAGCCTGGAGCGCACGTTCACCAGCACGACCAGGCCAACAGCGGCAAGCCCGCTCAGGAACGCGAACAGGGATATCTCGCGGTAGCCGAGCCCGTTCAGGATCGCGAAAGCCGCGCCCAAGGCGGCGCCGGAGGACGCGCCGAGGAACTCAGGCGAGACCAGGGGGTTGCGAAATATGGCCTGGTAGACGGTCCCGGAACAGGAGAGCCCCGCTCCCACCAGCGCACCCAGCAGCACCCTGGGGAAGCGCACCTGGAACAGCACGGTCTCGACCTGCGGGGACAACTCCCCCTCCGCGGGCGCGATTGAGAGCATGGCCCTGACGACCGACGACACCGGCACGGGGAAGCGTCCGACGCTCATGGAGACCAGGAACACGCAGACGAACAGGGCCGCCATAAGGGTGAAGCGAAAGGAGTGCCGCGAGCTCATCCCGCTGCCTTCCCCGACAGGGCTAGAAGCGGGCGCATGAACGAGGTCACGGCCTCGGTCTCGGTCTCGCCGGGCCTTGCGTCGACCGCGATCAGCCTCGCGCCGAAGTCGCAGGTCAGCCTGCCGCGCAGCGCCTCGTACCTGTCGAAGTACTCGCCGGGCAGGCCGAGCCCCGCCGCCATGCCGCGCGCGTTCTCCCTGGACTTGAACACCCCCGCGCAGGGAGTCCCGGAGCCCAGGACCTCGCACAGCCGCGCCATCACGCGCGGAATGAGCAGCTCCACCCCGCCGATCTCGTCAAGGACGACCAGGCTCCTCTTCTCCGCCCCCGCTAGCAGCGACAGCATCCCCTCCTCCAGCACCTCCGGCCGCCGGACCGAGCCGGAGTCGGAGTGCTCGATGAAGATGTTCGAGGCGTCGCGGGAGAAGGGAAGCGACACCTTGTCAGAAGCGCCGGGCGAGGCGAGGGAGAAGCCCCGCACCCGTCCGTCCTCCGTCAACAGGCGGCGCACGATGAACCCGCCCGCGGTCATCCTCAGTACCCCCATGCACCTCATGAGCAGGCTGGTCTTGCCGATTCCGATCGGGCCCTCCAAAAACAGGCTGGTCGCCCCCATGACGATCTCCTTTCGCGCCCCTTGATCCGCGTGGATTATGCAACTGAGTTGCATAATCCTATCACCCCCGCACTCTTGATGCAAGGGGCCGAAGGTTATCCGGCAACGGAATTATCATGTATAATAGCGAGTGTTTGTAGAGTTTTGGTTTTCCGGCTATGCGGTCGTCGTTGATAGATTTATTCCGTTGCACAAATCCGCGTCCATGCGAGAGAGCATCCGAAACACCCCTATGAAGGGAGAGCTGGGATTGCACCCTCTGAACGTCCTCATCGCCGAACCTGACGCAATGCTGAGCGCGCTTTACCGTGAGATTGTCTCCGACTTCCAGGGCTACCTGTTCGCCGGTTTCGCCGAGGATGGAGCCGCCCTCCGCTCGCAACTGGCGCGCCTGCCCGTCCACATCGTCCTCCTGGACATACTTTTACCGGGATTCGGCGGTCTTGATGAATTTCATGGACTGAGGGCGGACTTTCCCCGCACAGATTTCATAATACTGTCATCGGAGAAGGCGCCGGACGTGGTCAGGGGCACAATCTGCTCCGGCGCGTTCGACTACCTCATCAAGCCCTTCGAATGGGAGCGATTTCGGTGTGCACTCAGGGCTTACGAGGAGTACCATCACGGCCTCGCGGGACGCAAACGTCCATGGAGGCAGGAGGACATCGACAGGGTCACCGGCTTCAGAAATCAGGCATCCGGGAGGGAAATCGACATACCGAAGGGCTTTCAGGAGACGCTTGTCCACCGCATCACCAACCTGCTGAGCGATTCGTGCCTCTCCCTGTCCGCGGCCGAGGCGGGGAGGATGCTGGGCATGTCCAGATCCAGCGCCCGCCGTTACCTGGAGTACCTGGCCGAGGAGGGAAAGATCTCCGTTCAGTACGAGTATTCACAGGTGGGACGTCCGCGCAAGCTCTATTCGTCCCGGTTGAAAACAGGGGAGGGCGCGCCGGATGCCTAACAACGAGGCCTGGGCCGGCACCCGCGAACTGACGCGCGAGACAGGCAGGAGGTCCCCCTTTTAATGGCGACTGGTCCTCTTGTCTTCTCGTTGCTTTTTTTTACCGCCTTCTCCGTCTACCTGCTGATCGGGGTGTACGTCATTCACATCGACAGAGGCGCGCACCTGAACAGGGTCTTCTTCTTGGCGTGCGTCTCCCTGTCGGTGTGGGCGCTTGGATTCTCCATAGTCAACACCGTCCCCGACGCCGCGACTTTCTTCTTCTGGCAGAGGGTCTCGGCCGTCGGCAGAAGCGTGTTCTACTGCTTCTTTCTTCATTTCGCGCTCCTGTTCGCGAGGGAACTGCGCGGCGAAGGCGGGATTCGCCCGCCGCTGCCCCTCCTCTACCTGCCGGGCCTCGTCTGCATCCTCGTGTTCGCGGCGGTGCCCGGGCTCTCCTCCTCCCACTACGCGCTCAAGGAGGGTCCCTTCGGACTGATCTGCTACCCGGTCGTGGACGCCTGGACCATCCTCTTCCTCGTCTACAGCCTGGGGTACGTGATCGCCGCAATCCGAGCGATGCTCCGCGCAAGCGGGGCGGCTCGCGACCCCGCTCTCGGGAGACAGTCGCGCCTGCTGGCCCTGGCGACCGGGCTCTCCCTGCTTCCCCCGGACATCCTGGACTTCCTGCTGCACAAACTGCTCGACTCCCCCTTTCCCAGGTCCGCTCCCCTCTTCCCTCTGATCCTGGCGGGGACCGTGTACTTCATGACCAGGCGGTACGGTTTCATGTCGGGCCAGAACGACGAGGAGGAGTTGCTGCTCGACGGCAGGACCAGCTCCACTCTCGCCTACTACCTCTCGATCGCGTTCCTAGTCGGCGGGGTCACCGCGTGTTCCTCGTACTTCCTGCCATCTGCCGTGCAGAGCGAGGAGTCCCTTCGCTCCATGCTTCGGGCCGGGGGGCTTTTCTTCCTGATGTGCGCGATCACAATGGTCTCTCAGTTCATCAGGAGCAGCGGCCTGAGGCGGTTCACCCTGCTCTTCCCCATGCTCCTGAGCGTGCCGGCCATCACCTGGCAGTTCATCGAGTTCGCCGGCATCACGATATGGGTCTACCCTATCGTAATGATGATGGTGTCGCTGCTCTACAGCTCGCGCACCCCTCTCGCGCTGGTGACGGCGGTATCCATCGCCACGCAGATCCCGGTTTGGATCAACGCGCCGAGCAACCTCATCATCATGGACTCCTTCGACTACATCGCCAGGATCAGCATCTTCCTCGTGGCCTTCCTGGTCGGGTCGTTCGTCAACAAGACCTACACCGGCAGGTTAAAGGAGAGCGTGCGCAGCGCAAACCTCCAGAGGCTGGTGTCGCAGGTATCGAACGACCTCCTGAGCGTCAGCCGAACGACCCTGAACGACAGGGTGGACTCGGTCCTGAGGGGCATAGGGGAGTTCTTCCAGGCCGACCGCTGCGGGGTCTTCTTCGTTGACGAGGAGAGTTCGTCCATCGCCTACGGCCGGGAGTGGTGCTTGGAGGGGATCTCGCTGTTCCTGCCGGAGTGGAGGACCAATCCGCCGCAGGGGCTGAACCTGTGGCTCGAGAGGCTGAGCCGCGAGAGAATCCTGTGCATCGAGGACGCGGAGATCGCGTCGGAGGAGCCGCACTCGCCGTGGATCAGCGTATTCTCAATGACCGGGGTGAAGTCCGCGGTCGCCGTCCCCATAGAGGAGGACGGGACAGTGCTGGGCTTCATAGGGCTACTGTTCGCCAAGGGTAACAGGGGCTGCGGGGACTTCGACACCGACCTGCTGAAGATCCTCTCGAACCTCCTGGCCGACGGGTTCATCAGGATCAGGTCCGAGCTGGAGATAGAGAGCGCCGCCCTCCACGATCAGCTCACCGGCCTCCCGAACCGCGCCTTCTTCATGAAGCGGCTTTCCCGTTCGATGAGCCGGGCGGACGATAACAACACGATGATGGGGCTCATCTTGATCGACCTGGACGGATTCAAGGTGATAAACGACATGCTGGGGCACAGCGGAGGAGACGCGGTCCTGCAGGAGCTTGCGCGGAACCTGCGTCAGCGCCTCCGCCAGGCGGACTTCGTGGCGAGGTTGGGAGGAGACGAGTTCCTGGTCCTGGTGGACGACATAACGGACTACGAGAGCGCGGGGAAGATCGCCGGGCACGTCATGGGGCTTTTCGCAAAACCCTTCACCGCGCACGGGCAGGCTTTCATGCTGTCGGGCAGCGCGGGAGTCGCAGTCTACCCTCGCGACGGGGCGGACGAGAACTCGCTGCTGGCCAACGCCGACGCCGCCATGTACGGTGCCAAGGCGCTGGGCAAGAACCAGTACGTGATGTGCACAACGGAGATGACCGATGCAGCCAAGAGGAACCAGAGGTTGTCCGGCGATCTCTTCGGGTCCCATCTGCGCGGCGAGCTTACCATCCACTACCAGCCCCAGGTGAGCGTCGCCGGGGGCGCTGTTTCAGGGGTGGAGGCTCTGCTCAGGTGGAATCACCCCGAGATGGGAGTCGTTCCCCCTCTTGAGTTCATCCCGCTGGCCGAGATGAACGGCATGATGGATGTTATCGGGGAGTGGGTGCTGCGGGCGGCCGTGCGACAGAGGGTGAAGTGGATGCCCTCCGCGCCGCCGCTTATGAGGATGGCGGTCAACCTCTCGCCGGTGCAGCTCTACAACCCCGAGTTCCCGGAGAAACTCGCCGCGATCCTGGCGGAGGAGGGGCTCGATCCGCTGTTGCTCGAGCTGGAGGTGACCAGGCTGTCGGCTCTGGGGGAGTCCGAGAGAGCGAGGGAGGGCCTT
>Ga0255347_1003611_pt1 | contig 19885 bp, 25 predicted proteins | sample wastewater_treat_2_FD_192479 | JGI IMG/M metagenome (GOLD analysis project Ga0255347, IMG submission 192479) | Wastewater microbial communities from Lulu Island WWTP, Vancouver, Canada - plant24 | ecosystem: Engineered > WWTP > Wastewater > Unclassified | place: Canada: Vancouver, British...
GGGCGTGGTGTCCCAAGAGGGGATAGCGTCAGTCCAATTACCGCTTCCATTATAGCTTAATAATGAGTGTCTGTAAATCCTTACCGGATGTAAGGCGTTACATGACATCTTTATTGTAACAGAGGGAATAATAATAGGAGCGTATTTCAGGTGCTTGTGCGCAATGCACATTGAGGACTTCCCTCGAAAATCGAACATTTGCGCAACCGAACAAAGTTTCTTGGATGTCCTTGACAGAACTTACGTTCTATGTTATTATGATAATGTCCCTTAGTCGAGCAGGCGCTCATTGCTGAGCGTGAGCATCAGGCTGAGATGAAGAAGGCATTCGGCAGAGGCTACTGCAAGAAGTATGAGGACTACATCTGCGTAGACGCTGTGGGAGAGCTGATACGTCCCAACTATGTGTCGGACCATTTCCCCATAGTTCTCCGCAAGAACGGTCTGCGGAAGATACGATTCCATGACCTGCGGCACAGTTGTGCCAGTTTGCTCCTTGCAAACGGAGTGCAGATGAAGCTGATACAGGAGTGGCTGGGTCACAGCGACATAGGTACGACCAGCAACGTGTACAGCCATGTGGACAGCGAAAGCAAGAAGATGAGTGCTGAGGCGATAGCTAAAGCACTCTCGGAGTAAAATAAAAGCCTCCGGACGTTATGTCCGGAGGTCTAACATAAACAGTATATTTGAAATCGTAATTAGTATAATGCGCGGAATGAAAATCGCGTCCCAGAAAAACTGAGACGCGAAAAAGCAAACAGATTATTCGGAAAATAGAGCTGTTAAAGGAGGTGACATTAATCATTTTCTTTTTTTAACCAATGAGAAAAAAGAATTTTGAATGCTGCCAGTATTATTGCAGATAACAGTTCTCCAAACCAAGTATTTTTCAAAAAATTATCAAGATGGGCAAATGTGTCTGATTCGATTATTAATAAAATCAAATTAATATTGAGTACATCATGAGAAAAAAGAAAAACATATAGTATTATGAAAAAAATGCTTTTAAATTTAATTGATTCCCCTAAATCAGCAAAAATTAACTGCAAAACGAGTAGGATGATTTCAATAACATAAAAACCACCTAATGCAAATGTACCTATTCCGCTCAAATTACAGAATCTCGTTCCTACAAGGATAATTGTTTCGAAAATATCCATAAATACAATGATACGTGACATTGTTTTTTCGCTACAAAAATCGAAAAGAAACTGCCATAATACATAAATTATAGCAAATAATAACTGTACAAAAAAATGTATTAATACTAATTCTTCCATATCGACCTCTTCCTACATACTTAATATCCGCAATTCCCCTTTATTATAACATCTCAAAATTGATTTGTAAAGTCTGATTAGTCAAAAAATGCTGCGCATATTGTACATCTGGAGAGTAAATAAAAAGCCCGACAGAAAACTGTCGGGCTTTGCTGGCGCAGTGGGTGGGATTCGAACCCACGTCCCTCAAGGGGCATCGTGATTTCGAGCAAATTATAAAACTTCCCATTTGGTCACTTATCGTCTTAAAAAAACGCCGTTTTCCCCTGATTTTGAGCACTTTTCTGCGAGAATTCGGAAATTTGCGAGAAAAGTGCGAGAAAACTGCGAGAAATTTCAGCCAACTAAAGCGAAAAAAAGAAAGGAACAAGTGACCATGAACAAGGAAGAAAAACGTAAAGAATTAGAGCGGATGCTCAGAAGATGTCCCGAGATATTATCACCGATAAAAGCCGCCAGGTGGTCTCCGCTTGGAAAGAACAGAGTATACGAGCTTATACACAGCGGCGAGCTTCGTTCCTTCGTGTATCAGGGCGGATACATACTGAGCAAGAATGACCTCATCGACTACCTGCTCGAGCACTGCGATGACGAGCCAGCACGTTCGATAAAGCGAGGCGGCAAGGATGAGTGATTACAGCTACCTGTACGATGAGTTCCCCGAAGTGATATCGGGAGAACAGCTTCGTAAGATACTCCATATCAGCAAGCGGAAGTGTGCATGGCTTCTCCAAAGCGGAGCTATTCCCTGCACTGATAACTGCAATAAAACTCGCCGATACGCCGTGAAGCTCGATGACGTTATCGAATATCTAATACGGACTGAGAACGCAGCAGAAAGGGTTCAGCCGCAGCGACCTCCCGAGTGCTTCCGTGAACAGCTGTCCGACGAGTGGTTCGATGTGCCTGATGTACTCACAATTACTGACGTGTCGAACATAACCGGCTACACTCCCAATGCTGTTGACCATTGGATCGTAAAGGGCAGTCTGCGGTCGGTAATAGTGCAGACAGGTATCATAACCTGCCGCGAATGGCTCATTGACTTCTACTGTGGTGACGGATATAACATCGTAAAGAAGGTCGATAAACACCTGGAATTGCTTAGAAAACTATTGATTTGAAAGTCATTCTGTGATATAATAAAAAAAACATCACTGCACAAAGGAGGAGATTCTATGTCTAAAGTAATCAATATCAACGGTATGGCTGTAAAGGTCATTGATAATACTGAAAAACAAGAAACGCTTTCTCAGGAAGATAAAGACATGGATATCAGAGCGAAGGAAGCTGTAAAAGCTGCACTTGAAAAAGCCAAAGTATGCAAGAAACCCATTGCTCGCTATGACATAGAAACCAAGAGAGCATATATTGAGGATGCAGAAGGCAATAGAAGATATGTTGAATAAAAAACCTATGATACTTGTATTCGCCGGTCCAAACGGCTCAGGCAAAAGTACAATAACTCAGTATTTCGATAAAGTCGGAACATACACTAACGCTGATGAAATCGTAGCTGCTACCGGTATGAGCAACGAAGACGCAGCCGTCTTTGCTGATAAGAAAAGATACGAAGCAATTGAGAGTAAGGAAGATTTCACCTTTGAAACTGTATTATCTTCGCACTACAAACTTGATATTCTTAGAAAAGCTAAAGAAAACGGCTATTTTATAAAGTGTATATTCGTACTGACAAATGATCCGCTGATAAATGTATCTCGTGTTGAAACAAGAGTTGCTTCTGGCGGACACAACGTTGATAAAGATAAGATAGTTTCAAGATACTACAAGTCTTTAGCAAATATCAAGCATCTTATTGAACTCTGTGATATACTCCATGTTTATGATAACACAGTTGAACCTGTCAGAATAATCAGAAAACATAAGGAAGATATATCGATCTATTCTAATGAGTTCTGGAGTGAAGAAGAACTACTCCGCTTGTTGCAATGATTTATATCAAAAAGAACTATATAATCAAAATGCTCAGGAATAGTCCTGAGCATTTTTCGTCTTAGTCGGTATCTTGGTCGCTAACTTGGTCGGTCGAGCGACCAAGTTGAAAAATCAACCAGCTTTCGCACATAATCGCCTCTTCTAATATACCCTACTTCAGAAGTTTCACAAGTTATGTAATAGAGGCTTTTCTCTTATGTTATGTCAAACGATTTATCTGTAATCCATGGAAACGTCCTCAAAAGAGCGCTCTCCGCGAATGTATGCCTCATATGCGACTTCTGCATCTTTGCCGTGAAATACAGAGCATATCCCGCACATATCGCAGTCTGCAATACATGGAAATCTTTCTTTGACATAGTTCCTGCGTTCTTCGGCAGTAGAATTGAATATTTCAGGTGCTGTTGCCATATGCAGTCACCTCATCTGATCAGCCGATTCTGGCGGTATTGCTCCATATACGTCCTATTGATCTCGCTGATCTCGCGTTTCCCGTCAATATAATCCTGATAAATGCCAAATGGACTACCGCCGCCAAGCCAGCAGGATGAACAGTTTTCACATCCTCCGCCGCCACAGTCAAGTGACTCTCTAATAATCTGTTCACGTTCTTCACGCGTCGTATCCTTAATCAGAATTGATCTCATAAAACAGCCTCCTTTATAGAATCGCTCCTGCTTTACCCATCTCAGCATTAATGATATCTTCACTGTCAGCCATTGCCTGCAAGGTCATGGTAAGCAGCTTGTCAAGCTCCCACCCGAGCTGTTCAGCACCGCGCTCAATTACTTCTCTTGAACATCCTGCGGCGAAGCCTTTACTCTTATACTTCTTTTTCAGAGATTTGAGTTCCATATCTTTTGTGCTTTTGGACGGACGCATAAGCGCAGCAGCCCAGATCAGACCTGTCAGTTCGTCAACCGCAAAAAGAACCTTTTCCATTTCGTGTATCGGTTCTACATCAATAGTCACGCCACAGCCTACTGTTATTCCATAGCCGTGAGAACATACTGCGTGGATTATATCCTCGCTTACTCCACCGTTTTTCAGCAGTTCAGGTGCTTTTAGACAGTGTTCTTCGGGATACAGCTCAAAATCAATGTCATGGAGCAGTCCGACGATACCCCAGTATTCAGATTCAGTTCCATATCCAAGCTCATTTGAAAACCACTTCATTACTGCTTCAACAGTCAGAGCGTGCTGAATATGAAATGGATCTTTGTTGTATTTTTTCAACAGCTCAAAAGCTTCATTTCTTGTTATCATAATTATACCTCTCATAAGTCATTTTGTCTCTTTTTTCAGAGCTTTTTCTATAGTCAACAGTATACATATAAAAACTACGTATTTAATATGATTATATATCGTAATTGTGGATTTGTCAATAACATACGTATAGCAATGAATAAGATCAGAAATAAACAGCATCGCAAGCAATTCACCTGCGATGCTGTTTCAAAATTACCGTTATTCAAATTCGTTGAAATGATCTTCCAATGACTTGTAAATGTCATCTGAACCCTCAGCTAAAATACTGTCGAGAGCCTTCTTGTATATGTCGGTATTGTAGTGTGATTCGATATCGTAATCTTCTGTATATCCAAGATCAACGATAGTATCTTTAAGTGTGAGTGTTCCCTTCTTGTCAGGATCAGGACTGGATACGCTGTATCCGCCGTAAACCTCTGTATCAATGAAGTCCTCGTCAATGTCGATGTACTTCTTGACGTCTTTGATAGTTTTTTCATGGTCGGACTGAGTAAAGTGATATGCCTTAATGAATGCACGTTCAATTGCTATGAATGTATTCGGAGTGCTGCTGAGAGCGGAAGTCTTTGCGACCTGACGGCAGCAGGGCTGGTTCTCAAGAGCTTTTTCATGTGCGCAGTAGTAAACTACTTTATAGCCCTGCGACTTTGCAAGCGAAGCATAGGGTGAGTATACCGAAGCTGCGTCGATAGTACTGTTGAGGAGAGCTGCATAGGCGTCCTTCTGGCTGTCAAAATATACGATATTGACCTTGTCAGCTCCCTCGCCTATCTCAATGTTTGCATTTTTCAGCAGTATCTGGAGCTCTGCGTCCTGTACGCTGTTCTTGACTGAAGCGACATTTCTACCCTTGAGGACTTCCACGCCTGCCTCGTCCTTGTCAGCAAATTCGGACTTGATAACATAGCCGTGACCATTTGTCATTGCACCGCCGAATATCGACACCTCATGTCCCTGACTCTGGAAAGTAAGTGTGGGAACTGAACCTATAAAAGCAACATCGAGCTTGTCGGATTCGATACCGTTTATGAGCTCAGAAGCACTTGAAAACTGGGTAAGAGTAACTTTAAGTCCCTCTTCCTTGAAGTAGCCCTCTTCTGCTGCTACAAATGCGAGAAGATGTGCTGTGGAGTTCAGGTAGCCGATGTTGATATCGGTCTTTTCGGGAGAACCTATTTCAACTTTAGCTGTTTCTGTTGTACTTTCAGAAGGGCTTTCGGATGTTGCTGCACTTTCAGTTGTATTCTCGGCTGTTGTGAGGCTTGTAGTAGTAGTTTCGCTCTTTTCTGAGGAGCTTGACTCATTGAGTCCCGAGCAACCTGTAAACAATGCCGCAGCGACAATTACGGATATTAACTTTAATCTGTTATTTTTCATTTTTTTCACCTTTTGACCTTTCTATTCATCATTTCTTTTCTCATTAATCAATCAGTACAACATCGCATTCGCATCGTACTAAAAATGAATAGTGTATCTCTCGTTATCATCACCTCTTGTTTTTTCTATGCATTTATCATAACATACGGAAACTAAGATGTCCAATACATGAAATGCATTAGCATTAATAGAAAAACGTATATTCAGAAAGCTTGAAAATCGGACAATGATATGCTAAACTGATATTATCATTATAAACGAGGTGAAAAAATGAGAATATCCACAAAAGTCGAATGCGGTATCATAGCATTGCTTGATATAGCCTTAAACGCAAACAATGAAAATACGGTAAAAGTCAACTCAATATCAAGGAGAAATAATATTTCCGCCAAATATCTTGAACAGATTCTTCCGCTTCTGAAACAGTCCAACCTTATCAGCAGCGTCAAGGGCTCAAGCGGAGGATACAGGTTACAGCGCGAGCTTGGGGATATTACTCTGTACGAGATTGTGAATGCGCTTGACAGTTCCATACTTGCATCGTCGGAATTCAGCAAAGATCTGGAACAGAACGCAACAGATGCAATAGAAAGGTGCCTTTGGAGACCTATGACCAGTTACCTTCGCAAATATACGCAAAGTATGACCTTAAAAGATCTTACGGATATTTACTATGAGCGAAAAAAATACAACGATGATATTTCATTTATATGTGTACATGTATAGTAATAAGGTCAATACCTGATCGGGACAGTTGATTTTTCAGCTGTCCCGTTTATTTTTTACATGCAAAATGAAACCGCCCGGACCTGATGAAAGTCCGGGCGGTATTGTTATTCTTCTTCGGTATCAGTTATGACGTCATCTTTAGAAACTGTTCGGGGATGAAACACCACATTCCCTGTTTCTGTACTAATGAAATACATATCGTTTTCAAACAGTTTTTTCAGCAAGCTAATGGAACTCTTTATCATCATGATCAACACCTTTTTATATTTCTTATGGCACATATTATTACGGAAGGTCATTTAAGAACGTTCAGTTCAACATCGTCCTGCTTTCCACATCCGCTCTGTACAAATGAGCACTGAGCGGAAAATGTGCTGTATGGAATTCTTACTTGTTACCATTTGTACAGCTCCTTTCCTGTGGGGGTATATATATTATAACCTGTATTTTACTGCTTGTCCAATCCTAATGATTGATTGTAAGTTATAAAAGCAGGCTATATGCTGTCAGTTTTTTATGATATTATTAAGCTGAGCCACAAGCTTTTCCGTTTCAAGTCCGTGAACAGCAGCCGCGTCGCTGATAGTTTCAACGCCAGACGAGGGACAGCCCAGACAATGCAGACCTATGCTGAAAAGCAGGTCTGCCGTCTCGGGATGAAAGAGAACAAGATCACCTATAAGCGTGTTTGGAGTCACAGTTTCAACTCTGTCGATATCTATTTTCATGGAACACCTCAGATGTGATAATTACTTTCCTTGATAGAATCAAAAAGTCCGTATTCAAAGAGTATTTCTTCAAGTCGCTCCTGAGAGAGGGGCTTCGGTATAACAAACTGTGTGTTCTCCTCTATCTTTTTTGCAAGCTCGCGATATTCGTCAGCCTGTTTTGCATCAGGCTTGTGGTCGATAACTGTTTTTTGTGAATCTCTGCTCTCTGTACCTCGTTGTCACGAGGAACAAAGTGTATCAGTTGTGTACCGAGCTCCTTTGCAAAAGCAGCTACAAGTTCACGCTCACGGTCAACATTACGGCTGTTGCAGATTATACCGCCGAGACGAACACCGCCCTGCTTTGCATACCTTGCAATACCCTTTGAGATATTATTTGCCGCATAGAGAGCCATCATCTCACCGCTGGCAACGATGTATATTTCTTTTGCTTTTCCTTCACGGATAGGCATTGCGAAACCTCCGCAGACAACGTCGCCGAGAACATCGTAAAATACATAATCAAGGTCGTCCGTATATGCACCGAGACGTTCAAGAAGTCCGATAGATGTAATGATACCGCGTCCTGCGCAGCCTACACCCGGTTCGGGACCGCCCGATTCAACGCATCGTGTTCCACCGTAGCCTTCCTTGAGGATATCCTCAAGCTCTATATCCTCACCGCTTTCACGGAGAGTATCGAGAACCGTTCTCTGAGCAAGTCCGCCGAGAAGAAGTCTTGTGGAGTCAGCTTTAGGATCACAGCCGACCACCATTACCTTGTTGCCTCTCTCAACAAGTCCTGCTGTCAGATTCTGAGTGGTAGTCGATTTACCGATACCGCCCTTTCCGTATATTGCAATTTGTCTTATTTCCTTAGCCATTTTTATTCACCTTTCATTCTTGTATATTTGATAATTAGGATAAAACTGTACCGCCGCGAGCAGAGAAATGCAGCGGTACAGTACAGGATAAAGTTCCTGCGGACATGAAACTGTCAGCCGTGTGAAAATGTATCCTTGTGCGCGATACGCTTTAAATATATCCGGTCGCCGTAGTCCTTTTCACCGGGAACTCCGATAGCATCCGCACGGCATCTCTGACAATGCCTGAATACATCTATGTATTTTGAAGCCTTTGCCCTTACTGCCTCAATCTGAGCGCAGGTGGGTTCTGGATAGTCTTTCAGTTCATTCTGAGGGATAAGTGGGATAATGTTGTAAATTGAAGCGCCTGCTGCTTTTACAGTTTTCGCTATCTCCTCGATGTGCTCATCATTTATGCCAATTACAAGCACTGTATTCACCTTTATAGTAATGCCTGCCGCACTGACTTTCCTTATGCCTTCAAGCTGATTCTTTATGAGTATCTCAGCCGCTTCGACTCCTGTATAGTGCTTGCCGTGATATAGGATACCACGATTGAGTTTAGCCTCTATTTCAGGATCAACGGCATTTACTGTGACCGTCAGCGAGTCGATATCAGTCGCTATTATCTCGTCCGCTTTTTCTGCAAGGAGAAGTCCGTTTGTGCTCATGCACTTCACAAGATCAGGAAAGTTTTTCTTTATCAGCCGGAATGTTTCGAGTGCATAATCCGATGCAAGAGTATCTCCCGGACCTGCAATTCCTGCGACCTTTATAGCAGGGCAGAGTTCAAGCGATTTTTTTATAACGTCAATAGCATCCTCAGGTTTTATCACCGTTGAAGCCACACCGGGACGCTTTTCGTAGTCGTTGATGCGCCTGTCACAGAATCGGCACTCAATATTGCAGGTGGGACTTATGGGAAGATGTATTCTTCCAGTTGAACCTTTCTTTCCTCGTGCGTAGCATGGGTGCTTGTCGGTCAGTTCTTCGTAGGAGATCGCCATTCGTCCACCTCCCACAGCCTGTCGGCTATTATTTTTTCAATAAGCGGCTCAATAGGGAACGGTGCTTCGTAGACTGTAAGTCCGCGGCTTTCAAGCTGCTGTGAAGCACCTGAGCCTATCTTTGCCACAACTACTGCGTGAACATCGCTGAGTACATCTATCACCTTGTCAAATGACGAATCATTGTGATAATGTCCCTGACAGACACGCTCAACTTCCCTTGTGCCGATAAATCTATATGTGTTATCGTCTATTTCGATTATATGAAATCTCTCTGCATGACCAAAATGCTGATTTACGACGATACCGTCTGTTGAAGCGACAGCTATTCTGTACGCCATAATATCACCTCTTATTTACCGCCGACTGCGGCTGAATATATCCTTTCAAGGAGCGTGAATGCTCCGCGGTAGCCTATATAGGTCTTGTTTATCGTTACTTCCTCAGTTGTAGGAGGTCCGACTTCAATAAGCAATCCACCCTTTTCGGCAACAACGTCCGTTTCCCATGTAGTACCGAGGATAAGCGGCACACCTGTACCGAAATCCGTATTTTTCAGTGATTCCTCCACAAGATAGCCGTCCTCGATAAACTCAGGTTCGACCGATACATCCTCGGCGATATTGTGGAAGTATTCAGTTATTTTCTCCCTGTATCTCGGCGGTGGATTGTCCGTAATTATCTGCTTTACGGGTATCATTCCTATCTGAGATGCGAGGAATTTCGTGTAGGCGAGAGTATATGCGCTGTCGCCTATGACTGCAAACTGTGAGGGCAGTCCGAACCAGTATTCCGAGAAGAATTCTGCGAAGTGTTCGAGGAAGTAATAGTAAAGCTGTGATTCCTCTTTGATGAATGCCTCGGACTTGCGCTTGTTGATACCTGCAAATTCCACAACCTTGCGAATAAATGCTGTTGTAGCTTCCTCACCTATGGGTATTTCGGGTATGTGCAGATAGGGCTGACCGTACTTCCTTTCAAGAAGCTTTGCAGTCTTTAAGCCTACCCACGGGGAGATCACAAGATTGAACTGTGCCTTCGGAATATTCTTCCACTCCTTTGCACCGCCGCTCTGAGGTCCGAATAATACATTGACTTTCAGTCCCGAAGCTCTGAGAATACGGACAATTTCGAGGTAATCACCTCGCCAGTTCTGGTGAAAATACGGAACATCGAACCATAGATTTACAAGTCCCTGTTCTTTTTCACCGTCGTAATCGCCGACGTACTGGTTTATTATAGACTCGATGACTATTTCGTGACCTGTAAGATTTGTTCCCTTGAATCCGCCTGTTTCAGCACAGACTATCGGAAATCCCTGTTCCTGATACTTACGGACTACGCTTTCAACGTCATCACCAATAAGCTCTCCCGAACAGCCTGTGAGGACTACATAAAGGTCCCCTTTGAGTACAGCAAGCGATGACTTTATAAGGTCATCAAGCTTCTTGGCTCCTCCGAAAACTATATCATTTTCGCCCACATTCGCACTTGGCACATTACCGCCGCCTGCGCCTGCCGAACCCTGAAATCCATTATCAAAGCTGATAAGAAAGAACTGCTTGTACATACAGCCGGGACCGCAGTTTGCAATGGGTACTCCCCCTTTTATAGCTGCTACTGTATATGCCGCACCAACTGTACATCCGTAATGGGGATGCACTATCGTGCCGCTTTTTGTCTTTGTCTCTGCCATTTTTATGCACCTTTCTTCTTTAACTTTTCATTGAGAGCCTTGTCTATCACTTCAGGCTCTTTTGAGAGAATGAACGGATCATCCTGTGACTGCCACCACTTTGTATAGGGCAGTTCAACATGACGCTGAAGCACCTGATTGAAGCGCTTTCTCGCCAGTATATCAAGGAGTATCTCTCCTGTTCTTATCATGCCGTCATAGCCGACGGGAATATGCTCATCACCCATTGCAAGTGCAGGGATGCCAAGCTTTGCGGCTTCGGGAGCAAGTCCCTGATGACGGATGATAACGAAATCTGTCCTGACTCTGCGGAATACCTGCGGAAGCTGATATGCCTGTGTCTTGCTGACAGTATAGTGCGGTATATCGCCGTATTCCTCCACAAGATTTTTTAGTGAGTTCTGATTCTCACCGCCGCCGTCGTAAACAGGGTCATGGTGGAATACTACCGAGCCATCAACCTCAATGCCAAGCTCACGGAGTACGGAGATAAGTCCGTGTGCATAGGCTGAACCTGTCATAATGAAGCCTTTAACGCCCTTGAATTTCTCACGGAGTTCAAGTATCCTCGGCATTACTCTTTCATGCTCTGACTTTATGTAAGCTTCTGTTTCTTCTTCCTTGCCAACAAGCTTTGCGATAGCTCTCAGCCATGCATCAGTTCCTGCGAATCCGTATGGCTGAGGTGCGTCTATCTGCGGAACTCCGAAATGCTGTTCCAGAACAGTTGCCATGTATGAACCGAGAGTGTGGCAGAATGTAGAGGTTGCAACAGCTTCCGATGCCTGTTCAAGCTCTGCATAATTGGCACAGTCTATCATGTAATTCACACGGAGTCCCAGCGGTTTGAGGATATCCGTGAAGTAGTCCGTGCCCCACAGTGCTACGATGTTTATGAGGTCTTTCTGCTTCTTCGGGTTCCTGTTAACTATCTTCTGAGCCACACCATGCTGTGAGATATCAAAACCTGTGCTCCAGTGTTTTGAGCGGAAGCCTTCGCAGTGAAGCGGTATTATGGGAACCCCGACTTCTGGTTCCATTTCATCGGCGATACTGTCGATATCTTCACCGATTATCGCAGTTGCACACGCCATTGAAATAAATATCGCTTTCGGAGAGAACCGCTCCTTAGCGTCCCTGATAGCCTGTCTCAGTTTGTCACTTGCACCGAATACCATATCTTTTTCAAGCAGGTTGGTGCAGAATATCCTGAGATTCTGTACAGGCTTGTGTCTTCTTGTAAGTCCCATTTTGAACGCAAGATTGAACCACGCATTGTCAGCCGCACAGCCTATCGGTGAATGTTGTATAAGTATGCAGTCAGTAAGATTTCCTATCTGACATTCCACAATTGCATTGGCGCACATGGTCTGCTGATTGAGCGGAGTTTTCAGTTCACACAAGCGACAGGCTTTGCTGCCGTTACCGGGGCAGCCTCCATGCTTCTCTGTTTGATTTCCCTTCTTTTTTTCTTTTCTTCCTTCGTAGTCCGACTCCTCGACAAGTTCGGAAGCGGCACCGTCCCATGCGATGATCGTACCGAGACGCATTTCACGGTTTTCAACGCTGGTCATATCAAGATTTATTTTCTTAGCCATTATCTGTTCTCCTTTGCTTTGGGGTATGTATATATTATACATAGGCAAAGTAGGCTTGTCCAATACTTGTTTCTGAGATTCTATTCTCAGAAATCCCGATATCCACGGTTAACACACGGAAATTCTTCAATATATCGTCAGTTATAGTTGACAGATGTGTTCTTTTACAGTATAATTATTATAATCGGCTCAGTACAAAGGAGGTAAACACAATGGCACTGATCTACAGAAAACTTACAGAAAAAGACCTTGATACATTTATAGAAATGCGTATAAACCAGCTTCGTGAGGAAGGTGCAAAAGAAGACATCGACCTCAGACCTGCACTGAATGACTACTACACTCGGCATATGTCAGACGGCACATTTTTATCATGGCTGGCTGTAGATAATGATAAAATTATCGGCACAAGCGGTATGTCAATAGTCGAAAAGCCGCCGTATTTTGGCTGTCCAAGCGGCAGGATAGGGCTTCTTTCAAGTATGTTCACCGATAAAAACTACCGCCGACAGGGTATTGCCAAAGAGCTGCTTTCAAGAGTTGTAAATGAAGCCAAAGAGTGTGGCTGTGGAACTGTTCAGATAACGGCTTCGGATATGGGAGTTCTTCTATATACTGATTTCGGCTTTACGAAGAACAATAATTTCATGCAATACAAATTATAAAGAAAAGCCTGAAAGCTGTAATTCTGCTTTCAGGCTTTTTCCTTATTCTCTTACTTTCAGTTCACGTTTCACTTCGTCAATAAACTGCTTTCCCATACTGCTGAGTTCATTGTTTTTCTTTGTGATATAGCCGATATTCATAGTACTCTGAACTCTTTCATCAGTGCGGAACGGTATCACAAGGAACTGGTCACCGCTGAGCTTTTCAGAATAGATACTGGAGCACAGCGTGTAGCCGTTAAGTCCTGCCATAAGATTCATCATTGTTGCACGGTCAGTCGCCTTGACGGTCTTCTGATATGCGTGTTCTATCAGTATCTCCTCGGCAAAATATATTTCCGTTTCGTTTTCCTGTTCAAATGAAAGACATGGGTATGGTTCAAGCTGTTCAAATGTCAGCTCCTTTTCCTTTGCAAGGGGATGTGAACGTGCAAGATAGACACTGGCAGGACATTCTATCAGCGATTTAAACTCAAGTTCATTCTCACGGAGAAGCCTGTTTATCACACGCTGATTCGCCTCGCATGTGTAGATTATGCCTATCTCACTTTTCAGCGAGCTTACGTCCTTTATAACATTTGCAGTCGCAGTTTCTCTTAGTGCAAGGTCAAACTGGTTGGAGTCGTAATGCTTAGCCATTTCAATAAATGCCTTGACCGCAAAGGAGTAGTGCTGCATAGAGACCGCAAAACGTCTGCGGAAGTTCATTCCCTCGCCGTATTCCTCCATTACTTCCTCATACTGCTGATAGACTCGTTTTATTTTTGCAAGAAATGTCTCCCCCTCAACAGTGGCAGTAACGCCTTTGTGAGTGCGGTGGAATATCTGTATTCCCAGCTCGTTTTCCACATCGCGCACAGCTCCCGTAAGAGTGGGCTGAGCTATAAATAGTTTTTCGGCAGCCTTGTTCATTGACCGTGATTCGGATATAGTGAGAAGGTAGTTTATCTGTTGTAAAGTCATAGAACACCTCGTAAAAAAACAGCCTCTTCATTAAGGAGAAGCTGTTTTGTCGTTTAATTTTAATGTATTTTTTAGGAGGTCATACACTAAATGTTTTCAGCTAAAGATTTGTTTCCGTTGTAAAATCGTCCTGTGCTGCACATTCGGTCTGTCCCCCTGACGATAGAGCGGAGCATACCAAGCATACAGGATATTCTGTTTTTCATTTTCACTGCTCCTTTCGTTTGGTGTGATTTTAGTATATCACACAGAAAGCAGCTTGTCCAATGCGAAAAATCCATTACAGATTATAGGGAACTGCTATATACTATTCAAGCGTAAACCTCATCTGGTACCATTCAGCGCCTCCGTGCTCGGAATCGGATATACCTTCACTGACAAATCCGAAACGGCTGTAAAATGTGAGAAGCTCCTCCTTGCAGGTGAGAACTATACCACGGCGCTCCTGCTTTTTTGTATCTTCGATAACACGTTCCATAAGCCGTGAAGCAAAGCCCCTTTTCTGATAAGCTGGAGCTGTTGCAACTCCGAAAAGCATGAGCCATTTCCCGTGGGCAGCATACATATCTGTGCCGCTGTACATTTCGTCGCACAGATCATTTTCATTTGTTGTCATTCCGTTTATCATGGATATGACCTTTCCGTCTATCTCGAGAAGACGGAAGCATTCGGGATAATTTCGCAGCCTTAGCTCAAAGGCTTTTCTGTCTGCGGCTTCCGAGACATGAAAACAGCTATTTTCAAGCTCTGTGACTGTATCAATATCGTTGATATTCGCCTGTCTGATAATCACCTCTTGCATATATCCTTTATCACCTCTCCTGCTATGATTAGTCCCACAACTGACGGAACAAATGCTGTACTGCCGGGAATATCACGACGTTCGGTGCATTTGTGCTGAGCTCCCGGAGGGCAGATACAGTGTGTGCGGCAGGATATGGACATATCCTCTATGGGACGTGTAGGCTGCTCCTCTGAATATACGACCTTCAGCTTTTTCACCCTGCGCTTGCGGCATTCGATACGCATTACCTTTGCAAGCGGACAGACTTTTGTCTTGTAAATATCCGCAACACGGAATGCTGTAGGATCAAGCTTGTTGCCTGCGCCCATACTGCTGATTATGGGGATATGGAGCTCCTGTGCCTTCATAACAAGAGCAAGCTTAGCAGTAACGGTATCAACTGCGTCTACTATATAATCGTACTCCTCAAAGGGAAACTCATTCTCATTTTCGGGCAGAAAAAAGCACTTGTGTATGCGGATATCCACATCGGGATTTATCTCCCTCATGCGCTCCGCCATGACCTCGGCTTTGTATTTGCCGACTGTCTTTCTTGTGGCTATTATCTGGCGGTTAAGATTGGTCAGGCAGACCTTGTCGTCGTCGATAAGGTCGAATTTATATACTCCGCTGCGGACAAGAGCTTCGCAGACGTATCCGCCTACGCCGCCGATACCGAATACTGCTACACGGGCATTTGCAAGCTTTTCCATTCCGTCACTGCCGATAAGGAGCTGTGTCCTTGAAAACTGATTAAGCATATTATCCTCTCTCATTCTGTTTACATAGTTTTTTGATGTATATAATATGATTATATACCGAGCTAAAGAATATGTCAATAACAATTTCATACAAATCATATTGACAAAGTAGATTTAACAAACTATAATATACTCATAGCATACCTAAAAGCATATCTCCCGAGGTGAAATAAATGAAAAAGGAAGTCAGACAAGCTATTTATGACAAATATATTGCACCGACAAAAAAAGAACGCCCCGACTATATCGGAGTGGAAATAGAAATGCCCGTTGTAAATCTCAGCGGACAGCCTGTTGACGAAGCTGTTTCCATTAAGACTGCCGAGAGCTTCATAAAGAACTTCGGCTTTATTGAGTCGGGAAAGGATTCAAACGGCAGTATCACATCTGCAAAGCATGAGGAAACAGGCGATATACTGTCCTTTGACTGCTGTTATTCAAATCTTGAATTATCTTTCGGCAAGGCTGTTGATCTTTTTGAGATAAAGAAAAGATTTGAGGACTACTGCCGCTTTCTCAATGCTGAATTCGCAAAGCACGGCTACACTCTCACAGGTATGGGCGTTAATCCCAATGCGGATATCAACCACAATCAGCCTATCCAGAATGAGCGCTACCGTATGCTTTATCACTATCTGCACTCTTACCCGCAGCACAAGAATGAAGTGGCAATGCGTTTCCATGAACGTCCCGATTTCGGTACATTCACCAGCGCCTCACAGGTGCAGCTCGATGTAAGATATGATGAACTCACAGACGTTATCAACGTTTTCGGACTTCTCGAGCCCTACAAGGCTCTGTTGTTTGCAAACTCCTATCTCCCCGATTATCCTGATTTTCTCTGCGTGAGAAATATGCTGTGGGAGCACAGTATGCAGGGCTATAATCCGCATAATGTGGGAATGTTCGGCAAAAAGGTGTCGGGTATTGACGAGCTTATCGACTATATAGGTACGCAGTCCATTTACTGTACAATGCGCGACGGCAGATACATAGATTTCACGCCGCTGACTTTAGATGAGTTCTTCTCCCGTGACTCTGTTGAGGGCGAATACTTCGACGGCGAAAATTATCAGAAGATAACATTCGTTCCGGAGATAAGCGACCTTGAATATCTGCGGACATTCAAATTCGAGGACCTGACATTCAGAGGAACTATCGAATACAGAAGCTCCTGCTGTCAGCCGCTCTCGGAAGCTCTGACAGTGGCGGCATTCCACACAGGTCTGAAGGAAAAGCTTTACAAGCTTAAAGAGATACTGGAAAAGGACGACGTTATCTACTCTCACGGCTTCAATGCCTTAGAACTGCAAAAGCTGCTGTCAAAGCAGAAACTTCCTGAATATATTGATACAGCAGCAGTTGAAAAGCAGCTCATAATAATACTCGATCTTGCAGCAGACGGACTTAAAAAGCGTGGTTTCGGTGAGGAAGTCCTGCTCTCTCCGCTGTATGAAAGGGTACATGAGCACACAAATCCTGCAAAAGAAATGCTTGACGGTATAAAAAACGGCGTTCCGCTGAAAAGCTTCATCGAGCAATACGCCGCTGTATAGCAAAGGGTATCATTTATACCTATAGCCGATTATAGATATTTGAGATTGGACATTTGTGAGAATTTGCAATATAATAATAACATCACAAAGAAAGGAGCTGTTCACGATGAAAAAGATTTGCTGCTGTTGTTTCTCGCTTAGCAATAGAATAGTCAATTTTCGGAGAAACAGCACTTTCGCTATCTGACTGCGCCTTTGTGTGCAGAAATAAAGATCAAGGGAAATGCAAGGCTCTGCATTTCCCTTTTTTATGCCTAAAAATAATTTTAAGGAGTTTTTATTATGAGCAAGTATATTTTTACATCAGAATCAGTTACAGAGGGACACCTCGATAAGGTGGCAGACAAGATCTCAGACGCTATCCTCGACGCATACCTTGAAAAGGATCCCAATGCAAGAGTTGCAGCCGAAACTGTCCTCAAGAACAATACCGTTATCCTCGCAGGTGAGATAAGCTCCTCTGCCGAGATAGATACAGAAAATGTAGTCCGCAATGTCATCAATAATATAGGCTACGACCACGCCGAGCTTGGCTTTGACGGTCATACCGCCGAGATAATCAACCTCCTCGACAGGCAGTCTCCCGATATCGCGCAGGGCGTTGATTCGGCTCTTGAAGTAAGAGATGAGCACGGCGACGAGATAGGCGCAGGCGATCAGGGTATCATCTTCGGATATGCTGTAAATGAGACTGAGGAGCTGCTGCCGCTGCCTATCTCACTGGCACACAGACTTGCATACAGACTTACGGAAGTCCGCAAGAACGGTACCCTTAAATATCTCCGTCCCGACGGAAAAACTCAGGTATCCGTTATCTATGAGGACGGCAAAGCAGTTGGTATCGACACTGTACTTATCTCCACTCAGCATAATGAGGAAGTATCACAGGAACAGCTCCGCAAAGACCTTATCGAAAACGTGATAAAGCCCATAATTCCAGAAGAATGGCTCAATGACGAAGTTCGTGTCCTTGTTAATCCAACAGGCAGATTCGTTATCGGCGGACCAGTCGGCGACAGCGGTCTTACCGGCAGAAAGATCATCGTTGACACTTATGGCGGAGCTGCTCATCACGGCGGCGGAGCTTTCAGCGGCAAGGACTCCACAAAGGTCGACAGAAGCGCTGCTTATGCGGCGAGATGGGCAGCCAAGAATATCGTTGCAGCCGGTCTTGCTGACCGCGCCGAGATACAGCTTGCTTACGCTATCGGAGTTGCCGCACCTGTGTCAATATACGTAAATACTTTCGGAACAGGCGTACTTTCCGATGAGGAGATACAGGCGGCAGTTTCCAAAGTGTTCGACTTCACTCCAAGGGGAATTATCAGAGAGCTTGAACTCAGAAAGCCTGTATTCGCTCAGACTTCTGCCTATGGTCATTTCGGAAGACCTGATGCTAACTTCTCTTGGGAGCGTACAAATAAAGCTGCTGAACTTAAAAAGGCGTTCCAGACAGCAGTCAGAGCATAACTCGCAGTCAGCTGCTGAATAAAGTTGAACTATCAATAGCTTATATATAACAAAACGGTACTCATAACGAGTACCGCTTTTTGTCTATTCATTTTTATTTCTTATACGGCTGATCGTGCGTTCAAACTCTCCGCTGTCAAGCCATTCAGCAAGAAAAAACTGTTCTAGCATAGGTACAGTACAGGAATAAAAGCCTACTCTATCATTGTACAATGTCAGATATTTCTTAGGAAGAACCATATATCCTGCTCTCAGCGATGGGGCTATCGTTTTGGAAAAGGTGTTGATATAGATCACGTTCTCGTCAGTCGTTTGAGCGAAAAGCGTCTGTGGTGCTTTTCCGTTCAGAGTAAATTCCGAGTCGTAGTCGTCTTCGATGATCACCGCATTTCTATGAGAAGCCCATTCAAGATAATAATGTCTGCGTTCAGCAGATGCAGTTATAAGGCTCGGAAAGCTGTTGAACGGCGTAACATGGAGTATCTTTGCCTGTGTGCGTTCAAGCTCATCGGGACGGATACCCTCGCTGTCCATTTCGAGCATATCGCAGACAGCGCCGTTTGCGGTATACACCGCATGTATCTTCTCATACGAGGGAGATTCCAAAGCTATCATATTATCTCTGCCAAGCATCTGGATGCAGAGTCCATACAGATATTCCGCACCCGAACCAATGATGATCTGTTCGCTTGAAACGTTTATGTTTCGACATCTTGCGAGGTAACGGCATATTGCGTCACGTAGCTCAGCACTGCCGCCTGTCGGAGATTTCATGAGAATGCGCTCTCCGCTGTCAAGGATTACTTTTCTTAGTAATGACGAAACCGTTGAGAAAGAGATGTTATCATTATGGATAATAACCGCATTTGAAGGTGTTGTGGAATCATTTTTCTTGTCAGATACAGGAAAGAAGTTATCCGAACAATACTTAACATAACAGCCGCTTCTCGGCTTCATTTCGCAGTACCCCTCATCGCATAAAAGCTGGTATGCGTGTTCAACTGTTATAATGCTAACAAGACACTCCTTTGCAAGCACACGTTTTGACGGGAGCTTCGCACCGTACACAAAAGCACAGTAGTGATATAGAAGTTTTTTCTCCCTTAATTCAGGTCGCATAAAATAGGCATTATGCGACCTTTTTTCCATATTTTCCTGTTTCAACGGAAATCGTCGATACCGCCACATCAAAGCGG
>Ga0255347_1003616_pt1 | contig 19861 bp, 25 predicted proteins | sample wastewater_treat_2_FD_192479 | JGI IMG/M metagenome (GOLD analysis project Ga0255347, IMG submission 192479) | Wastewater microbial communities from Lulu Island WWTP, Vancouver, Canada - plant24 | ecosystem: Engineered > WWTP > Wastewater > Unclassified | place: Canada: Vancouver, British...
TATCAGCAAGGCTCTGTTCGACACCAAGCCCTGTGGAAAGTGCCAGTTTTCCACCAAGATTCAGCGGGCATTATTCGGCAATGACTTCAAGATGGATAAAATCACCTGCACGAACCCGAAATGCTATTACGAAAAACAGGAGACTGCTATTAAAGAAAACTGGAAGAGCATCCCCGCTGTTCAAGCAAACGGTACTAACGGCGTCGTGCTGAGCAATAAATGGGGTGAGACAATTGGCATTTACGGGACGCCTGACGCGAAGTGCGTCGCCTGTGAGCACTTTGTCACACAGATCATGATTGACGGGACGCCGTATTACGAGAAAGCCTGCAAGGGCAATCGCTATTGTCACGCACAGATTTATAATCAGTTCTCGTCCAGCACGCAGGCGCCGTTAACGCCCGCGGAAAAACAGGAAGCCCGCACGGAGAAGCTCGGCAAAGAATTCGCTGAACAGTTCTATATGAAGTTTGTCTCCGAGAAGCTCGACCAGGTGGCTGCCGATGACCCGAGAGTCAACCGGATTGTATGTTTTGCGCTGGTCAATGCGTACGCGGCTGAGTCGCGCAAGGCGCTGGGCCTCGAGCATTACACGCCGGAGAACGAAGCTGCGTTCCAGGAGTTCAAAAACTCTATCTTCACAGCCGAGAATGAAGCCATCGATGAATTTTACCACAAGATGTCCAGCCTGTTACTGTTCGGCAATGCAGGGTTTGATTTGAAGAAACGAGCGACCATCGCCGAGCAATTGGACACCCGGATTGAGCGCGATTTCGTCATGGACAAAGAATATCTCAGCAAGAAGACCAAAGCGCAGTTGATTGAATTGTCGAATAAGTTCGGAATCATCAAGACGCACTCCGAAGATGAGCTGCTGGGCATGAAGAAAACGACTATCGTTGATATGATGGCCGAGCAGGATTTGACCGGCATGGTACCGGATGAGATTGCGGCGATTGTGGCATGATAATTCCCGGTTGCCTGAATCCGGATAACAAAATCAGGTAAAACACGTAAGTGTTTTAAGTGTATGGCTCGAGAGGGTCAAATTGTATGATGGGTCAAGCCAGCGTCTTGCAGGACACTGGCTTGATGCCCACTGAATCAGGGAGGAGGGGGAGTTATAATGGGAGACGAAAAAATAATAACCGGATTTAAGGCATACAATAAAGGGATGGTGTGTCGGGGATTCCAATATAAAGAGGGTGAAATATATGAATGTGAAAAAGCTGAAATTTGTGATTCTGGTTTTCATTTTTGTGAAAATCCCCTTGATGTACTCGATTATTACAAACTTTGCGAAAGCGAATTTTCCGAAGTTCAATCCCTCGGTAAAACACAAAAACACGACGATGATTCTAAGGTATGTACAACTAAAATAAAAATTGGCGCAAAATTATCATTACCATCTTTTATTAAAGCGTCTGTTGATTTTTTACTGGCCAAGACAACAAATAAAAAGGCTACGGCAGCATCCGGGAATTCCAGCCAGTTGGCAGCATCCGGGAATTCCAGCCAGTTGGCAGCATCCGGGGATTCCAGCAAGTTGGCAGCATCCGGGAATTCCAGCAAGTTGGCAGCATCCGGGGATTCCAGCAAGTTGGCAGCATCCGGGGATTCCAGCAAGTTGGCAGCATCCGGGGATTCCAGCCAGTTGGCAGCATCCGGGGATTCCAGCAAGTTGGCAGCATCCGGGAATTTCAGCCAGTTGGCAGCATCCGGGGATTCCAGCAAGTTGGCAGCATCCGGGGATTCCAGCAAGTTGGTAATTACTGGATCAGATAGCGTCGGAGCTGCTATCGGTGCTAATTGTGTAATTAAGGGGATGGTTGGTAATTGGATCACTCTTGCGGAATGGAAATATGACAGTAAAAAGCAACGGCATATTCCTGTGTGTGTTAAATCAACACAAATCGATGGAAAGAAAATAAAGCCAGACACATTCTACACACTGAAGAACGGAAAATTTTGTAGCGGTTGAGTAGTTTAGGGGCAACCAGCCATTGCCGTTTATAAACCTAGCGTCTTGCAGGGCGCTGGCCTGATGCCCGCTGAATCAGTGAGGAGGAGCTATGATACCTGTCAAGAAAATCGTCATTACCAGATGGGAAGGCCCTGTTGAGCTCTGTAATATACCGCATGAGTTTACAAATTTTGAAGATGCAAATGCGTGGCTTCGAAATCAGTCTCACACATTTGCGACACTCGGCTATCACAAACATTCTTGTGAGATCGAGTTCGAAGATGGCACTGAATACTCCTGTCGGCTGGATTGCAAGCACCACACAAAGCGCAACAATGACCTGGATATCATTGCGCATCTCCGGTCAGCATGTGAGTGGTACACAGGGCGCAAAACAAATTTCATTGATGACGAAGATCGTGAACAATATCTGCGATGGATTGCCGAGTGGTCAAAGGAAGACCCGGAGATGAACGCTCTTTACATTCATGTCCTGGATCATTGTTTACCCGAGGAGGTAGTATGCTGATTATTCATCCATCGTTTTATGTAATCGACACAGGTATCCGCTCATCTACGTTGCGGCGCATCGAGGAGGCAGGGCGGACATGCTACAAATCGGAAGACAAGATCACCGATGATTCAGCGGATCAATTCATTCGACGGTTAATTAAATCCGGCCACGAGAGCGTCCTTGAGCATGAAAATCTTTCCGTACGGTTCATTGTGGACCGCGGTGTCAGCCACGAGCTTGTCAGGCATCGGCTATGCGCCTTTAGCCAGGAGTCCACGCGCTACGTGGATTATAACAAACGCGGGCTGACTTTTATTAAGCCGCCGTGGGTGTATGTTCAGGCGGGAATGTATGATGAACATATCATGTCTTTTAATAATGAATGGCTCATGGCGATGGCTGAGGCGGCAAAATCCTACCATCGGCTTATCGCGTTTTATAACTGGTCGCCGCAGCAAGCTCGGGCCGTGCTTCCGAACAGTCTGAAGACGGAACTCGTCATGACGGCGAATCTTCGCGAATGGCGGCATGTGTTAAGGCTCAGGGCATCCAAGGCAGCGCATCCTCAGATGCAGGAGGTTATGCGGCCATTATTGACATACATGAACAATCATTTACCGGCGGTCTTTGAAGACATCGTCGAGGAAATAAGAATAAAAGAATCATAACATCACTATGCTGTTGCAGCGGCATCAAATAAATTCACTATGGAGGCAGCTATGGGCGAAGCAAGGTATTACACCAAGATTTTTTTCGACACTCCCCAAGACGCACAAAAAGCGTTCCCCAAAATCCAGAAGTTTTTCAAGCAGGGTTTCAAGGCATATGATTTCTGGCAGAAAAGGCAAGAAACCGAGAACCGTGACAAGCTCTGGGATCAAATTGACAAGAAATTCCCTGAAGTCGGCAACTACCTAAGAACCGTTCAATACAAGAATTTCAATACCGGTGAATTCGAGATCGCTTATGGCAACGACCCCGATAATGCATTGGCCGGGTTGCTGGATTTCGGCGACAAAAACGAGATCGAGTTAATGCGGGTTGTCGATAACGCCATTTGGTATTCGGCCTATGTGTGGCACTTCGCCGACTGGAATCCAATCCTCAATTTTATCAGAAAGCGCTACGGTGCCCTACGAACCGAGTGGCTCAGCGATGAATATATCGATCCATTTGATTTGCTGAATTAGCTCAACCGGTTTTCGGCTTCCGGCGTAAAAAGCCTGACGGCAGGGTCTCCTGTAATCAGGAAGGGGTAGATTGGATAACGGCCTCGCCAATCTGCTCCGACCCCGCCGCCATTATTGATTTTATTCTGTTATTTCATGATTCAAATTTTGATTACAAGGAGGATACAGTGAAACCAAGCGAGCTTCAGAAGTTGTTGAAAGTGTGTGTGCCGGCAAAGTTGCCGGTCATGATCAAGGGCGCCCCAGGCGTCGGAAAATCCGATATCGTGAAAGAAGCATGCGAGTCATTGGAGTGCGATCTGATTATCGACCATCCGGTTGTTTCTGACCCGACCGATTACAAAGGTCTGCCGTATGCCGAGAATGGAAAAGCTCATTTCCTGCCATTCGGATCGTTGCAAAAACTCATCGATGCCACGGAGCCTCTGGTCTATTTCATGGATGACCTTGGCCAGGCCCCCCAGTCTGTTCAGGCCGCAAGCATGCAGTTGACGCTGGCCAGACGGATCAATGGGTTTTGCGTCAGTCCGCACGTTTCGTTCATCTCGGCCACCAACCGCCACTCCGACCGTTCCGGCGTGACAGGCATCCTGGAGGCTGTGAAGTCCAGATGGGCCAGTATTGTTGAGCTGACCCCGGATGTCGATGATTGGTGCAAATGGGCGCTGTCTCACAACATGCCCATCGATCTGATCAATTTCATTCGTTTTCGGCCAAACCTGCTTCACGACTTCACGCCGAGCAACGAGATCAAAAACTTTCCGTGCCCCAGGACCGTTTCAAATATCGGTCGTTGGATGAACCTCGGCTTGCCGCCTGAAATTGAATTCGAGACGTTCACGGGGACTGCCGGAGAGGGGTTCGCTGTTGAGCTTATCGCCTATCTGGAGATTTGCCGCAATCTGCCGAATCCGGATATGGTGCTGTTGAGACCCAGCGAAGCAGACGTTCCGACTGACGCCGCGACTCTGTACGCCCTCTGTGGCGCATTGGCTAAGCGGGCATCGGAACAAAATGTCGAGCGGCTGGTAACATATGCCAACCGTCTGCCTGAAGAATTTTCCGTGCTGCTGATGACGGATTCCCAGAATATTAACAAGAAGATCGCGACCACGCGTCCATGCGTTCAGTGGATGTGTGACCACAGCGACATCATGATGTAGGAGGTGTGTCATGGCTATAAGCGCCATATCCCAAAAAGCAATGCTGGTGAAATTAACGGTTCGGCAGTGGACGGCAAATGTCATCGACAGGACTATCACCAAAGATGTCGCCGTTCAATTTGGTGTCAATCCTGATGTGGGCCGTTACAACAAGATGCTCCTGCCCAAAAATGCCCTGAAGGCGGTAAAATCGGCGGTCAGCGCGCTTCGCAGCTATTATTACGAGAACACGCTGCCGTGGGGCGATGACACTTCGCGCTTGTTGCCGGCGGCGAATTATATGAATTTCTCACAGGAAGTCCGGACGCTTCGCGCTGAAGTGGACAACGCCGTCAATGATTTTATCCAGAAATACCCCAACTATGTTCAGGAAGCCCAGAAACGGCTTGGCGCGATGTTCAAGGCAGACGATTATCCGACATCCGCTGATCTGATCAATATGTACCAGACAACTATTGACGTTTACCCGGTGCCTGACTCCAATGATTTCCGGGTGATGTTGCAAAACGAAGATGTTGAAACCATTAAGCAGGAAATCGAGGCGCGCAACCAGGAGGCGACGACCGCAGCCATGAGCGACCTGTGGAAAAGGTTGCATACGTTGGTCTCTAATATGTTCGAGCGCCTCTCGGACGAAAGCGGCGTCTTTCGAGATTCTCTGGTCCAGAACATCGCAGATCTGTGCACACTGCTGCCGAGACTCAATGTCGCCAATGACCCGCAGCTTGAATATATGAGGCAGCAGATCGAAAACAAGTTGTGCGCCTGCACGCCGCAGGAGCTCCGCGAGGATAAAATCAAACGTAGTCAGGTTGCCGCTGATTCCGGCGCGCTGCTTACGGCGATGTCCGGCTATATGGGAAAGGATGCTACGCCATGACACCAAGCAATGATTTGGATGCCGCTCGTCATAAATTTATCAAGGCTCGGGCGGGATTGATTCTGGACAAGCAGTTTTTTGGCAGCCTGGCGCTTCGCCTCAATGCCAAGCAGGACCCGACGTGCAAAACCATGTGGACGGACGGCCGATCAATTGGATACAACCCGGCCTACGTCAATCAATTAACGCTTGAGCAGGTCAAAGGCGTCTTGGCGCATGAGGTCATGCATGTTGCTCTCCAGCATGCTACGCGAATGAAGAAGCGGAATCGCGGACAATACAATAGGGCGGCTGACTACGTCGTGAATAAAATCATTCTTGAGAATAATTTTGTTCTTCCCGGTAATCCGCTCCTCAATGATGCTTATAACGGCATGTCTGTTGAGCACGTTTATTCACTGCTGGAGTCTCAGCTCCCGAAGGACCCCAGTGGCCCATGTTCATCCAATGGCAGCGGAGGTCGGGACCCGGACCAGGATTCAGGCCAGGACGATCAGGGAGAGCAGCCGGAAGACCAGTCGGAAGATCAGCCGCAAGATCAGGATGATCCGGAAGATCAGCCGAAGGATCAACCGGATCCCCAGCCGCCAGAAGACAAAGATGAAGATAAATATGAAGATGAAGATCCCGGCGGCTGTGGTGCCATTCGCGAGGCAAAATTTGCCAGTCCCGCTGAACAGGCGGCTTTTGAACAGGACTGGAAAATAGCTGTTGCGCAGGCCGCAATAGCCGCCAAGGAAGCCGGGAATATGCCAGGAGGGCTTGACAGGGTTGTCGGTAAGATTCTTGAACCGCTGACCAACTGGAAAGAAGTGCTTCGCCGTTTTGTCGATCAAGCCATGAAAGGCGATTATTCATGGTTGCGGCCAAACCGTCGATATCTTCAGTCCGGTTTTTATCTGCCGTCTCTGCATTCCGAGGAAATCGGGCATATTGTTATCGCGGTCGATACATCGGGTAGTGTTGATGAAGAAATGCTGACCCAGTTCGCATCGGAGTTGACCAGCATCATGGAAGATTACAAGACATCCTGCGATATCTTGTATTGTGACACACGCATCCATAAGCATCAGTTTGTCACATCGGATGACCTGCCGATTAAATTCGAGCCATGCGGATATGGTGGAACCGATTTCAGGCCGCCGTTTAAATGGGTGAAAGACAACCAGGTTACTCCGGTTTGTCTGATTTATCTCACGGATATGTGTTGCCATGCTTTTCCAAGCGAAGAACCATCGTATCCGGTTCTATGGGCGCAGTATGAAGATGAATGCTTCGCCTCGAAGGCTCCGTTCGGAGAAACCGTGCTTCTTAAGGAGAAATAACCATGAAATGTCCGGAATGCGGAAAAGAACTCGAGTTTGTCCATGTTTACAGCTATTTTGTGACATAGAAAACGAAAGGAGGACGCACTTTGAATGTCCGGTACGGAAGCAGAATGTCTATATATTATTTTGCCGGAATTATACGATCCGCGGAGGGGCTATCGGCTGTCAACCATGTGGCCGGGAGTCGGCGGAACGCACCCGGTGGATTTTTATTGCGGGCATGATTTGGATCTTGCGATCGAATACACAAATGAACTGAACCTTGAGCACGGGCACACACCAGATTTTGTTACGGCTGTCTTTGAAGTTGCATCCGGACTGGATCAGGTAAATTTCTTCAATGCGTAAATAAATTTATGATTAATTCAAGAATACGGGAATTCAGAGAGTTAATCTTAGCATACTGATAGTAAATAATATTTGACAATTCTAAATATCATGTTATCGTTGGAGGCAGCCAATGGTTACGTTCGACTTCGCGGATGCGGGCATCGTCCGCATCCGCGTTCATTATGATCATCGTGACAAATGTCAGTCTATCCCAGGCGGGCGCTGGATTCCCAGAGACAAGGCATGGGAATATCTCCTGACGCCTGCGACAGCGGCGTGCATTTGCCAGACGTTTTTAAAAGAGATCACGGCGGAAGACCGCCTGAGACTCCAGGAAGTATCGGATCGTCTCTATCACGCACAAAGAACCAAGGATCAAAACGCCACTCTCGTTACTCCCGTCACAAAGACTCCCCCATGGAAACATCAAATCGTCAGCTTCAACATGGTCAAAGAATTGTTTGGCCTCGACACGCCGTCTCCGTTTGGCGGAGGCGCAATGCTTGCCCTCGACATGGGTTGTGGCAAGAGTAAGTGTGCCGTTGACCTGATCGCCAATTATCCTGATATTTTCAAGAAGATTCTTGTTGTCTGTCCGGCGTCCGTCATCGATGTTTGGGCGGGGAACGAAGACCGCAAAGGCCAGTTCGAGATTCATTGCCCGGATGATGTTTTTAAGAAAATGACGATTCACCCTGTGAAGGGTCTCTCTGTGGAGAAAAAGACCAAGGCCGCCGAAACTGCGCGCTTTGTGGCTTTGAGTCAGGGCAGGCAGTTCATTGCGGTCATCAATTATGAGTCGGCTTGGCGTGAGCCGTTCGCCAAGTGGGCGATTGACGTCGGCTTTGATCTTGTGGTTCTGGATGAATGCCACAGAATTAAGTCTCCGGGCGGTAAGGCATCCAAGTATTTCGGTCAGCTTGCGAAAACCACCCGGTACAGGCTGGGGCTCACAGGCACGCCTTTGCCCCACTCGCCGCTGGATATTTATGGACAATATCGCTTTCTTGATCCGGGCATCTTTGGCACCAGCTTTTCCAAATTCCGTGGCGAGTTTGCCGTCATGGGCGGATTTCAGGGTCATCAAATTTTGAATTATCGAAATACGGACACACTGCACAACAAAATGTTCCTGATTGCTCATCGAGTAATGTCGAAGGATGTGTTCGATTTGCCGAAATTTCAGTCTGAAGTCCGCACCTGTGAATTATCACCGCCAGAACGAAGAATTTACCAGGAAATGGATATTAATTTCTGCGCCCAGGTGGCCAACGGCGAAGTCACCGCGGCGAACGCCCTGGTCAAATTATTGCGGTTGCAGGAGATCACTTCAGGGTACCTGGACGCTCAGCCGATTGGCGACAGCAAGAAAAAACTGTTGGCTGATGTTCTCGAGGATTTCGATCCAAGGGAACCGTTGGTGATTTTTGCACGGTTCACCAATGACCTTCGTGCGATAAAAGAAGTCGCTGAGTCGCAAGGGCGGACATACGCCGAGCTTTCCGGGCATGCCAACGAATTATCCCAGTGGCAGATCGGCAATAAGGATGTTCTCGGCGTTCAGATCAAGTCCGGCCGCGAGGGCGTTGACTTCACACGGGCACGATACAGCATTTATTATTCGCTGGGATTTTCCCTCGGTGATTACGAACAGTCCATCAAGCGGTTGGATCGCCCGGGTCAGGTCAGGGAGGGCATGTATATTCACCTGCTGGCAAAAAACACCGTGGACTTTAAAGTCATGGAAGCTCTTGAGAAAAGACAGGAAGTCGTTTCTTCGGTGCTTAATCAATACAAGGGCGTCAATGATTTCAGCGATGTACCTGAAATTGATGATGTTCCTGATATGCAGGAGGCTGCATTTCCATGAAACAACACCCCCGACGCCTCTGCCGAGCCGCCCGATATAGCATATCGGGAAAAGGGCATGCGCACCATCGGGGGTTACTCATGCTGGATTAGCTCAGTTGGTAGAGCGCCTGTCCTGTAAATAGGATTGCGAAGGTTCGAGTCCTTCATCCAGCTCCATTTTTTATTTATTTTTTGCTGTTTTATTATGATTTGCCTTGACTTTTGTTGTTGTTCTGTGTTATCTTACGGCAACCAAACAAAAGGAGGTGTAATCATGGAGGATTTTAGGGAAAGAGAGCGCGTGTGGCTCGATGAAAATCCTCTAAGGCAGTGGAGACTCAAGAATAAATTGCGGCAACGGGACATCGGAGCCGCGCTGGGAATGGGGTTTCATGTCATTTACCAGTGGGAGACAGGGATGGCTTATCCACCGAGAAATCGCATGGCTTCCCTGGTTGCGTTAACGAAAGACGACAAACTTGCAGAAAAATTTCAGCATTGGAGGGATAAACGTCCGTTGCTGGGGAAGGAGTGAACATGAATGGAGCACAGGCGACAGAGTGGGACAACCCCTTTGCAGAGGGGCAGTCCGTAGGGGGCACAAAAGAGTTGTTGGCGGAAGTGATCCGGCTGGATGCGGAAAAGAAAGCCGCCAAGAAAGTCCTTGATGGTATCGAGGAACGTCTCAATCAGGTTAAGGAACGCGTCAAAGAGCTTTTTGCCGATCTCGGGGTAAGTTCGATTAAGGCAGAGGGGCGTAATATTTATTTGTCCAAACAGATTTGGGCGGGCATCAGTACAGATGTTGAAAGGGATGCGCTTGCAGGCGCATTGATTGATGCCGGGATGAAGGATTATATCACCTGTAATTCGACAAAATTGTCCAGTTTTGTGCGGGAGATCGTCCAGGAGCACCCGGAATTTCTAAACAGCAACGGCGAGATCATTGCTTCGCCGGAAGAAATCGCGGCAGTGTTGCCGGGATCGCTGGCCCAGATGGTCAGAGTCTCGGAGAAAATCGACATCAGAATCAGAAAATAGCCAAAGGAGGCAGCCATGGCAGAAAATCAGGTCGCAGTAGTTGCGGCAAACAAAGGTAGTTTCCCCGTCGCCACCAAAGATGAGCTTTCGAGCTTCACTTTTCTCGGCGAAAACGCCCTTGAAATCGTCAGAGAGAACCTCGGGGAAGAGCCCATGTCCCCCAATGATTTCGACCGTGCGAAATTTCCGACGGGCGGAGGATTAAGCTGGGCGGTTCCGGACATTGACGGCAGCGACAAGCCGGAGGCCACCATCGAAGGCATCATCCTACTGAAAAAGATCAGCAGAGTTTTTTGGGCGGAGGATTTTTCCGGCGCAGGCGCAAGGCCCGATTGCCAGTCTCATGATCTGGAGTACGGCGTCGGCTCACCCGGGGGGCTCTGCGTAACGTGCCCATACGCCAAGTGGGGAAGCGCCAAGAACGGTGACGGTCAGGCTTGCAAGACCGTCGGCGTACTGTTCGTTATGAAACCGGGAGAAATGCTCCCGATCGTTGTTCCCGTCCCCGTAGCGTCTGTGGGAACCCTTCGTCAGTTCATGCTTCGCCTGTCCAGCCGTAACATCCGCTACCATGATGTTATCGTTTCGCTCGGGCTCGAGCAGGTTCAGAACAAGAAGGGGATTAAGTATTCCCGCATCAAACCGAAAGTAATTGCCGTTCTTCCGGCGGAAGCGCAGGCTCAGATCGTTAAGTATATTAACGCCTTCCAGAAAGATATGGACAGGTACGATTTGGCCAAAGGCGCAATCGAAAAGGAAGACGACGCAGCGTTCTAGTCACCCATCTTTTCTGTGATCTCAACATGCCGGGCGGAGTTCGCTCTCCGCCCGGAGTTTCTCTTATTGCGAGGTGATGCATGGACGCTGAGCGATTTTTTAAAACATTGTTTCACGACAAGCCGGATTCGGAGTTTCTCTTATTGCGAGGTGATGCATGGACGCTGAGCGATTTTTTAAAACATTGTTTCACGACAAGCCGGATTCGGAATTTATCCTAATCTGGGAAAAACGAGACAACAAGAAAGTCTCCTACTGGTTCAATGAAACCAGCAAAGCCATAGAACATTTCAATCAAACAGGACAAAAACAGGACACCTATGTCGGCTGTGGAACGTCGCTCACCGCGCTGTCCCAGTTTCGGCGATGCAAGGCTGAGGAAATCAGTGGCATCGCAGGAGCTTGGCTCGATGTAGATATCCTCAATCCTGTCCATTCCAAAACCAACCTTCCGGAAACAAAATTCAAAGCCCTTGAAGTCATCAAAGCATTCCCGCTCAGTCCGACCATTGTCATCCACAGCGGCCACGGCTACCAGTTTTGGTGGGTCTTCCGTGATTTCTGGAGATTCAACAACCAAGTTGACCACATGAATGCGGCAAAGCTGCTGCGCGAGTTTACGTCGGCGATGCGCGATAATGCGAGAACCATGGGGTATGAGTTGGATATGACATTTGATTTGTCCCGTGTTTTTCGGATTCCGGGCGGAAAGAACCACAAGGACAAACCGCCGCTGCCGGTTATTATGGAGGAGTGCTCCGAAGATTATTACATGGTGGAGGAATTCCAGGACGCGCTGGACGAGCTCAAGGCGCAGCTCGGCCCAAATCTAACCCCGATCGATCAAGTCGGCGGGCAGGCTAAGACAGGTTCTTCGACGGCATCCACTTTCATCATAGATCCCAACGCTGAGCCGCCCATGGACAAGCTGGAAATATTGCTTGCGCTGGATTCAAGATTCAAGGCAACATGGGAGCACAAAAGCCGCGGCTTTAAGACGGGCGACACATCACCATCGGCATACGATATGTCGTTGGCCAGTTTTACGACCATGGCCGGCTGGTCGCGGCAGGAAATTATTGACCTGTTGATTGCGTTTCGCCGTCGTCACGGATTACCGCCAAAACTCGTCGAGGATTACTATCGAAGAACATGCGATAAGGCTGAAAACGCGCTTTACGAGCGAAAAAAATTCGATGAGTTATCAGACATCCTGGCGGATAATGCGCTCGCCGCAATTGATCCGGATACATCGACTGCTGAAGCCGAAGAAAAACGGAAGAAGGCGGTACAGGCGGCCAAAGATTGTCTTTCGGCCATATTGAAGATCAATTTCATCAAGATACTTGAATTTGACATCCACCCGCCGGAATACAAGATTGTGACTGATCATGTATCGTTTCTGGTTGGCGGAATTGACAGTCTTGTTGAACAGCGTGTATTCGGCAAGAGGTTTGCCGAAGCATTCAAGAAGAACATACCGACGATGGACAAGCAAAAGTGGTTGAAGGTTTCCGACGCTCTCCTTGCGCTTTGCGAGAAGACGTCCGCAGGCGAAGATACTTCGACCATCGGCACCGTGCGATCATGGTTGCAAGGATTCCTGGCGCATCATACGCCACTCTATGATGCGCAAGAAGCCATTTCATCGCATAGACCGTTTTTCATGGGCGATTCTTTGTATCTATCTGGCCCGGATCTTCGGCATTATGTCGGACTCCATGAGAACGAAGTCATTAATCGCAAAGCGATGGGCATCATGCTCCGTGAGTATGGATTTATACCGCTGACCATCAATATCAAGGGTGACGGAAGGTATTTTTCCAGATCACTGTGGAAAATTGAAATCGCTAAGGACGCAGTTGCACAGTCATTCGTCAATGACTCGATTTTGAGGAATGCCAACGAAAATGCGTCGGCCAATGACGACACCGATCAGCCAGCGGCAATCCCACAGCAGCTCGAGTCAGCGTATCAGGAGACATTCCATTGACCAAAAAGTCAACAATATCAAATGTATTGGTTATTATTGGTAATAATTTTCCGATTATCAATATGGAAAAAAGCAGTAATGTCAGTAGGTTAGAGTCAATTCTCTTACATTTATATCTTATATTGATTAAAATCGCAAAATTTTTGCGCAAAAATCCACGAGCGTCCCCTTTATAGGGGAAATAAATGAGCAACTTTTCTTTCATGAATAAAAGAAAAGACAACTATTTGTTCAGGAATAAGCAATATAAGATATAAACAAATAATAACCAGTATATATATGTATTCACAGAAATAAATATAATCAATATAAAAAATAAAAATAGAGCTGATAACCGCCAAACATGAAGGCAAGTTTTTAAAAAAGATAAAAAGCAAAGTAACTCAATTATTTCCTTTATAGAGGAGGCAGCCGAATGAGGACATTTTCAAGTGGTGCAACACGCGACAACGATGATAACAAGCTGGATTTCGAAGGTTTTCTCTCTCCGTTCGCTCTCGAAGCATACGCTCAGTACATGCATGGGCATCGCATTCAGGCCGACGGCAATCTCCGGGAGTCGGATAACTGGCAGAAGGGTATTCCGGTCGATCAGTACATGAAGTCGCTCTGGCGGCATTTCTTTGCTGTGTGGAAGGGGCACAGACAGGGCGAAATTGACCGCCAGGACGTCTGCGCAATGTTGTTTAATGGGATGGGTATCTTGCACGAGATCGTCGCGCCTACCCGGCAAGATTCGCGAAAGCCCGAGGCTCCCGTGCAGGAAACGACAGTAACGATTGATAGCGGCGCAATAAACGATAAGCAACCCGAAGAAACACGGCCGGAGCGCTCCGACGACGAGCTTCAGCAGGCATTAGATGACCTGGAAATCATCGCGATGCTTTTCGACAAGAAGCAAGAAGCTGAGCAGCCGAGCGCAAAGTTCAGGACGGTCGAGTGGGCCATGATCACGGTTCTTTCGCTGATGCTCGCGTCTGCGTGGAGTTATGCCATTTATCGCCTGCTTGCAGTGTAGGGGGCAGTCATGAATAATGAATTTAGGGTGCTCGGGCCACCAGGTACCGGGAAAACAACTTATCTTGCGCGCCAAATTGAGCGGGCAGCGTCCAAGTTCGGATCGAGTAATATCGTGGTAGCCAGCTATACCAGGGCGGCCGCTGCGGTATTGAACCGCCGCGATCTTCCGATTCCGAGAGAGAATATCGGTACGCTCCATGCGCTGTGCTACCGAGCGCTGAAAGAGAGGGGATACGAGATTGCTGAGGTCAACGCGGCGTCTTTCAATGAGGAACATGAAGGAGATGCGATCACGTTGGCGTCACAAAACATGGACGAGATGGCCGTTGATGCGAATTTTGTCACGGACGGCGACAAGCATCTCAATACTTACAATCTCTATCGGGCCAAGTGCCTTGATCTCAGCACCATGCCCCGGGATACGATACGCTGGGTCAAGTTGTGGGAAAACTGGAAATTCCGCAGAAACGTGATCGACTTTACCGATATGATCACTATCACGTTGGACGCTCAGATACCATTAGAAGGCGATCCATTGGTTGGCTTCTATGACGAAGCGCAGGATTTCAACAAGCTCGAACTTCAGCTTGTGCGTCATTGGGCGCGGAATCAAGATCATGTAATTCTGAGTGGAGATGACGATCAAACCATCTACAGTTTCGCCGGGTCGTCACCGGATGCATTCCTGGATGGGAATATCGCAGATGATCATGTCCGCGTTCTGGATCAATCGTGGCGTCTGCCGCGAAAGATTCATGAGTATTCACAGCGCTGGATCAAACAACTCAAAAACAGGGTTCCGAAAGAGTTCAAGCCGCGTGATATCGAAGGCATGGTCGGAACCATCGATGCGACGTATAAAGACCCGGAGAAGGCCGTCGAATTTGCAGCCAAATACGCACAGGACGGAAAGACGGTCATGATTCTGACCAGTTGTGGATATTTATTGAATCCCGTCAAAAGCTGTCTGCGTGCAAACGGGCTGACATTCCATAATCCGTATCGTGCGTCAAGGGGCGACTGGAACCCAATGGGGCGCTTTCACGCCAACGTAGGCAATGGAAAGACCACCACACGGGAGCGTATTCTGGCCTTTTTCGACAAGTACGGCGATACAGTCAATGACAGCTATTGGAGTCTAGACGATCTGGTAAAATGGCTTGATATTGTCAGAGTGCGCGGTGTCTTGAAAAAGGGTGCAAGGGCGATCCTGGACGAAAGAATTGAAAACAAGAATCTTTACGTTCCGGACAAAAAAGAATTCTACCAACAATTGTTCGAGCCATTCGCGCTGGAGAAGGCGCTTCAACGCGATGTGCCTTGGTTCAGGGAGGTTTTGCTGTCCGCAAGGCGCAATGTGGCCGAGTATCCGTTAAACATCTATCAGAAGCACGGCAGGCAAACACTTGAAGAAAGACCTAGGATTATCGTCGGAACAATTCATTCGGTAAAGGGTGCGGAGGCCGATGTCACTATTATATTCCCGGATCTGAGCATTGCGGCCATGAAGGAATACGAAAAAACAAAAGACTCGATCATTCGGACGTTCTATGTCGGCATCACGAGGTCTCGGGAGAGTTTAATTATCTGCAAGCCAGCGTCAGGCGCATGCGTGCCGCTGAGATATTAGCGATAGGAGGTTTCATGACTCAGAGAATTGAGGTAGGTAAGGCCGGAAAACAGCGGGTTCTGGAAAAAACACGACAGCGGAGTATCGTAAGATTCCTCAACGCCGTCCCTGGATGTATCGCTGAGGTCCGAACACAAACGGGCTACGGCACCAAGGGCGGAGCGGACATTCTTGGGTGTTACCACGGCAGGCACTTTGAGCTGGAAGTCAAGCAACCGGGTGCAAAATTGACTAGTTTGCAGGTCAAATGGTTGCAGGACTGGTCAAATAAAGGTGCGATCACGGGCCGTGTGGAAGATATCCCAAGCACCAGAAAGATTTTCCATGACCACGGAGTGGACATATGACTTATCCGGTTATCAAAGAAACAGTCCATGAGCACATGAAGGCCATAGAGGCCATGGGATGCGATCCTGTGTGGGATTTCTTTCGTGATAGTTTTGGCTGGTATCGGATTCGCCGCAAGCTGACCACGCGGCAGCAGGATTTGTTTCAAGAGATATGGCAGCAGATTTATCGTAATAAAAAGGGCGTGCTCAGGAAAACTTGCAGGTAAACCCGAGAACGCCCTCCCCACAATTCTGGTGAGGCAGCACCGGAAATTCTAGCTAGATATGTTGCTCAAATAACCGGCGCTCGGCTTGAATGCTGACGCCGTTTATTTTACTGTTGGTTTGGCTGACATAATGATAGCACTTGTTGCCAAGCATCTTCATCCATGGCCGCCTCATGCGTTTTACCGTATGAAGCCACAGCCAATCATCCCCGAACCAGATTTGCAGATCGCTGGGGATGGGCGGCACCTTGCGGAGAACCTCCGACGGAGCCGACCATGCCCACCCCTCCCTTTTATACATTCTGATGCAGGCCGATTTTTCGACCGGGACGACATGTTGCAGCTCGCCCGGTCGAGAAACGGTCTCGGGGCATAACACCGACGCTTCAGTATGGATGCTTGTCAGTCTGATCAGCTTTTCAAAGAACTTTGTTTCGAGCAGCAGATCGTCATTTAATACAGAAATCAAATCTACCGTATCACAGAGCCGCTGAATTCCATAATTCCACGACGGGTTTACGCCTAATGGGGAGGACGGTCTGTGAATCTGCATGCGCAAACCAGTGTCGCTGATACGTAGGTTATCATCTTTTCTGGAATTGTCAATAATGATTATTGACGCCGGCAATACACTGTTTTGCCTGATGCAGTCCAGCAACCCGCCAATAAAGTCCGTTCGGACGACCGGAATAATTACGCCTATTTGTGTCATTCTTCCTCCATATCAATCGTCAGAGTAAGACACTCCTGCTCCAATTTCTTGATTAATCGCTTGTATTTCTCAATCTTCAGCTCCAGCTTTGCCCGCCTTTTGTACAAATCCTGTTTCCCGTCTTGCTTGCCCATAAGATCACAGACATTGCGAACCTGAAAACCGTGTTTTTCCCAATGAAAATCGCTATGGTTGTTTTTCATTGTCCTGCCTCGCCAGCCAGTCTTCGATGGTGATTATTTGCTTCGCGGCGATGTATTTCCGATGGTTCACAACGGATTTCGCCCCCGCAACTGTGGAGAAGATGGAGTTCCTGAGCTTGTCGTCGCCTTTGATGCTCATGATGTAGCGATACGCCCAGTCTTCTCCGCCAAAAACATAACCGGCGATGCACCGGTTGCGATGATAATCAACGTAGTTCCAATGATATCCGCGAGGAGCTGCGTAGTGATACAGGGGCTTTGACGGAAAGATGCTGATCGTGTGGCCGAGAACGGCCAGCGTAAAGTTAAGAAAGTGCTCGCCTCCGCCGTAAATCCCAAGCTCGGATGGCCACAGTAGAATGCTTTCCATCAGCTCCCTGCTGATCATCATTCCACAGGTGCTCATGCAGGGGACGGTATAGACATGGTCGGAGGGTCGGTATGTTGTGAAAGTATAGTGTGCGATGCCGTGAGCTTGGTCACTGACCAACTTGTAGATCAGTTCTCGGCCTGGACGCTCGAGCATATAGGACAACGGAAGGTGAATGCTGCCGCTTCTGGGATCCTGCTGCCGGTAATAATCCAGCATGGCAATCACCGATCCTTGCGACGGGACACAGTGAGAGTCGCAAAACCACAGATACTCGCCGTCTGATGCTGCGATGCCCGCGTTCTTGGCGTTCCAATGTGACAACTTCTCGTCGTATGTGATGTATTTGAGCCACGGACGTTCCTGGGTGGCCAAGGATGACAGATACTCGCCGCCCTTGTCACGTTCGCGTCCGGAGTTCTTGAGCTGAACATCCAGCTCCGTGCAATGGTTGTCGATGACAATAATCTCGAAGTCACACTTATCTCGTAGCTCACAGTAGATCGCCTGAACCGTAAAGGCCGCCTGCGGATGCTCCTGCGCGAAGGGGATAATAACGGATAGTTTGCCTTTAATCATTTTTTGCCTTTCTGAACTGTTTTTTGTTTTGCTTAAACCACTTTCTGCGCTGCGCACGGTTCATTGCCGGCGCGGTCTTTTTGAGACTGGCCATTGCAAGGTCTTGCGTAAGTTTGGTGTATAATTTGATTGTGGACGGGGATCTGGAATCGCCAGCATTCATTATCGCTATCCTCCTCCTTAGTGTAAGTTTGAGCTTTCGGTTAAGTGCGTAAAGACGCGACGCAGGCAATACGACCTGACAAGCGATATCACGGTGTAGATCACGCCGATCTCAATGCTTTGCCGCACACTGATTGTCCAGCCCCAGAGCGGAAAAACAATCAGATTGGCGATGATGTTGACCGTGTACCCCACCAGAATATTCACGATCGCCTCAAGCAGGCTGTGTCGCTTGAGCTGCACGTTATCCTCCAATGTTTAACGGGGCGTAACCACGGATTTTCGCAATACAGGGCTTCAAAATCTTAATGGCACGCATTGTGGTGTTGATATTCGCGATGTCGTGATCGCCAACCAGGGTGATAAACATCCTGTCCTGTGCGTAGAAATACCCGGTGGACCGAATGAAGGAGTTTACGTTGTTCTTGGCGTATTCCTCGAGGTCTTCCGGGGCGACCCATCCGGTTTGATCCATCACGTTGTTGTCGATCCAGATGATTTCGTAGATATGTCCCTGTTTTAGTTTGCGAAACTTGTCGGCCATAAGACCCTCCTATGTTGTGATCGTGATGCGAACATCCGATTCGTTGGAATTGGGCTCCAGGTAAATAATTGGATGCCGCAGGGTAGTTGGCGGGTATCCCCTCATTTCCGCGTATGTTGCTGATCTTGAACTGCTGTAGGTTTTCTGGTAGGTTCCACAGATACACATGCGCTTGCGGACAGTTTTCCAGCTTCGCTCGCCGACCATGCGGCCCTCCTCGATATCGTTGATCTTCATCTTGTGGACATGGCCATACAGGAAAAGATCGGCTTGCCAGAATTTAGCATCATGGGCGAATTTCGTCACGTCCGCTCCCTCGGTTCTTGAGCCGCCTCCCCAGCCATGATGCCCGCGAATGACAACCGTTCGTCCTCCGCCGTTTTTCTGCCGAAACGCAAATTTCAGCAGCCATGAATATCCGAGATATATGATGGGTTTCTGGATGCCGACGTTCAGTTTATCAACGAGCCGTTGCGTCATGTTCGTTCCGCAATGCGTCAGGATGCTGTTCTCGTGATTCCCGTCGCCCAGACCGTAGATCTGCTCGCGGTAGGGCATAAGAATTTCGGTCAGCCCGTCGATGGATTCGTCCAGGATATCTTCTCCGGCGGCCGAGTCGTGCGCCTTGCGATAGCGCTTCACGTCACTGGGGGTAATGCCGCCGAAGTTATCGCCGATTGATAGAATAATCGTTTTGTCGTCAACGCGCTCAGCCAAGTCACGCTTTAATTTGGCGCTGTCGCACAGAGAGTTTCTGCCGCGACCGTCATAATGAATGTCGGATAGCGGCAATACCTTGAAAACGTCTTTGTTTTTGTACGGGATATGAAACGTCCATGGGAACATGTTAGCCTTCCTGTTGAGTTTTCGGATTCATCTCAGATTCAATAATGCGCTTGAGGTTCTCCCTGAAATTCCTTGGCGGGTCGTAACCAAAGTCACTCCGTGCGGCGCTGGTGTCGGCATAGTTGACGATAATATCCGTGGCCGGCGGCTGCATGCGGCGGATCAGCTTGGAGAATCCCGGGAGTATGTCGCAGAAAATCCCTAACAGT
>Ga0255347_1003624_pt1 | contig 19840 bp, 17 predicted proteins | sample wastewater_treat_2_FD_192479 | JGI IMG/M metagenome (GOLD analysis project Ga0255347, IMG submission 192479) | Wastewater microbial communities from Lulu Island WWTP, Vancouver, Canada - plant24 | ecosystem: Engineered > WWTP > Wastewater > Unclassified | place: Canada: Vancouver, British...
GCCAAAGCAAGATTTGGTTTACATTCGGTCATGATTTAATCCATCGGCGGCTTTCGCCGCCGGAAATGTTAACCTGCCGCCGGTAATATAAACCAAAACAAAGGCTGAAGACAGATTTGGTTTACATTCGGTCATGATTTAATCCATCGGCGGCTTTCGCTGCCGGAAATGTAAACCAAACCCCCGGCCAAAGCAAGATTTGGTTTACATTCGGTCATGATTTAATCCATCGGCGGCTTTCGCCGCCGGAAATGTAAACCAAACCCCCGGCCAAAGCAAGATTTGGTTTACATTCGGTCATGATTTAATCCATCGGCGGCTTTCGCCGCCGGAAATGTTAACCTGCCGCCGGTAATATAAACCAAAACCCCGGCCAAAGAAAGATTTGGTTTACATTCGGTCATATTTTAATCCGTCGGCTGAATATTGATGATGGCCCGCACATAGACATGACTTGGTTCATAGACACGACTTTGAGCATAGTCATGACCTGGTGCACAGACTTGAAATAAAGGGTCTAATATGTAATACTTTAAATAAAGCCGAGGGTTGCGAGGAATCATTATTTGAGTAGATCTGTCCCGTATCATGGAGGTCCCCACGGCTGTTTTAAATAGGTGCTTTCGGTCAACATAAAGGAGACATATGAAACAGGAAGAATTAGCATATGTTCAGGATGTACTGCCTTTTTGGAAGGATCTTAACGATGAACAAAAGGAGGCTCTGGAACGCAGCATTACGCTTCGTCGAATACCGTCAGGCACAATAATGCACGGCGGGACAGATGACCTAGATGGACTTTTTTTAGTGAGAAAGGGACAAGCCCGCGCATATATCGTATCGGAGACTGGAAAAGAGATCACGCTGTATCGGCTGCTGGAGAGGGATATGTGCATATTCTCTGCTTCCTGCATGCTTCGTAATATCAGCTTTGAAATCCTTGTGGAAGCGGAAAAGGATACGGAAGCATTTTTGATACCTTCTTCGGTCTATCAGGATTTGCTGAGAAATTCAATAGCGGTGTCGGATTATACGAATCAACTTATGTCTTCTCGATTTTCTGATGTCATGTGGATAATGGAACAGGTATTATTCATGAGCTTTGATAAAAGGCTGGGCCTATTTTTACTGGAACAGGCGAATATCGACGGCACTGATCGTCTGCTCATAACCCATGAAACTATTGCAAAGCATATGGGCACCGCAAGGGAAGTGGTAACTCGAATGTTGAAATACTTTGCTGCCGAAGGGTTGGTGGAACTGTTCAGAGGCGGGGTGATTTTAAAAGATCACGATGAGTTGAGAAGAAAATATGATTGAAGCTGAGAAAGCCTTCAAAGGATGCGAGAAGGCAGATGTAAATCGGCAATGGGCTATACTATAATGCACAATAGTGATCATGATTTATGAAGCATGGTACATAACGATGCCATATTATTACAGGCTGTTTGCCTTGACGTTTTATGCATATGTGTTTAAAATAAAGTGAGCGAGTTTTATACTCAAGAATAAACATTGGAGAAATAAAAATTATGATGAAATTCATCGCCAAGCGCGTAGCCCAGGCTTTGATAGTAATATTCCTGATTACGTGCATCACCTTTCTTTTGATGAATTTAGTTCCCGGAGGGCCATTCCTAAGCGAAAAATCGCCTCCTCCTCAGGTCATAGCAGCCCTGGAAGCCAAATACGGGCTTGACAAGCCGGTCCCGGTCCAACTGAAGAATTACATAGTCCACGTGTTAAAGGGTGATTTTGGGGTTTCGATGAAAATGCAGAGAAACCGGCCTGTCACTACGATCATAAAGGAAATGTTCCCCATATCGGCGAAGGTGGGGATCATCGCTCTTGCGGGCGCCGTTTTGATCGGCGTTCCCATCGGTTGCATCGCAGCATATAACAGAGGAAACTGGATAGACAGCATGCTTCGGGTGGTGACCACAATAGGTGTATCTATCCCTGGATTTGTTGTAGCTACGGTGCTTTTGATACTGTTCGGATCGGTATGGAAGATCCTGCCTACCATAGGGCTCACAAGTTGGAAGAGCTACATCATGCCCTGTTTCAGCCTGGCCTTTTATCCTATGTGCTACATAGGCAGGCTTGCCCGTTCCAGTATGCTTGACGTCATCAATCAGGAATATATCAGGACTGCTCTTGCCAAAGGCGTTCCTTCCGTAACCATAGTTTTCAAGCATGCGTTGAGGAACGCTTTTATTCCGGTCTTGACCTATCTGGGCCCATTGACAGCATATATACTTACCGGCGGCTTCGTAGTGGAAACGGTGTTTAACATTCCGGGGCTCGGCCGGTATTTTGTTCAGAGCATTATCAACCGCGACTATACCATAATCATGGGCACCACCATCTTTCTGGCAGCTTTCATAGTAATAATGACACTTGTGGTGGACATCCTGTATAAGGCCGTTGACCCAAGGATTGACCTGATGAAAGGAGGTTCGAAATAATGCAAATTCAAAAGGCTTTCGGGATCTTTCCTTTCCCAACATGGCAAATAGATGTAGGCCCGGTCCTGGGACAGCAGGCGTATAACGAAGATGATTTCTGTAAAGCGGATGCTGATGAAAAGGAGAGCTTTATTGAAATCAAAGCCAGCCTGTCTTATTGGCAGGATGCCTGGCGGCGGCTTAAAAAGAACAAGGTCGCTATGGTGTCCCTGGCCATCGTCATTCTTCTTGCGCTTTTTGCCTTCATAGGGCCTCTTTTTTACGATTATGACTATACCGTACAGTTCAGAGGACAGGAAAACATTGATCCCTGCTTTGAATATCCCTTCGGCACCGACAATTTAGGACGCGATCTGTTTGTCAGGACCATGTTCGGTACCCGCATCTCCCTGGTCGTCGGTATAACGGCCAGCCTTATAGTCCTTGCCATCGGCTCGACTTATGGAGCCATATCGGGTTATTTCGGAGGCCGGGTGGATGATGTGATGATGCGTTTCGTAGAACTGATCTATGCCGTGCCGGAGATCCTGGTGGTGCTTCTGTTGTCTACTGCGTTGAAGCCTGCCTTAAGTGATTGGTTCAACACATCTACAAGCGGTATAGCTAAGGCGCTCTCGATACTTGGGCCCAGCCTTATCGCCATATTTATGGCCTTTGGGCTTCTATACTGGGTAGGCATGGCAAGGATCATCCGGGGGCAGGTACTGATGCTCAAGGAACAGGAGTATGTGACCGCTGCGAAAGCGCTTGGCGCATCGGGCTCCAGGGTGATAAGGCGCCATCTTTTACCCAACTGCATCGGGCAGATCATTGTAACCACCTGCCTGCAGATCCCTTCCGCAATATTTCTGGAATCCTTCCTTTCCTTCCTTGGGGTGGGAGTTTCCGCACCACTGACCAGCCTCGGCTCTATGGCCTCAGATGCCTTGGGCGGTATGTACACTTATACATACAGGCTTTTGATACCGGCGACTATTTTAAGCTTGCTTATCCTTTCTTTGAATCTCTTCGGAGACGGGTTGAGGGATGCCCTTGATCCCCGTCTGAAGAAGTAAGGAGGATGAGAGCATGAGTGAAGCTATGGACAATAAAAAACTACTTGAAGTTAAAGATCTAAAAGTATCATTTTTTACCCCCGTCGGCGAAGTTAAGGCTGTAGGCGGTATCTCATACGAACTTAATCACGGGGAAGTGATGGGCATAGTGGGAGAGTCCGGCAGCGGGAAAAGCGTGGAAGCCTATTCTATCATGGGTTTGCTGCAAAGCCCCGGAAAAGTGGTGGGCGGTTCCATCATCTTTGATGGCGAGGATGTGCTTGCCAAAGATGCAAAGGAGATGCAGGACTTTCGAGGGAACAGCGTAAGCATGATATTTCAAAACCCCATGACCTGTCTGAACCCTGTTTATACCATAGGCAACCAGCTTGTTGAGGCAGTTCGCTGCCATAAAAAGATCACTAAGAAGGAAGCTGGGGCCAAAGCTATTGAAATGTTGAAACTGGTGGGTATCAATAACCCGGAAAGGCGCATGAACCAATACCCCCATGAGCTTTCCGGCGGCATGCGTCAAAGAGTGATGATCGCAATGGGTTTGATATGCGATCCTAAAATGCTCATCGCCGATGAACCGACGACGGCTTTAGATGTGACCATCCAGGCCCAGATCATTGAGCTCATGAAGGATATCCAGAGAAAAACGCAGATGTCTATCATATTCATCACTCATAATCTGGGTGTGGTGGCGGAGATATGCGACAGGGTATCCGTAATGTATGCGGGAAAAATCGTGGAGCAGGGCGACGTGGAGGATATATTCTACCGGCCCAGGCATCCCTATACCTTAGGGCTCCTTCGTTCAATGCCAAGAGTTGATGCAGAAGAATACGAAAGACTGATTCCCATCGAAGGAACTCCGGTCGATATGCTCAATCCTCCTTCAGGCTGTCCCTTCGGGCCCCGCTGTGAACATTGTATGAAAATCTGCCTGCGGATGGAACCCCCTAAGATCGATATTGGTAATGGGCATACATCCTCCTGCTGGCTTTTGACGGAAGAGGCGAAAAAGGAGGGCTGCAGATAATGAAAAGCGAATTGATCAGGGCGGAAAACCTGCGTAAGTACTTCCCTATCAAAATGGGTTTTATGAAATATAATTATGTCCGGGCGGTCGAGGAGGCCAATTTCTCCATCCGTAAAGGTGAGACCCTCGGTCTGGTAGGCGAATCAGGCTGCGGCAAGACTACCCTTGGGCGAGCCGTTTTACGCCTGCACGAGCCTACATCAGGGAAGATTTTCTATGCCGGAAAAGACATTACCGATGTGAATATGATGCCTTACCGCAGAAAGATGCAGATCATTTTTCAGGACCCTTCCGCATCCCTGGACCCCCGTATGACGGTGGGAGAGATAGTGGGGGAGGCCATCGATATCCACAGATTAGCAGGCAGCAAAAAGGAACGCTCAGAGAGAATACAGCAGCTACTCACTCAGGTCGGTTTGAACAGCGAGCATTCAAACCGGTATCCCCATGAGTTTTCCGGCGGACAGCAGCAGCGCATCGGTATTGCCCGTGCTCTGGCGGTGGAACCTGAATTCATCGTCTGTGATGAACCGGTATCTGCCCTTGATGTATCGATCCAGTCGCAGATCGTAAATATGCTGGAGGATATGCAGAAGGATCTGGAACTGACCTATCTGTTTATTGCCCATGACCTTTCCGTTGTCAGGCACATCTCAAACCGCATCGGCGTTATGTACCTGGGAAATATGGTAGAGTTGGCCGGAAGCAACGAGCTTCATAAAAACCCTCTGCACCCGTATACCAAAACTCTGCTGTCTGCGGTACCGGTGCCGGATCCTAAAGTAAGCCGTGCACGCAAGCGGATCATATTGGAGGGCGACATCCCAAGCCCGATGAACCCCCCTTCGGGATGCCGCTTTCACACTCGATGCCCTTATGCGATCCAACGCTGTAAGGAAGAGATTCCACAGTGGAGAGAGTTGGCTTCGGACCATTTTGTTGCCTGCCACATTGTATAAGGACACCTAAGATATGTCCTGATCTGCCGGCTAAGACTATGCCGCCGGCCTGATGTCGGCAATTGCTGCTTTACTAAAGTAGGGCAGTATTGTATACTTTTTATGTCTTCAAATTGAAGAACGTACGATTTGTGACTTGCCAAAAGGCAAAAAAGGAGGAGAGAAATTTATGAAGAGATTATTAGTCTTGCTTCTTGCATTAACCATGGTATTTACATTGGCGGCATGCGGAGGCGGCGGAGAAGGTCCCGACACAGAAGGAGGTTTGGACATTTCCGTCAACTTTGCTTCTGAACCGGCCACTATCGACCCGGCACTCAACAGTGCAGTTGACGGTGCAGTCATGCTGCATCATACCTTTGAGGGCTTGCTTAAGTGGGTAGATGACGGCGAAGGCAACGCAATGCTTGCCCCCGGAATGGCCGAGAGCTGGGATGTGAGCGAGGACGGGACCGTATACACCTTCCACATAAAAGAAGGAGCCCTCTGGTCTGACGGCGAGCCCGTGACTGCCCATGACTTTGAGTTTGCATGGAAGAGGGTCGTCGATCCGGAAACAGCGGCTGACTACAGCTATATGCTGGACTGCGTTCTGAACGGCCCCGAAATAATTTATGACGGAACTAAGGCTCCCGATGAATTAGCGGCAGTGGCTCTGGATGATTCGACTTTTGAAGTGACTCTTCATACGGCTATCCCTTATTTCACCGAGATTGCGGCTTTCCCGGCAGCATTTCCTGTTCGTAAAGACATTATCGAGGAATATGGAGATCAATGGACATTCGATCCGGCGACCTATGTAAGCAACGGTCCTTACATGATGAGCGAGTGGGTCCACAACTCCTATATAATGATGGTCAAAAACCCCAATCACTATGATTATGACAATTTAGGGCCGGATTCCATCAAATTCGCTTTGATGGATGACGACAACGCAATATTGGCCGCCTTCAACAGCGGTGAACTTGACTTTACCGACAACGGTTATCCCATCGACGAAGTTCCCGCTCTGTTGGAATCCGGACAGCTTAAGATTAATGATTATATCGGGACCTACTATGTATGCTTCCAGACACAGCTTAAACCCTTCGACAATCCTTTGGTAAGAGAGGCATTCTCCCTGGTCATCGACAGGAATTACATCGTGAACCAAGTCACCAGGGCGGGGCAGCTTCCCGCCAGCGGCTATGTGCCATCCGGCGTCTATGATGCTGAGGGGCCGGGCTCCAACTTCAGAGCGGTGGGCGGTGATTACTACAGCATTGCTGAGGGAGACTATGCAGCCAACTGCGAAAAGGCTCGCGAACTGCTGGCTGAAGCAGGATATCCTGGTGGAGAAGGTTTCCCAATCGTTGAATACTTGTACAACACTAACGACACCCATAGGGCCGTAGGAGAAGCACTCCAGAATATGTGGCAGACTGAGCTGGGAGTCCAGGTCACTCTTGCCAACCAGGATTGGGGCGTATTTCTTGAAACCAGAAAGAAAGGGGATTATTCCATCGCCAGAAACGGCTGGATAGCAGACTATAACGATCCTATCTCCTTCATCGACATGTGGGTCACCGGCGGCGGCAACAACGACGCCCAGTATTCAAATAAAACATATGATGCTTTAGTTCTGAAAGCTAAAACCTCTACAGATCCCGCAGTCAGGATGAAAGCTATGCATGATGCGGAGGACATCCTGATTGGAGAGAGCGTAGTTGCGCCAATTTATTTCTACACCCAGCCTTACCAGATATCGGATGATCTTAAGGGTTGGTACTATACTCCTTTGGGATATACATTCTTCAGCTATTGCTATAAATAGCTGAAAACATAAATTAGTCTTCTGTTAATCAAGGGGCGGGAAATCCGCCCCTTTTCGTATTAGCAAATGTTAGTTGCATAGTACGCAACCGCATTTCTCATATTCATTGACAGGCTTATTATCACCTCTTAGAATGGCATTAAGCGATCAGTTTTTTCAGAATAATTTGTTATCTTTTAAAATCGGCACACATTTCTAACTGAATGGGTTTTTGTACGCTGATCAAGAAACGTAGTTGCGCTATACGCAACAAAAGATAGGAGTTGAGAAGATGAAGCTTACTGGCGGCGAGATCATTTTAAAATATCTGGAAAAGGAAAAGGTCCCATATATTTTAGGAATACCGGGCCATGGCTGCTTAGGTATTTTTGATGCGATCAAAAAATCCCATGAAAACGGAGGGATTAAATATATACAGGTCAAGCACGAACAGGCGGCGGTACATATTGCAGACGGATATTACCGGGTTTCCGGAAAACCGCTGGCTGTTTTTACATCTATAGGGCCCGGGGCGTTGAATACCGCAATAGGTATGGGGACCGCTTATGTGGATTCCTCGGCGGTGCTTCTTCTGACAGGAGATACCCATGTACATATGAAGGGCGTAGGCGTACTTCAGGAGATCGAGAGGTTTCAGGATTCCAACCTTATAAGAGCTCTTGAGCCTTTGTCGAAAAGAAGCTGGAGAGTCGAATCGGTAGCCCAGCTTCCGAGAATAATGAAAAGAGCCTTCAATCTGATGCAAAACGGCAGAAGCGGACCTGTGACCATTTCCGTACCTATGGATATCCAGTCGGAGGGGATTGATGTGGCAATATCCGATCAGCCGGAGGTGCTGTTTGAAAGACCCGCTGGAAATCCGGCTTCGATCAGCCGGGCGGTGGATATGATGAAAGGAGCAAAAAAGCCGGTCATTCTGGCCGGGGGTGGAGCATTAAGGTCTGAATGCGCAGAGGAACTAAAGGAGCTTGCTGAGCTTTGGGGAGCTGCGGTGGTTACTACTTTAGCAGGAAAAAGCGCATTCCCGGAGAATCATCCGCTCTACGGCTTACATACGGGGTCAAAAGGCACGCCTGTAGGTATGCAGCTATGCCGCGAAGCCGATGTTATCCTTGCTCTGGGCACCAGATTCGCCGATGAGACTACAAGCTCATATAAGGATGGAAAAAGCTTCTCATTCCCATCCACTAAGCTTATCCATGTCGACATCGACCCCTACGAGTTAGGTAAAAACTATAAATGCGATATAGGCATCTTGGGTGATCTCGCCCTGGTTCTTCAGCAGCTGTCCGCTGAGTATAAAGATAAAGTTTCTGATAAAAAGGATTTTGCGGAAAGGGAATATACTTGCCACATCCTAAACCTAAAGGCCAGGTGGCAGGCATATCTTGAAGAAGTCCGTTCTGCCAAACACGACAAGATAACGATTTCTCAATTAATAGGGGAATTGAACCGATGCCTTCCCGAGGATACCATAATAGCCACGTCATCGGGGAACACTCAGGCCCAGCTTTTCCAGGAGTATTGCTATAATGTCCCGGGTACCAATCTGACAACCGGAGGATTCTCTACAATGGGCTGGTCACTTCCGGCAGCCATAGGAGCAAAGCTGGCGAAGCCCGGTACGCCGGTTGCGGCATTAATGGGGGACGGAGACTTCATGATGATAATGCAGGAGCTTTCGACCTTGGCTCAATATCAAATCCCGGTGGTGGTAATAATGGCCAACAATTGCGGGTGGATGGCTATCAAGGACCTGCAGGCCGACGTACTGGGGGAGGACAGGATCTTCGGAAACGATTGGGAAAGGGAAGGGGAAATATATACTCCTGATTTCCACACCATCGCCGAGTCCTTTGGGATCTATTCCCAAAAGATTTCTCAGCCGGATCAGGTGGCCTCTGCCGTAGAAAGCGCTCTTGACTGTAAAGGGCCGTCTTTTATCGAAGTAGAGGTCTGCAGAGAATATCCCTATTCAGGAGGTAAAGCCTTCGGTTGGTGGGATGTGCCCATACCCGGCTACATAGAAGGACGCAGAGCCGAATATGAAGAAGCTAAAAAATGCGAAGTTATTTGAGGAAGCATAAAAATCGTGCAATTTACTGAAGCAGAAGCCGCAGGGTAAAACATCACAGGAAACAGGGAGAGGTGGAATCAATGGGTAAAATCAAAGTTTGCATTGTCGGAGTAGGTCGCATTGCATCGCTCAATGTATTGGGATATAAGGATCATCCTGATGCGGAAATCTATGCGGTATGCAGCAGAAGCAGCGAAAAAGGACGAGAAGCAGCAGAAAATTGGGGCGCAAAAAAAGTATACACCAATTACGACGAGATGCTTAAGGATCCCGAAATCGACATGATCGAGTTATTGGTCCCCCATAACCTCCACTGTGAAATGACGGTAAAGGCCTGCAAAGCAGGAAAACATGTTTCCGTTCAAAAGCCCATGGCGATGAACCTTGAAGAGGCGGATCTGATGATTAAGGCGGCAAAGGACGCAGGAGTCGTATTGAAGATCTATGAGAATTTCATATTCTATCCCCCCTATGTCAAGGCAAAGCAGCTGATCGACGAAGGCGCCATCGGTGAACCGATCACAATGAGATACAAGATGAATGCCGGTAAGCAAACCCTCGGATGGGACGTTGACCTGGAGACCTGGAAATGGCGCATGGAAGAAGATGTCTGCGGCGGCGGACCTTTAGTGTTTGACGACGGCTATCATAAGTTCTCAATAGCTAAATATTTGATGGGAGATGTAGAAAAGGTCACTGCCTGGATCGACAGGACGGATGTGATTCCGGGAGTTTTCTATGAGGATGCGCCGGCCATGGTCATGTGGAAGTACAAAAATGCTAAGAAATACGGGTTTATGGATATTACATATTCTGAAGATCTGTTCATTGACACGGATTATTATTCCTGCGATGAAAGAGTAGAAGTGACCGGTTCAAAAGGAATACTTTGGGTTACCAGATGCACCGGAAAAATGCTTCAGATCCCGTCTCTTTTGGTTTACCGCGATGGCGGTTTAACGACTTATGAGGGGATGAGAGATGATTGGGCCGACTCCTTCATAGATTCCACACGTCATTTCATCGATGTGCTCAAAAACGGCGGCGAACCGAAGCTTACCGGAGAAGAGGGCCGTGAGGTGCTGAGATTTGCATTGGCGGCGATCAAATCTTCAAAAGAAAAAAGAGAGGTATATCTTGACGAGTTGAAATAGGATAAGGAGGTCGGGCTCCGAGAAAAACGGATTACCGGCGGCAGGAGATTTTAGATGGAAAGCAATGTAGATTTTGAAAGGCTGGAAAGATTCGCAGCCGATATAAGGATCGAGACTATAAAGATGTTTGCCGATGCGGGATATGGGCATATCGGGGGAGCTATGTCGATCGCCGATGTGCTTGCAGTGCTGTATGGCCATGTTATGGATATCGACCCTAAAAACCCCCTATGGGAAAAGCGTGACAGGCTGGTCCTGTCAAAAGGTCACAGCGGGCCCGCACTCTATTCTGCCCTTGCGCTCAAAGGTTATTTCCCCATGGAGGAATTGAAAACTTTAAATAAAGGGGGGACCAACCTTCCCAGCCATTGCGACAGGCAGAAGACTCCAGGCATCGATATGACCACCGGCTCGCTGGGCCAGGGTGTTTCCACAGCCATGGGGATCGCCATGGGGATAAGGATGAGAGGGCAGAAAAGCTATACCTATTTGATAATAGGCGACGGGGAGTTGCAGGAAGGACAAGTCTGGGAGGGCGCCCAATTTGCGGCCCATCAAAAGCTTGACCGTCTGATCGCCTTTATTGATTACAACAAGAAGCAGTTGGACGGAAAGGTCAAGGATATATGCGATCCTTTGGATATACCAAAGAAGTTTGAGAGCTTTGGATGGAATGCTCAGATCATCAAAGGCTATGACGTCAGAGAAATTTATAATGCGATTGCCGCTGCCAAAAATGAAACTGGAAAGCCATCGGTGATCGTATTGGACACTATTAAAGGGAAGGGCTGCAGTTTTGCGGAAAAAGCAGATTTCAACCATTATATGATTATAACCGGTGAAATGGCAGAAGAAGCTATAAAAGATATCGAAAGCAGATTTGAGAATTAATAGAGGAGATAACCATGTTCAGCCTTGCAAAAGACCATGTAGAAGAAAAGGAGGCTATGCGCGACGTATATTGCGATGCCCTGATCCTGGAGGCGGAAAAAAACCCGGACATCGTTTCTGTGGATGCGGATGTTATGAATTCTTTAGGAACCTTGAGGTTCCATAAAGCCTATCCTCGGCGGGGAGTAAACTGCGGCATCCAGGAGGCTAATGCCATAGGTATCAGCTCGGGTTTGTCCGTCACCGGGTATATCCCGTTCTTCCATACCTTCAGTGTTTTTGCCACAAGGAGGGTTTATGACCAGGTGTTTCTGTCCTGTGCTTATTCCGGTGCGAATGTGAAGATCATCGGCGGTGATGCAGGCGTCACTACGGCGGTGAACGGCGGGACCCATATGCCCTTTGAGGACATGGGTATCATGCGGAACATCCCGGGGATGACGGTTTTGGAACCTACCGATTCTGAGATGCTTAGAAGCATTATCCCCCAGATGGCAAACAAACACGGAAACTTCTTCATGAGGATGTGCCGGAGAAACATGGTGAAGATCTATGAAGAAGGATCCGAATTTAAGATTGGGAAGGCGGCAGTCCTGAAAGACGGCGAGGATGTAACAATCATAGCCAACGGGATCATGGTCTATGAGGCATTGAAAGCCGGCGACTTGTTAAAAGAAAAAGGAATATCGGCAAGGATAGTGGATATGTTCACACTAAAACCCATCGACCTTTTCTGCGTAATAGAAAGTGCTAAAAAAACCGGGGCCGTGGTCACGGCGGAAAATCACAACATCATTAACGGGCTTGGTTCCGCTGTGGCGGAAGTGCTTTGTGAAAACTTTCCCGTTCCCCTGGAAAGAGTGGGGGTGCAGGATAAATTCGGCGAAGTGGGAAGCCAGGACTACCTAATGGACCGGTTTGGTCTCAGGGCCGAGGAAATATGCAAGAAGGCTGTAAGGGTAATAGAAAGAAAAGCTCCTGCAGCTGTATAAGAGAGGATTGAAGAAAGAGGGGCATAAAATGAAAATCGCAGTAATAAACGAAGTAAGCGCATCCCACAGAAATGCGGACATATTGGCGGCGTTAGACGGGTTTGGCCATACCGTTTACAATCCGGGGATGAAGCACCCTGAGCAGAAACCGGAGCTCACCTATATCCATACAGGCCTGATGGCGGCAGTTTTACTTAATTCCGGGGCAGTGGACTTAGTGGTGGGAGGCTGCGGAACAGGACAGGGGTTTTTAAACTCCGCCATGCAGTATCCGGGAGTGTTTTGCGGACTTATTTGCGATCCGCTGGATGCCTGGCTTTTTACTCAGATAAACGGCGGAAACTGCATATCTTTGCCGCTGAATAAAGGATACGGATGGGCGGCTGATGTAAACTTGAAATTTATATTTGAAAAGCTGTTTTCCTGTGAAGCAGGGGCAGGATATCCGGAAAGCAGGAAGGAAAGCCAGAAACAGAGCAGATCGATATTAAAAAGCCTGTCGGTACAGACCCATAAAAGCATGGAGGATATTTTAGGATCCATGGATAAAGAGATACTGTCCCGATTGGCGCAATGCGACAGGTTTAATGAAATGCTCTATTCGACAGACGAAGGAGCAATTTTGAAGTATTTTGAGTAAACATGGTATTCAACAAGTTCATAGCTATATGTGAAATTAAAGGAGTTTAAAGATGATACAATCACTTGACCGCGGACTTGAAATCCTTTTTATCCTTTCAGAGCACAAAAGTAAAGGTGTGACTGAACTTGCCAACGACCTCCAGGTGAACAAGAGCACAGTATTCCGGCTGCTTGAGACCATGGAAAAACGCGGCCTGATCCAGCAGGATGAAAGAACGGCAAAATACCGGCTGGGAATCGGAGTGCTGCAGATCAGCGACGGCCTTGTCAGGAACCTGGACATCATCAGCCTTTCAAGACCGATCATGAAACAGCTTATGGACAGCACAAAAGAAAGCGTCCACCTTTGCACCTTTTCCAGCGACAAGGTCTATGTAGTGGATCAGGTCAAGAGCAACTACGCTATGAAGGTTTCCGCCGCCATTGGACAGGATGAGCCGATACACTGCTCATCGGTAGGCAAGTGCATATTAGCCTATCTGCCGGAAGAGAGGATAGAAAGAATTCTAAATGAAACGGAGTTTATTCCGTATACCAAGAAAACGAAAACAACAAAAGAGGCTATCCAAAAAGAGTTGGCGGAAATACGGGCCGGCGGGTATGCAATAGATGATGAAGAGCTCAGTGAAGGCGTCCGCTGCCTTGCAGCCCCCATTTATAATCACAGGGGAGAGGTAAAAAACTGCATAGGCATCTCCGGACCGTCCCTTCGGATCTGCCTGGATAACATCGATTTTTATATCGATAAAATAAAAGCTGCGGCAGACAGCATTTCCTACAGTATCGGGTATCGCAACTCTAGGTAAGGAGCGGAAAGGAGCAAATATTATGAGAAAAGCGTTTATTTGTCCCACGAAATATGTGCAGGGTGAAGATGAGCTGCTGAACTTGGGTTATTTTGTCAGGACTTTCGGAGAGTCCGCACTTCTGATCGCCCACAAAGATGATGTGGCAAGGGTCAGGGAAAAGCTGGATGCTACGGCGGAGAAATTTGATATTGAGTTTGTAGAAAGCAATTTTGTCGGAGAATGCTCCCGCCAAGAGATTGAAAGGCTGAAAAAGGTAGCAGCAGAGAATAAATGTGACTGTACCATCGGCCTTGGAGGGGGAAAGGCCATTGATACGGCAAAATGCGTGGCGCAGGGAGAGGCACTGGTCATTGTGCCCACCATCGCAGCGACAGACGCCCCTACCAGTCATTCCGCCGTCATGTATACTCCCGATGGGGCTTTCGATGATTACGCATATTTCAAGCAAAGCCCAAGCGTCGTGCTGATAGATAGCAGGATCATAGCCAATGCACCGGTAAGGTTTTTGATCTCAGGCATGGGAGATGCCCTCTCTACATATTTCGAAGCGAGGGCAACAGCCGAGGCATATGCAAATGTAAATGCGGGTCTGCCCTGTGGATTCAGGGAGGGTCACGGAGCACCAGCTAAATCCACCAAAGCGGCAATGGCTCTGGCAGCTCTCTGCTTTGACACCTTGATGGAGGACGGGATCAAGGCAAAGCAAGCATGCGAGAGCAAAGTAGTTACCCCTGCTTTGGAAAATATCATAGAGGCCTGTATCCTTCATTCAGGACTCGGGTTTGAAAGCGGCGGGCTGGCAGCGGCTCATGCCATCCATGACGGGCTGACAATTTTGGAAGGTACCCATAAGTATTTTCATGGGGAGAAGGTGGCCTTCGGGACATTGGCTCAATTAGCTTTGGAAAATGCACCTACGGAGGAGATTAAAGAAGTTCTTGATTTTTGTATAGCGTTAGGGCTGCCGGTTTGCCTTGCGGACATCGGTGTGAACAGTATAACGGATCAGGAATTGAGAGCCGTTGCGGAAAAGGCTTGCATTCCTGAAGAGTCGGTACATTCCATGCCCTTCCCTGTAACGGCGGAGTCCGTAGCAGCAGCCATCATCACCGCCGACAGGATAGGCAGCTCATATAAAAACTGCTGCCTGGCGGACTGAAATGGAAACCCTGCCCGAGAGTACAAATGTGGGGATGTTGAACCAAAACGGAGGGGATCATGAAAAAGGTATTGAATAAAGTTGAACAAGCCGTCGATGAAATGTGCCTGGGGATAGTTGCCGCCAATCCGAAATTGGCTTTGGACCAGCGCTACAGAGTAGTGATGCGCAAAGATATCGATAAGGATAAAGTCGCCCTCATATCCGGAGGAGGCAGCGGTCATGAACCATCTCATGCCGGCTTTGTCGGCGAAGGAATGCTCACTGCTGCAGTGTGCGGAGATGTGTTCGCATCCCCGTCTACTATGCAGATCTACAATGCCATACTGCAAACCCGTACAGATAAGGGTACTCTGCTGATAATCAAGAACTATTCCGGAGATTGCATGAATTTCGATTCGGCGGCAGAAATGGCAGAGGACGATGAAATTCTGGTTGACAGAGTTTATGTCAACGATGATGTAGCGGTGGAAGACAGCCTTTATACGGTAGGGCGCCGGGGTGTGGCCGGAACGGTTTTAGTCCATAAGATCGCAGGAGCCGCCGCGGCTTCAGGCAAGGATTTGGCCGAGGTAAAAAGGATAGCTCTGAAAACCATCGCAGCCGTAAAATCTATCGGAGCAGCCTTGACGTCCTGTACGGTCCCCGCAAAAGGAAGCCCAACTTTTACGCTTGCAGAGGATGAGATGGAGTTTGGAGTCGGGATCCACGGAGAGCCGGGAATTCAACGTCAGAAGCTTCGTACATCCGCAGACCTTGCTGCGGATATGGTGGGGCGGCTGCTGCCCGAAGCGGCGATAAATCCGGGAGACACCTGTGCGGTTATGGTCAACGGACTTGGAGCAACGCCGCTTTTAGAGCTCTACATACAGTACAATGATGTGGTTAAAATCCTGGGAGAAAAAGGAATCAAAATCCACAGGGCTTTCGTGGGGAATTATATGACCTCCCTGGATATGAACGGCTTTTCCCTCACATTGCTTAGGCTTGACGATGAGCTTAAGGATTTGCTTGATGCTCCCGCAGATACGGCGGGGATGAAGGTATGATCCGCAGAAGCTGATCGTCGGAAACGAGGTGTGAAATGAGCACAACTGTAACGGAAATAAAAGAAGCAGTCAGCCGGCTTTGCGATATCATCATAGCCAATGAGATCCCCTTCTGCGAGCTTGATTCCGCCGCCGGAGACGGAGATTTCGGTATGTCTCTGGCAAAGGGTTTTCGACAGGTCAAAAGACAACTTAATGAGCTTGACCTCACATCGATACATAAGTTACTTAGGGGCTGTTCAATGATCCTTTTAGAACACTGCGGCGGTGCTTCGGGGCCTATTTGGGGGTCCGGGTTTGCGGCCGCTGCAGGCTCGGCAAAGGGTAAAGAAAGCCTGAAACCTGCCGACGTTGCCCTGATGTTTGAAGAAGCAGCAGCGGTGATCCAAAAAAGGGGAGGCGCCGCACCGGGCGACAAGACTTTGCTCGATGCCTTGATTCCTGCGGCGGCGGCACTTTCGGCGGCGGCGGCGGCAGGAAAGTCCATGACAGAATCATTCCGCGAAGCATCAGCTGCAGCCGATGCCGGAGCGGAAGCAACAAAAACTATGATAGCAAAAAAAGGGCGGGCTACCTATGTGGGAGAGCGCAGCCTGAATCACCCCGATGCGGGAGCGGCGGCAATAGCGATCATCATGAAAGAACTGTTGAAATGATCACTAAACAAGCCGTGGCTCCATCGGGGGCAAGGGTCAATTGAAGAGATCATAAGATTTCTCAATTTATATTAGTTTTTGCTTTATAATTAGGAGGTAAGAACATGAAGAAAAGTAAAATGAGCAAATTGCTAATGCTTCTCCTTGCATTGTGCATGGTATTTGCAACCGCATGTTCCGGTGGTTCCGAACCGGCAGACGGCGAAGCTGCGGAAGGCGAGCAAATCGTCATTGCGGCATGCATGCAGGGAAATCAAAGCGGGTTTATTCGTTACATGACCAGCGGTATGTATGAGTACCAAAAGGACAATGCCCCCGATGTCAAGCTTGAGGTCGTGTTTGCTGATGACGATCCCGCCAAGCAGCAGGGACAGGTAGAAAACTTCGTTTCTCAGGGAGTTGATGCCATCATTTTGAATCCGGTGGACAAGGTGCAAAGCGTAGCAGCTGTTGACTTTGCCGCAGAGGCCGGGATACCAGTTATCACCATCAATACTACTTCGGACAGCGCAAATGTTACTGCTCACGTCGGCTCCGACGACATCGAAGCAGGAATACTGCAAATGGAACGACTGTTATCGGTAGCCCCGGAAAATCCGAGAGTAGCCTATATCAATGCGGTGCTGGGTCACTCGGCGCAGGTTTTCAGAGAGATCGGATACAAGCAGGTGCTTGATGCGAATCCCAACGCCAAACTGGTCGTGCAAAACACTGCGGATTGGTCCGGAGACAAAGCACTGCAGCTGGTCGAAAACTGGATCCAAACATATCCCAACGGCATTGATCTCATAGCTGTGCAGGCAGACTGCATCCTTGCAGGCGTCATCACGGCAGTAGAAGATGCCGGATTGGCAGGCAAGATCCTCCTGGGCGGCATGGACTGCGATATGCAGGTCATGGAGAAAATCAAAGCCGGAGTTGTAGACAACTCTATCTGGCAGGATGGCCTTGGGCAGGGTGCAAATGCACTGCGTTTGGCTATTGATGTTGCCAACGGTGAAACTATTTCGGACTATATAATACCCTTCGAGGTATGCACACCGGAAAATGTTGACCATTACATCGAAATGGCAAAAGAAAGGGACGCTATCTCCAACAAATACTTCTAAGTTCACATAGAACTATAGGCATAATTGCAGGCTATTCTTCTCCCCTGCAATTATGCCGCCCCCCCATATCGTGGTATTGTTTTCGAAAGGAGATGCCCCTGTGCAAAATGATATTATCCTGGAGATGAAAAATATCGATAAAAGGTTTGGCGGCGTTCACGCATTGAACGATGTAAATCTTTCTTTAAAACGCGGTGAAGTTCATGCCCTTGTGGGAGAGAACGGCGCCGGCAAATCGACACTGATGAAAATACTCATCGGATTGTACAAACCTGACAGCGGAGAGATCTTGTTCGACGGGTCCAGGGTTGATTTCAAATCCGTGAGAGATGCCCAGAACATGGGGATAAGCATGATCTTTCAAGAGTTCAATCAGGTAAAAGTCATGTCGGTCATGGAGAACATTTACCTTGGAAGAGAGCCAAAAACCAAAAGCGGTGCGGTAAACTTTAAAAAGATGTACCGGGATTCGAGGGATCTGTTGTCGAGGCTGGGTGTAGATCTGGACCCCAAAACGCATATACGAGACCTGACGGTGGCAAAGCATCAGCTTGTTGAAATCATAAAGGCAATTTCCCTGAATGCAAAAATCATTATTATGGATGAACCCACATCAGCACTAAGTCAGAAAGAAATCGATTATTTACATGCTATGGTCCGCAATCTGAGGGATCAGGGCAAAACGATCGTTTATATATCACATAAGATGGAAGAAATTTTCAGTATCTGCGATTCGGTAACGGTACTTCGAGACGGGCAATTCATTCATACCGGCAAAGTCTCGGAGATATCCGAAAAAGACCTGATCTTCATGATGGTGGACCGGGACGTAAGCGAGCTTTTTCCCAAGCAGGACTGTGAAATCGGCGATGTTCTGCTGGAAGTCAAAGATCTTACTGTCCCGGGTAAGTTTCGCAATATCAGTTTTGAACTCAGAAAAGGGGAGATATTGGGTGTTGCAGGTCTGATGGGAGCGGGACGCACCGAGCTTGTGGAAGCGATCATAGGCGAAAGGCAGCTCAGCCGGGGCGAGATATACCTTCGAGGAGATCGGATCAAAAACCGCATACCCGGCGATGCCATCTCCCGGGGGATCGCCATGGTCCCTGAAGACAGAAAAAAGAACGGGGTATTCTTAAGACTTACCGTGAAGAACAATATCCTTATGTCATCGTTTAAAAAATGTTTGAAAGGATTGTCGATAGATAAGGGCCTGGAACGAAAATATGTTGATGAATACAAAGAGAAGCTTGAAATCAAGACCAGCGGCTTAAATCAGATCTGCAAGAATCTGTCCGGGGGAAATCAACAGAAGGTAGCGGTGGCCCGGGTGCTTAATTCTGATCCTGAGATTATTATACTGGATGAGCCCACCAGAGGTATCGATGTAAAAACAAAATCTGAAATACACCGGCTTATGTCAAGGCTTGCCGGAACCGGAAAGGCGGTTTTGATGGTTTCATCGGAGCTTCCTGAAATACTCGGTATGAGTGATCGCATCCTGGTCCTGCACGAGGGCGAACTGACCGGGGTTTTAGACCGCAGGGAGGCAACGGCCGATAAAATTATGGAGCTTGCGGTAGCCACAAGGAGGAGTGAGTAAAAATGGCGGGCAACAAGAAAGAGTACATAGCAAAATACATAGACAACTTCAACTTTAAGCAGTTTGTAAGTGATCGCGGAATACTTATAGCATTCATAGTCATCATCATACTTCTCTCCATCGCATCGCCTAATTTTCTGACTACGGCTAACATAATCAACGTACTGAGGCAGGTATCATGTATAGGGATCGCGACAATAGGCGTGGGTGTTCTGATTATCATGGGTCAGATTGACCTTGCCATCGGCTCTACCTTTGCTCTTTCGGGCATCATTGCCGGCATCATGGTATCCTCAGGGGCGGGCGGCATGGGGTTGCATCCTGTAGTGGGATTTCTTGCCGGGATAGCCACCGCGGTAGTTGTGGCTCTTTTAAGCGGG